>OLSB01002155.1_pt1 | contig 17016 bp, 12 predicted proteins | sample 1672071 | NCBI WGS metagenome assembly OLSB01 (sample SAMEA3136642, study PRJEB25190) | human gut metagenome | biome: human gut; feature: human-associated habitat; material: faeces | place: Austria | collected 2013 | reverse complement strand
CTTGAATGGCATTCAAGAGGTAAGGGGTTCGACCCCCCTCATCTCCACCAGTCAGAATACAAGTTGAACCCCTCAACTTGTATTCTTTTTTTATGCTTTGGGGGGGGATTAAAGTTTCACGATGCAATAAAAAGGCTCGTTGACAAATATGCCTGTAATTTTGTCGTAACAAGAAATAGTCGTTGAATTTGAGTATAATAAAAAGCCCTGACAATCGTCAGGACTCTTTGTTATCGGGCTTGTAAATCGTATCTCGATTCTGTCGTTATATAGTATTATTTCGTCAACTAAATAGTTTATCAATAATAGCGGTTCAAGTTTCAATGCGGATTTATAGTAATTTGCGATCTCGGCTTTTGGGATAAGGTCTACCGTTTTGCTTTTTTCTATCGCTATTTTCTTTTCGTATTCAAGTTGTTGTTCTTCTAGTTCGTTTAGTCGCCTAATGGCATTGTTGGACATAACGCCTCTCTCTATTGCAGACATGATATTGTCTATTGCAAGGTCTATTTTTTGCTTTTCGCTTTGCAATAATTTCAATTCTTTTTGCTCGTTCAACATCTGCTCTTGCACTTGATAAATATGGTCTACGATTTTGCTTATTGCATTTGGCTTTGAAAGTGCATTTATTATGGCATCCATCACGATTTTTTCAAGCGTTTCCTTGCGAACTATCATCAAATCGCAGTCGGTTATGTTTCGCTTTCGTCCCGAACACTTGTAATAGTGTATCGTTTTGCCATGCCGAGAAGTTCCCGTTTCTGCCGTAACCGGCATTCCGCAGTATCCGCATTTCACTTTATTTTTCAATAGATATACGACTTCAACGCTTCGCTTGCAGCGCAGATTTTTCTTTGCTGTTTGAGCAACTCTGTCAAATATCTCATCCGATACTATCTTAGGAAAAGTGTTCGTATATGTTTCGCCATGTACGGTATATTTTCCCGAATATCGCTCGTTGCTCAATATTTTGTAAACGTGTCCGCTGTTAAACGCTCTGCCTTTGAACAAAACGTTGCGGGCATTCAATTCTTTAAGGATTTGAGGCACGGTTACTCCGATTGAGTATCTTTCATATATGTATCTCACGATTTCGGCGGCATCTTCGTCTACGTAAACACGCTTGTTCTCAACACGGTATCCATACGGAACGCCTCCACCGCAGAAAAGTCCTTTCTTGCGGTTTTCATTGAGTCCGCGAAGCACTTTCTGAGACAACTCGGCAGAATAGGACTGTTCTTATGGACACTATGAGAAAATCGATATTTAAGGCTTAATATGGCTATTTTTGCAGTTTATAGCGTAAAACGGACGCAATGTCTACTTTGTAAACGATTTCTATCGTGCGCTCCTTGCCTGTAACTTTCGGCAATCCGCCTACGATAACGCGGTCAATAAGTTCATAACACATTTCGCGAGTAAGTTCGGGCACGTCAAGATATTTCTTAATAGCTTTGATAAAGTCATCGGCACTTTGTTTTGTGGTTTCCGTTTCTATTATTTGCTGTTCGAGTGTTTCGATTTCGGATAGAAGGGTTTTCTTTTCGGCAGAGTATTTATCTATAAATCCGAAACAAACGTCTTCTTCCATTTTTCCTTTTACCTTGTCCTCATATATGCTTTGAATAAGTTTGTCCAATTCTTCAACACGTTTTTGTTTTAATTTTAAGTCTTTCTTGGTTTTCTTTATAGACGCGTCGGCAAGTTCGGCATTGTGTTTAATAAATTCATTTCTGATTTCTTCTTCGTCAAGCACGATTCTTTGCGCCATCGTGCGTATGTCGTCAAGTATAACCGCTTCTAAATCTTTTGTCATAATATGATGAGAAAAACAAATTGCTTTCCCATAGCGCATATGATCGCCGCAGTTAAAAGAATACGAGCGTTTATTGTTATGCACCGAAGTATTCATTTTCATTTTACAGCCGCAATCGGCGCAGATTAGAAATCCCGACAGCGGATGTGTAAATCCTATTTTTGTTTTTCTGCCGCGCGCTACGGATTTTCGTCTTGCTTGTACTTTGTCCCATAATTCCTGCGAGATGATAGGCTCGTGGTTGTTATAGGTGATCACCCAGTCGCTTTGGTCTTTCTTGTACTTTTTATGGTTTTTATACGAAACGGACGAAGTTCTTAATTGCGGCAAATGTCCTATGTAAAGCATATTATCCAACATCAAACATATTGTAGTAGGGCACCATATATCGTGCTCGCCCTGTCTTCCTCGGAATCCGAGTTTCGCATACGCATATTTCTTTGGCGATGGAATGCCTTCCAGAGTGAGCGTAGCCGCTATTTTCTTTGCGCTCCATCCTGAAGCATACATCTCGAATATGCGTACTACAATAGGCGCAACCTCTTCGTCTATAAGTGGGGTATGTTTTTCATCGTTTGCTTTCATATAGCCGTAGGCTAATTTTGCGCCGTTATATATGCCGGCAAGCGCATTTGCTTTTTTGACGGCGCGGATTTTCTTGCTCGTATTTGCGGCGTGCCACTCGTTAAAAACGTTCATAATCGGCATCATTTCCATTGTGCCGCTGTCACGATTTTCCGTATCCACGTTATCCTGAATAGCAATAAATCTTATTCCAAATGCCGGGAACACATAGTCGATATATTGTCCGACTTCTATGTAATTTCTGCCGAAACGGGATAAGTCTTTGACGATAATCGTGTTGATTATACCTGTTTTGGCGTCGTCTAAAAGTCGTTGCACTTCGGGGCGTTGAAAAGTCGTTCCCGAAATACCGTCGTCGATATATTCGTCGTGAATTTCAAAGCCGTGTTCTTCCGCATATTTGCGAAGAATTGTCCTTTGATGTTCAATAGATGCCGATTCGCCTTGGCGTTCGTCCTCTTGAGAAAGTCTGAAATAAAGTCCCGCAATATATTTTTTCGGTTTCATTGGTGTTCACCTCGCTGTATTGCTTACTTGCTTTGTGGCAAGTTCTCTCATAGACGTTTCAAAATCTCGATTACCATTGAAATACCTTGTAACGCGATAGGTTTTACCGCCTACGTTTTTCTTTCTGCCGATAGACGGAGAAAAGATATAACAGTTCTCGAAATCTTCATAATTTGCTACAAATATTCTTTTTACGTTTGTTTCCATGATTTTTACTCCTTTTTTAGATTTTTTTGTTTTAGATTTGTCTTTCGACGGAAACGAAAAAAAACGATAACGTATCAAGATTTTGCCTGCTTTTTGTCTTAATTCTTTTCCGTCAAGGGTTGCGAAAAGCAATGCACTTTACCCTTGACGAAAAAGACGTTCTCGTTTACGCTTTCCGATTCGAAAGACATAAAATTGTTAGTTACACTTGGGCATTTGGTCTATAACTTCTTTACTCACTTTGCCGATAATTTCGCCCTCGTTGATACAGGTGAAACTATCGAATAGCAATGCTTTGCGGTCGTCGATACCTATCGGACAGGCTATATCGTCTTCCAAAATGTCCGATTGGAAATACGTGGGCAGTTTGCCGCCATAGACTAAACGTTCGCCCGATTTTTCCATATACTTGGTTATGTACTTAACTGCACTCGATACATCGTCGGGACGGCAGATAGGTCTGAAATCGTTTCTACCGAAATGTTTTAGAAAATGCGTGTTTTGCAATGTCGTTTGCATACGGTGGTTTCGGGTATCATAATCTTTCACTTCTTCGAGATTGCCTATCATATTGCCGTCGGGAACATAAAAGATACCGTGAAAATGAAGTCTGTCAGTATCGCTGCCACGTTCCCACACGCCGACATACTTCCAACATTTCCTTACCACAAGGTGTTTTAGAGTGTTTGTTAACTTTTTGCGGAATGTTTCCTCGTCCAAAAGTTCGTCCGAATAGGTAAAAGTTACGAAATAGTCCCAACGTTGCAATCTGAGTTTTCGCATAAGCCGTACTTTTCGCTTTATGGCGTTGGTTTTCACTCGTTCAAGATTTTTGTCCACAAACGCCTTTAATTCCGCTTTGTCCGTAAAAACGCTTTCCAAAGCCTCTTTAATGTGCTTTTTTCGCTCTTTCTTGGGGAGAGAAAGACTTTCTTTGTAAGCCGTTTCAAAGCGTTCTTTCGGGGTTTCGGGCGGAGATTCTCTTGTTAGCGTTAGTTGTTCCGTTGGTTTAACTTTTGGTCTTTTACAGCCTTTTCCGCTTGGATATGCGCCTTGCGGAATTGCAATAAAATGACTGCCGTCATGATAAATTTTTGCTTTTTGTAAATTCATTGTTTTTGCTCCTTTTCGTTTTTTTGTTGAGTGTAAACTTCAAACTCGCAAGTTTTTTGCGACTTTGAAAATGTTTTCGAAAGAAACGTAAAAATTTTTGTACCGGTAAACCGCCTCTCTCAAAAGACTATTGGTATTCTAAAACTCAAACCGGAAGTTTTTTTTCGCTTTGAAAAATTTCTTGCCGTTTTTTCACTCGATTACAGCGTACAATACTTCACGAAAAAAGCGTGAATGGCTCAAAATGTAGTTTCAATGGAAAATTTCCATTTTCAATGGTTTTTGTAAGGACGGAAAATGACTGAGAAATGGCTGTAAAATGGATTTTAGGCAACAAAAAAGGACGGCGCAAAAAACGCCGCCCAAAACAAAACGGAGCGAAAATACTCGGAAGATATAAAAGGAATGAAACTCAAAATATGCCGACGAGCGAAGAATTATGGGGCGATTCGCCAAGCGGTTTAGCGGCGAACGCCCCATTTCGCTCGGCTTTGAGTTGACCTTTTTATCCGAGTTTAAGCGAGTTGTTTGACGGGTGCTTGACCGCGCCGCAAAGCGGCGCGCTTGTATAAGTCAAGCACCCGTCAAAGAGCCATTTTAATAAAATAGCATATCTTATATTAATCAACTTAATCTAAAAATTATTTGTAAAATACTATATAGGGTTAGATTCGTTGCTGTCTTTTAAAAACGTTTTATAAACTCTTATAATTTTAAATTTCTGATTGGAACTCTTGAACATATTCGCTCCTTAAATAGAATCATTGAATATATTTGTAGGCATAATATAGCGCAATATTTTTCGAAACGTTAGGTCTTTCTTTAAAATATTTGCTGTTTTTGGACAACAGAAACCAATAAATAAAGCTCTTTTTCTTTATCGTTAATAAAATCTTAACGATGTAGTATGATATTTACGAAAGGTGCGTTAATTATGAGAAAACTAAAAATTTATGAGCAGTCAATGGGCGGAGGAAATTATACATCCGTTCCTACTATTTTATTAAAAGGTAAGTGGCTAGAAGAAGTTGGATTTAAAATGGGTGAGTATGTTGCAGTCGAGGTCGAAGGGGACAAGATAACATTAACAAAGACTACACCGCCAGAACCAAAGAGCAGCAAGTCTATATCTGATAAGATTAAAGACTTAGATGAAGCTCAATTAGCTAAGTTGAGTAAGTTCATAGACAATCTTTAATGTAAAATTTACAATATTGGCACCAAAAACCTGTAAAAAGATTTAGTTAATTTTACAAAAGTGCAAAAAATATTATGTAAAACACTTTACAAACGTGTAAAAGTGGCGTATAATAAAGAAAACCGAGGTGATCGAAATGGAAATTAAAAAGAATTTAAAGGCTTTAGATGTAAAAATATCAAAGTTGGCAATCGATTTAGGAATTTCTAGACCTACTTTAGATACATACATCGAGTACTACGAAAAAGGACAACCTATTCCAAATGAGGGTTATCAAAAAATCTTCGAATATTTATTTGAGAACGAGGAAATGAACTCAATTGAGTTTGCACAGAAATATGACTACGTAAAAAGAGTTATGTTGAAGGATGCAAAAAATGGAGTTGAAAGAAACTACGCTGAGCAACGTGAAGTCTTATTATCTGATAAGGTAAAAGACATGATCGATGCTGGTGTTCTTGATAAACCTTTATTAGAGTTCGTTACTTTATTTGCAAACAATAAGGACAATGACTTAGTCCATGCGATTTACATGTATTTCAATTATACTAATGGTTTTGTCAACATGGCGAATGATGAAATCCAGGACTTAGATAAAGCACTTTTCTCTAATTTTGCAAGATTGTTTGAAGAGTACAAGAATAATAATGTGGTATTTGATGAAGTTTACTACAAGCAAATCATCGACAAGAATCAAAGTTTATTTGAAAAGAAAAAAGCTAAACCAACACAAACAGACATTATTAATTATATTAAAGATAATTTAGATGGCGGAGACACTTTGGATGTTGAAACATTAAAACAAATGATAGCAACAATGGAGGATAAATAATATGTTAATCAATAACTATATTAAAAAAGAAGGAAGAGCTTTACCTGTTTTCATTTTATTAGACGTTAGTGGCAGCATGAGTGGTGAAAAAATCGAAACTGTAAATGTTGCTTTAAAGGAAATGATTAATAGCTTTAAGAAAATCGAAAATCCTAAGGGTATCATTGAGCTTTGCTTAGTTACTTTTGGTGGTAGTCAAGCAAATGTTATTAAACCTCTATCTAAAATTACTGACCAAGATTCATATGTTTTAACTGCGTCCGGCAATACTCCGATGGGGATGGCTTTTGAAAAAGTAGCAGAAATGATTGAAAACAAGGATGTTGTTTCTTCCAGAGCATACACGCCTACTATCGTTTTAATTAGTGATGGCAATCCTACAGACTATAATGCTGCAGGTAAGAGTGTGGAAGAGATCATGTCATGGGAAGCATTAAGCAAGATTAATTCTGGAACAAGATCATCAAAAGCTACTAAGTTAGCTATGGGAATTGGAAATGATGTGGATGTAAATATCTTAAAAGCATTCATCAACAATAATGAAATTCCTGTTATTTCAGCAAAAGACAATAACACAATTCAAAAGTTCTTTGAATGGGTAACAATGTCTGTTAGCGTTCGTTCAGTTAGTTCAAATCCAAACCAAGCAGTAGTTGAAGATACATATATGTTCGATAAGGATGAAATTGAATTCTAATGGTTAAAGAAGGCGACAAAGTATTAATAAACGGAAAGGAATACACTCTCGGAGCTAGGCTTGGTGGTGGACTAGAGGGTAGTATTTTTGAGGTTGAAGGCTTTCCTAAGCATGTTATTAAAGTCATCAATGACGATAGAATGTCAAAAATCCAAAGAGATGACACATATAATCATCTTAGATGGTTATACAATTTAGGCTCAAGAAATAAATCAATCAGTCAGGTATTGACTGTTCCCAAAGCATTATTAGATGACCAGTTAGGCTACATTATGCTTAAGGCTAGTGAGCATGACAATCTAAAGAAGTTCTTAGAAGTTCCAGAAGATATGTCTCAATTCGATGATTGGTATAAGAAGGGATTTACCCTTAAAAAGAGATATCAAATAATCGTAAATTTATTTAATGCATTAAGAGAGTTGCATTTGGCCGGATTGGTCTTCACAGACCTTTCACCTAACAATGTGATGGTTCACAAAACTCAAAATCAGATAGTTTTCATTGATACCGATAACACTCGTAATAGAATGGATTCATACTTGGGGGTATTAGGAACTCCAGGCTATATGGCACCGGAGGTGTATAGAAAGCCTGATTTGAAGTTCGCTAGTGCTTTGAAAATCGATCCAAAAGCATTGTCAAATTGTGGACGCATTACACCCGAAAGCGATATTTTTGCAGCTGCAGTAATTGCGTTTCAATTGTTAACTTTACAACACCCTTTTGTTGGAGACGAAGTTGAAGAGGGTGAACCTGAACTTGAAGAACAAGCTCTAGCAATCCAAACAGACTATATTCTTAAAGAGAACACATCAAATGTTTCAACTATGAACTTAGTTCCACAATTTGAGAAATTGACCACTCCAAGAATTAGAGAGTTATTTGAAAGAACATTTGTGGATGGCAAAAACGCTCCTTCTTTAAGACCTACCGATGAAGACTTCCTTGAAGCATTCCAAAACGCTTTAGATTTGATTGTTGAGTGTCCTAATTGCGGATATAGCAGACTCTATTCGTTTGAAGAAGAAAACGAGTGTATCAACTGTGGTAATGTGATTGGACCAAAAACAGTCATCGTTATGTATAACGTTTTTAAGGATATGAGAAGAGATGAGTTTATCAATTCAATTGGTGACTATCCTAAACTATCTATAAATATTGATAACTTAAAAGATCTTGATGGAAATGAACCATCGAATTTCTTTGAGGTGTCAAGAATTATCCTAGAACCTGGAGAAAAGAATGCTAAATACCTATATTTACGTCATTTTGAGGCTAATATTGAAAGAAGTAAAGCTTACGCAAGGGTAACTTTATCTGATAGTGAAACATCGCTAAAAGTTGAAATTCTACATAATGCATTTACTGCTCCATATTTAATTGAAAAGAAAACCTTAACTCACATCCCTCTTGGAAACGGTAAGGAAAACATCCAATACGATAGATATGGAATTATCTTCGACAGTAAAAAACAGGGAAAGGGACTTTTACAGATTTTCTGTAAGTTTATAAAGGTGTAATTTATGGATTTCAGAAAAGATGAGGTAAAGATAGGAAATAGTAAATATAGCATTATTGCCTGTTCTGTTATGGGACAGGGTAAGCTAGAGAACCAAGATAGCTATGATTATTACTTTGATGATAATCAAATAATTATTACGGTAGCTGACGGACTTGGAAGTGCGACCTTTTCTAAAGAAGGTTCATCAATAATCGTTAAGTTACTTATCGATATATTAAAAGAAAACATAGATAAAGAATCAATCCCATTGGAGTTGCTTAACAGATGGAAGGCTGCATTGTGTGGAAACTTAAATCTATACGATACAACAATTAAATTCATTCATATAAAGGAAGGTTCTATCAATTATGGTGGAGTTGGAGATGGTTGGATCGCAATAAACGAAAAGGAAAACTTTATTAGTTTATGTGCGGCGAATATATTCTCAAATCAAACAGATTCTATATTGTCTTTTGATTTAAGAAACAAATTTATTAATAAGGAAAACGAGGTAGAAGCTATTCAAAACATACTGATTTCTACGGACGGCTTTTCAGAGGATATCGAAAAAGAAAATGGCAAGTCATTCATGACAGACATTTATAATCAAATATTAGAAGATAAGGCTGCCTTTGAAGAAGATATCAAGAACACACTTTTAAATTGGCCTGTAGAAAGCAATAGAGATGATAAAACAGTGGTATTTATCCACAGAGAGGAGGCTTAGGATGATTAATAATAATTTATTCGTAGGAAATAACGTTACAGGTAATTTCAAGCCTCAATCAGAAATTACTAAGGACATCCATGATTATTCCATAGAGAAGCTCGATGGTGTGCTTCATTTGGTTAATGGGAATGAAAGCATTGAGCTAACACCTGTCACAGAGATAGATGGGCTTATCGTAAAGAGTTTTAGTGATGAACTTGGTGATTTAAATGAATCAATCTATAGACTTGAAAAATGTGGTGAGCTAGTAGTTTTACTTTTATACACATATTCAGAGACACAAAAACTATTACTCGAATCTCAAAAAATCAGGATTCACTTATTGAGAGAAGCAGAAAAACAAATCTGCGGTGAAGGTTACAGCGATTTCCAATTAAACTCAATGAGTGAAATTGTACCTTTATTAAGAGATTTGTTTATTAATAATCGAAGCATTTTTATCCATAGAGATAAGAAAAATCCTGATTCATTCCAAATGTTTGGTAAAAAATATCGTGCAAACGTAAGAATGGAAAGACCGGGCATTTATGTAATCGATCGTTTTTATAAGAAATACAATAAAGAATACTCATTTGAGTTAACTCAAATATTTGGTGATATCGATTTCGTTTTATGGAATGATTCGATAGGCTTACAGGGAAATGTTCAGCCATTACAATCTGTTAAAACAAATGAAATATTCAAAGCTTGGAATGAATACATGGACTTCGAGCAACAAGTCTACGAAAACAATCTAAACGACTTTGGATTTATCAAATATAACAGTATTGAAGTAGATGGTGACCAGTTAATTTTTAATCTGTCAGAAAACATATATGAGGAAAAAGTCCGCAATGTTGAGTTGGAATTTATGTCCGCATATAGTGACGATGGAACTAAAACTCTTCCTACTACAATCAATGAAGTTTTGGCAGAAAAAGCTACTAAGAAGAATGCATCCATATATCTAGGAGAATGCGTTAATGATGGCATCTTTGAAGATAAATTAATTTTTGAAATACCTCGATATGGTTTCTTTAATGGACTTAAAGATGAAAAAGGTATTATTTACGTTTCTGACCATAGCTTAAAAGTGGAGCAAAAGAGAAGAAGAAAAGTAGTTGCTAAGATTGATTCAAAAACTAATGAATCAGCTAACATTATCATGAAATTAAGTGCTGATGATGTGGTTGATGATCAGTTGGGTACAACATACGATCCAGTTAATTCTGATGTTCTAAAGAAGATGTTCGGTAATCCAAATATCAAACTGAAGGAAACATATAGAGAAGCGATGTCTATTGCTTTGAATACACCTGATATTGCACTTATTCAAGGACCTCCTGGAACAGGTAAGACAACTTTGATTAAGGGTGTTATCACAAGAATAAATAGAATGAACAAAAACTATAAAATTCTAGTGAGCTCAGAACAGCATGAAGCTTTGTTTAATGTTGTTGATAAGCTTTCTGAAAACAAGTTCATTCCACCTTTTGTATCAAGTAAGAAATACGATGCAGATACAGACGAAGAAGACAATCAACATTTTGAGAAAAACGTAATGGAATTCCAAAGAAACTTCTTGCTTGTTTGCAATGAAATATTACGAGATGTAAAAAAAAGAGATAGCAAAGCAGTATTGATTACTGAATGTGTGTATATCCTTCAAGATATCAAAGACAATAACTACTCTAAGAATTACATATCAACAGTAATTGATCAGCTTAAATCTAAGATAATCTCATTAGGTTACTACAATAAAATGACTAATGAGTTTGCCGATTTGTACCAATGCATAAAGGCACCTTCAACTATGAATGATGTAGAGAATCTGGATTTCTCAACACGAAATATCATTAGAAAAATTGAGGCTCAAAGAACATCGTTAGAAGGTTTCTATGACGATGGTGCAAGACAATTAAGAGATTTGCAGAATTTATTAGAGAGAAACGAGTACAACGAACTTTTACTTGATGAGAATACTTTAAATGCTCTTTTAAGTGAAGATGACAAACAAATTGAAAAGAGTTTCTCGAAATATGTAGAGTACGTGGAAGGAATCAAAGACAGATTTATTCCTAGAGAAATAAATGAATTCAATGGCAAGGTACTCGATCCAAAAGTATTAGTTAAGACGATCTCAAATAAGCTTTCAAAAGAGTCTAAGGACAAGCCTAAAGATTTCTTTGAAATCATCGAAACACTTATGTACAGATTGAATGATATCGATGCTGCAGGTGAAGTTGTTAAAAACTACACATCAGTTATTGGTAGTACATGTGCTCAGGCCGAAAGAAGTGGTGATATAGCAGACTTACAAAACGATAAGTTTGACTATGTAATCATTGATGAAGCAGCCAGAGCTAACCCCCTTGATATTATGATCCCTATGATGATGGGTACAAAAGTTATCCTTATTGGTGACCATAAGCAATTGCCTCACTACATAGAATCAAACTATGTTAATAAGTTCAAATTAGAAAAAAGCAGATATTCAAATTTCGATGAAAATTTGCTAACAAAATCTTTATTCCAAATCATATTTGAAAACTTAGATAAGGCATATAAAGAGGGAAGAATTAAATTTAAGAGAACGATTCAAATTGACGAACAACACCGTATGAATCCTGCAATCGGTACATTCATTTCAGAAGAATTCTATGGTGGCTCAATCAAGAATGGTGAAAGAACAGTAAACAATCTTAATGACTATAACATGTTCAATAAAAAGAACGTTGTGTGGTTGAATGTGAAGATGTTTAAAGGTCCTGAAATAAGAGTTGACCAATCCATCGCAAGAGAATCTGAAGCGTTAAGAATAATCTCTTTAATAAAGGATTTAGTAAGTAAGAACCCTGGCAGAAACTTAGATATAGGTATTATTTCGTTCTATAAAGGACAAGTAAAATATATTAAGCAAAAGTTAGAAGAAAACTTCCCTAAGTCAGTGTTAGATAACATTTCTTGCAATACCGTTGACTCATATCAAGGTAAAGAGTTCGATATTGTTATTTTGTCAGGCGTAAGAAGTAATACTTTTACTTCGCCAGAAAAGAGCTTAGGCTTTATTCATCATTCTGCAAGCCGTATTAACGTTGCGTTATCACGTGCAAGAAAACTATTAATTGTCGTTGCGGATGCAGATACATATAGGAAGAACGAACACTTCCAGCACTTCATTGAGTATGTAAAGAAGGAGGGATATTATGGACAATAGCGTGATCTTAAATGAAAAAGAAGGTCAAAGAGTTGGCGAATTTATATGGCCATTCTATCGTTTTAAAGCTGTTATACCTAATCAAATAGGTGGAGATATCTTTGTATGGTTATATTTATCATTGGTGGCTTTTGTAAATGAAACAAAAAACCTCGATAAAGATAACTACAGTGACGATGTAAAGTTGGAAGCTGAGAAGTTAATCAACGAAAAGTTTTCAAACATTATCGATCATCAGACATTTGAAAAAATAGTAAGCAATGCAGAGAAGCACTTCATTGACGGTTCTAAAATAAAAGAAGAAACATTCTCTTTCTTAGATACTTATGAAAATTTGTTTGCTGAAAACTGTGAAACCAGAATGGTATATCAGGATGGTGTTACTGGCGAAGTGTTACCTTTCTTTGGCGATACCTCACACATCGACGATTATAGAATCAGAACTGATGAGGATAAAAGCAAGAGCTTTGATCGCTGCAAGATAAAAGATCCAAGCAGTAAAGCAATAAAAAAAGCATATGAGCAATACATAAAACTTAAGAAATTCAACACAGTATCCGAAGATACTGAAGTCGAGTTTGAAGATGAGTTCTTTGACGAAGATGAACAAACCTTCTTAGATAACGGACCTGAAGAAATCTCATTCGTTGAAGAAAAGAAAGAAGTTAAATCCTTAAGACACATGGATGTTATTCCTGTTCAGGACACAAAGGTTGAACTTAATATTTTGGTTCCTGTATACATAAAGAATAATGAGTTAAGTGCAAGAAGTCCTTTTGGAAAGATTACAGATAACTGGTTAGCTAAGTGTTTGCTAAAGGGTAGAAATATCTCTGAAGATATGGACCAAAAAATAAAAGCTCTTGAATCAGTGTTCTGTATAGAAGAAAAGAAGATCCAATCTTATATAGAATCACATCGTAGGGATTTTGCTTCAACACTTAAGAACTGCCAAACATTATATCGTTTAATCGATTCATTAAATGATGACAACATGAGAGAAAACGTAGTAAAGCTTGACACTTATTTCTCTCAGAAAGATATCATTTGTTACTTCTATGGCGGAAGAATTCTTGATGGCTTGATTAAAAAAATCAACTACGACAAGACAGATTCATTTGACAGAAACTCAACTGAGTTCAATCAATTCTGCTATGAATTAGATAACAAATGTTCTAGAACTACAGTTAAGTACTTCTTCTTAAAAAGTAAAAATATCTTTGATGACTGGAAAAAGAAGTATTCCAGAAGAGATGGTAGAGAATATATGTCATTTAAAGCCGACATTGCTGATATCATTCTAAGAACAAACTTAATTAATTCACCAAATATGTATGATTCATTCTTGGATGACTTATTCAATGTTTATGGAATGAGAAATGCCGTTGACCATAACGATGACAACGTTGTTGTAAGCCAAGACAAGTTAGACAAGCTTACAAAAGCAATAAGACTATTATTTGAATTAATATAGAGAGAGGTATCTTATGGGTAAGAAAAATAAGCAAAAGAATCAACAACAAGTTCCTAATAATACGCAGGCTCAAACTCAACAATCAGCAAAGCCTGTAATTAAAGTTATTAATGAGATTTTGACTACTGAAGAAGGCGAGTCACTTCTTCAAGAGTCATTAACTCAAATGGAAACCTATGTTAATTCAGAAAAAGAAAAAGCTGATGCGTATGTAGCAGAACAAAAGGAAAAAGCTGATTCCTATTATGCAAGAAAATTAGAAGAGGCTGATGGTCTTAAAGAAAAAGCAGAAGATCAAATTCAAAAAGAAGTTGATAGAGCTGTAAAACAAAAAGAAAAAGAAATGAAAGCCCAAATCGACGATGCCAACAAGGAAGCAAAAGAAATTCGCAAAAAGGCCAAGGAAGAGGCTGATGCCGAATTAAAGAAGGTCGTTGAAAGAACAGAACAGCTTGAAAAGGAAGAAGAAGAATTAACTAAAAAAATAGCCGAATTAGAAGCTTCTAAGGTTAACTATAAAAAAGAAGTTCTTGATAAAATCCAAGAAGAAATTAAGTCGATTTCCTCTGAAAAAGAACAACTGGAAAAAGAATTAGAGGAATGCAAAAAAACTCTAAAAAAGAAAGAAGCTGACGTTGCGGCACTTGAAGAAGATAAAAAATACTATGAAGAGGAATTATCCGCTAATAGTGTTAAGAGAAGTGAAATTCTTGGATATCAAACTAAGATTACTACTCTTCAAGGTGACTTGGATACTATCAATAATCTTTACTCTGAACTTCAAGGAAAGGCTAAGAGACTTAATGCACAAATTCTTTTGTATGGAGATGATCCGGCAAAGGCTATTAAGAGAAATGCCGAATTAGAAAAAAGAGTAGCAGAACTTGAATCATTGTTAGCTAGCTGTCCATCTAAAGAAGAACTTGATAATTTAAGAGCTAATACTGCGAAGTATGAAAGCATAAATAATCAGTTGGAAATCTTAAAACAAGAAAAGCTTAGATTAGAAGCTGAAAACATTGATTTGAAAGTAGATAAAGACGAAATTGAATCATATCGTAAGTTCATCAAAATCCTTGAATTGCAAAAGGGTGAACTTCAAAGAGAATTGGATAGAAATATCGAGCTTTACAACAATAGCACCGAAAAGGTATTCGCAAACTTGTCTTTGATTGACGACATGCCTTGTAAAGATTATCCAACAATCTTAAGAAGTGGAAACATCAACTTGAAGGTTCTTTGTGATAAGTTTAGAGGCTATTTAGCTAATAGACCATCTAACCCTCTTTATTACGAAGAGAAGACTATCAGAACTTTCATTGCCGGCTTTGCATCTTCAAGATTGATGATTTTGGAAGGTTTATCTGGTACAGGTAAGTCATCATTGCCTAGAGCGTTTGCTGACTTTATGGGTTCTGAACCCGTTGACGCAGTTGAAGTTCAATCCTCATGGAAAGATAGAAATGACTTATTAGGTTTCTACAACGACTTTAAGAAACAATACAAGGAAACTAAGTTCTTAAAAGAATTATACAAAGCAACTCACGATCCAAACAACATCCATATTATTGTGTTGGATGAAATGAACATTTCTCGTATTGAATACTATTTCGCTGACTTTTTGTCCGTTCTTGAAAAGCCTAATACTGAGGATTGGAAGATTGAATTGATTTCTGACTATGCAAGTATCACTCAAAGCACTAAAGCATGGCCTAAGTTAATTCATGAGGGCAAACTTCAAATTAGTGATAATACTTGGTTTATCGGAACAGCGAATAAGGATGACTCAACATTTGATATTACTGACAAGGTATACGATAGATCAGTTGTTTTATACTTTGACAAGAAGGGCGAATACGAAAAAGTTGACTATTCAGCTCCAATCCAAATGAACAATTCAGATTTCCAAGCATTGTTGCGTCAAGCTTCTAGATTCTCTGATAGAGCTAGTGAGACTAGATATAAGGAAATGCTTAAGTATTTAGATAATACCGTTAAGGATTTGTTCGAAATTACATTTGGTAACCGTATCGCAAATCAGCTTGATAAATTCGTACCAGTATACATTGCATGTGGTGGAACTGTTGACGAAGCAATCGATATCATGTTCTCTCGAAAGGTTTTAAGAAAACTTGAAGGTCTTTACGATGAAAAGACTAAAGAAAAATTAGACCTATTCAAAGACGATATCAAACAACACAATTACAAAATGCCAATTACATTAAAGGCCATTGAAAGAATGGTAGAAAAAATCTAGGTGAGATAATGAAGACAGATATAACCAGAAGAGATGAAGAGAAATTCTTAAAACTAAAAATTGCTGGAAACAGTATTTTTGATGCTGCTTTATCTTTTGACGAGATTATCGATTCTATTGGTCATGGAAATCTGTCTCTTGAAGTATCCGATGATGATGGAACTAAGATTATTGACGATTCTAGTATCAAGGAAATTAAAAAAATAATCCCTCGCTTACTAAAAATCGTCAATAAACCTAGATCGTTCATTAAATCATTAGAAGAAAAGGTGCCAGTTGAGACGGCCAAAAGAATCAATCACAAAGCAATTGCTAAACTTAGCCAAGATAGTAATGACTGGTATGCTAGAACTGTTCTTTCAGTAAAACCTAAGAACATTGTATCTGATATTAATGAGGGGACTATAGATCTTTACGAGAACAGATTTATATGTTCGCTTATTGATAGAATATCTAAATTGCTGGCACAGGCTAGACAGTTTTACGATGAACAATTAAAAACGTTAGATGATTATTCTGCAATCAATGCCATTAATAGAGAGTATCAGCACAATACAAACTCTTTCACGTTCTATAACAAAATCTCAAAGAATATGTATTCCTATCACGAGGATTCTTCTTATAGGAACAAAGTTAAAGACGAAAGAGAATCTATTAAGAAAATCGAAAAGAAAATCAGATTATTAAAGCGTTCGGATTTCTATAGAACATTACACAAGAAAAGAAAAGTAGTAGATCCAATTCAAAAAACTAATATCTTGATGTTTGAGTACAACTACAATCAGGCATATAAGCTTTGGAAGTATCTAAACCAAAACAATCAAGATGAAAAACTTGATCTTGAAGTGGAATTTGAAGAAGGAGAGACAGAGGCATATTACAAGCTTTATAGCTTAGTGTGCG
>OLSB01002154.1_pt1 | contig 17031 bp, 17 predicted proteins | sample 1672071 | NCBI WGS metagenome assembly OLSB01 (sample SAMEA3136642, study PRJEB25190) | human gut metagenome | biome: human gut; feature: human-associated habitat; material: faeces | place: Austria | collected 2013 | reverse complement strand
TTTTGGAGATAAGAATATTGCATTTGATATATTTTATCATTCTTATCTCCAAAAACACTCGCTAAAATATGCTTTAAATTAACCTCTCCAAATATTCCACGACTCTTCTTATCAGTTAAAATACTTTGTAATGATATAATATCACTAGATAAATTATCAATTTTCTTTTGAGCCTCATCTATCTTAGTTAATCTTTCTAAAATGTTAGTAAATGTTTTATTAGTCTTCTCAAAATTCTCATCAATTCTTTCGCTTACTTTTTCATTAATAAGTCTTAATTTTACTTCTATTCTCTCATTTAAATTATTAAAATCATTGTTCATCGTACGATTAATACTTTCTCTATAATCACTCAGTTCCTTAATTAAAGTAGTCTCTAACTTCCCTAACCTCTCAGTTATTTTTGCCTCATTAATGTTTTTAACAATTGATACGATTACTAAAATAACTATTAAAACAAGTAAACCAATTATTACATAATCCATACTATCACCCTAATAACATTATAAACTATTTTTCTTATTACGACAACATATTTTTAAAAGAATTATAACCTTCATCTATACTATAAACATGATAACCTAAATTATTTAGTTTATTTGCTAGAATCTTACTTAATCGTCCATAACTACAATAAATATAATATGTTTTATTCTTATCTAAATAGTTATCATATAACTCACTAAGTAAAATTTCACTTATATTAACACTACCCTTAATATGTCCTAACATATATAAATAATTTTCTCTAATATCAATAATATTGGCATTTTCTATTTTCAATAAATCATTTATACTTATACTCATTTTCATCACCTACATTAGTTTATGTAAATAAAAAAAAAGAGATTATTTAAATACCCTAAGTTTGCTTATAAAAGGTAATTTATTTTTTTCTCCTCTTATTACATTTAGTATTCCTATCATAGCAATTACTCCAATAAATAAGCCTAATATTAATAAAAATGATTTTACATACCAAGGTGTAACTTTACATACAATTAAACCATACATACATGAAGTATTAACTTTTATTTGAGACAATACATTATATAGTACATAATAAATAAGCCAAACCAATAGCAAATTCATTCCCTCTTTAGCATGATAATTAATAAATTCATTATCATTAACACCATAATAAGGAATTAAAGACAACATGCCTAGATACGATAAAATAGCTATTATTTTGGTATTTGTATTTATTTCTATCTCTTCTTTTATATTACTATCATCATTTAATAATTCTTTTTCCTCTTCCATAATACCCCCTTGATAAAATATATTATAATCTATTAATAAAATTAATATGTTTTTACTAATTTAAGATTATTTTCTTCCTTATAATTAATTAGCATATTATTTACTATCTTAACTACTTCTTCTTTATCACTAGTATTTGCTAATTCTTTATCATATTCATTAATCTTATTAACTAAATTATCATTTTCTAGGTAGTATTCATTTATTACCATATCTATATTATAAGCATCCTTTATTTTTTTAATATTATCTTTATTTTTTGTAATAGCAATAATAGTTTTATATATACCATCATCATTAAAATAAACATAATTTATCTGTTTAGTATTCATTCTCATATTATCTATAGAACTATAAGCTCCACTTTGCAAAAGATATACCTTATTACTATTTATAGTATTAAAAGTATCATTTTCATATATTTTGTAAATTGTAATACCACATAAATATCCTAATATGATAGATAGAATAATGGAAATAAGAACTTTTTTTATCCTTAACATAATATCACCATATTTAATATATAATATCTATAAGTAATATTATGTCGAATTAAGTAATTATATTAATACTTTTTTTCTAATATTAATTTTTTAATTTCATTTTTAATTTTATCTAAATCTTCTTTATATGTAACACCAAGCCATTTAGCATTAGTCTTAATAAGTCTAACTTTGCATTGATTTTCTTTAATACTTTTATCTAATATATCAGGTATTAAATATTCACACTTTAAAATATTATCTTTGTTCTCATCTAAAAATTTCTTAAAATTATCTTCTAAATAATTAAATATTTCTTTTGTAAAACAAACCATATTCATTGATACTAAGTCATCTTTTTTAATAGTAAATGATGGCATACCATTAAGTGGAGATGCTACTATTTTATCATTACATTCGATTAATGATTCGATAATGTCTGTTAGATAACCATTTTGACTTTTTAAAACTCCTCGTTTTACCGAACCAGTTTCATTTATCGTATTTCCTACTTCGTAACCTATAATAGCATATTCTCTACTATTATCATCCACTTCATCTAAAAACTCACTAGCTTTAAGATAAGCATCTTCTCCATAAAAATCATCTGAGTTAATAACTAAAAAGTTAGAATTAACATACTCTTTAGCACACATAACAGCGTGTGCAGTCCCCCAAGGTTTAACTCTGTCTATTGGACAAGTATAATTCTCTGGTAAAAATTCTTTTTCTTGAAAAGCATAGTATACATTTATTTTGTGTTCAAACCTTTTACCTATAGTTTCTCTAAACAAATCGTAGTTTTCTTTCTTTATAATAAATACAACTTTGGTAAATCCTGCTTTTATAGCATCACATACCGAATAATCAATAATAAATTCGCCATTTGGGCCAACTGGTTCTATCTGTTTTAATCCCCCAAATCTACTACCCATTCCTGCTGCCATAATAAGTAAAGTTTTTTCTTTCATACATTCCTCCTACTTACAACTTAATTATATTATATATTGTTTTTTATGTAAAGAAAAAAAGTAATCTAATTATCAAAAGTCATTTCTTTCCCTTATTTTAACTAATCTTTTAGTAAATTTTATTACTTTAACATCCTTATCCATACCATTTACTTGCTTTATTAAAGTATTTAAATCTTTCTTTAATTTAACTTTTTCTCTTTTTATACTTCTATCTCCAGGTATAATACTACCATTAATTAGCATTTTGTCATCTGCTTTCATTTCTTTAGCAATATAATGGGCATTTACCAAAGCACTTCCATATTTTAAACTAATATCATCAGTTAATGTATCATAAATATACATTGCACTTGCCTCGCTTTTAGCCTCATTAATAATCCTCATTCCCTCTAAAGTAACATTATACTCATTTGCAATTTCGTTTATTAATAATAAAGCACCATAATTAGCATTAAAATCATTTGAAGCTTTATTTAATTCACATATAGCATCCTCTAAAAATTTACTTTGATTAGCTATTGGATCACATAAAACATAAGCAATATTTTCAGCATTAAATACATCTTTTGATTTATTAATCATTGAAGCCCCCATAAGGCTATGGTTATATTGATTACAAACTTTACTTTTTAATACCCTACTAACACACTTAGCATTAAATTTATGCTTTGACTTATTAATAATAGAAGCCCCAAGAAGAGCAACATTATATTTAAGTGCTGTTTCATTAGTTAGTACTTCATAAGCATATTTTGCATTAAAATCACATGGAGCTTTATTTATTAAATTAGCACCTTTAAAAGAAAGATTATTGTTTTTTAAATCTTCATTTGTTAAAGCAAAATAAGTTTCTTCATATTTAGCCTTTTTTAGAATATTTAGAGCCTCAAAAACTTCAATATCATCATATGTATTAATAACTTTTACCCCTTTAATAAATAATTCATCTTTTAAACTAAGTAACTCTATAATAATATCTTCACTTCTCCTTAATAAAGCATCAATATATCTTCTTCCTATTCCATGTTTTGCTAATTTACTAAGTAATAATTTCACTTTTTCTTTTTCCACAACCTAACACCTCTTAGGTAATACTCTAACATAATAGTTAATTGTTGTAAAGAAAAAAAGTAAACTATTTTACTAATTTACTTGTTAATCTTTAAAATGTCCAAATCTAGCTCTCTCTTCAAAACAAATATTTTTATTTCTTAATTCAATAAGCATATTTTTAACATCACATTCATCATATAATTCATCACTTGCATTTATATCACCTAAATTAGTATTTATATAAATAGCTAAAGGTCTGCTTTTTCCAATAGCATAAGATAATTGAACTTCACACCACGTATAATCTTCATTGGAATTAACTATCTTTTTAGCAATCTCTCTTGCTTTATATGCTCCACTTCTATCGACTTTAGTTAAGTCTTTTCCTGAGAATGCTCCTCCTCCTACATTAGCAAAAGATTGATAACTATCTACAACAATTTTTCTCCCTGTTAATCCTGCATCTCCAAGAAATCCTCCTATTTCAAATTTACCTGTTGGATTAATTAAAAATTCTAATACATCAACGTTATATTCATTACAAATACCTCTTGCAATATCCTCGATTATTTTATCTGTATTAACTCTATCATTTTCTCTATTTTGATAACAAATAGTAAATGTTTTTATCTTAATTAATTTATTATTTTCATCATAAATACCTGTTATTTGAGCTTTACCATCTGCTAAAAAACGAGAATCTTTTTTTCTTAATTCATCATATGCCATGCTAAATTTTTGTAATATAACCATAGCTAAAGGTAATAATTCTTTAGTATCTTTACATGCATAACCAAACATCATGCCATTGTCCCCAGCACCATGAACAGTATCATTTGTTCCTAAAGCAATATCAGCACTTTGAATACCAAGATTATTAATGATTTCATAGTTAGTGTCATAACCCACATCTTTTAATACTCTTTTAACAATATTCTCTAAATTGATTATAGCCTTAGTGGTAACTTCACCAGTTACAAAGATTTTACCCTTTCCTCCCATTACTTCAATTCCACATCTTGAATTAACATCTTGTTTAAGACATTCATCTAAAATTGCATCACTTATTTGATCACATACCTTATCAGGATGTCCTCTAAAAACTATTTCATTACTATAATACTTCATTTTAAAACCTTCTTTCTTTTAATTATAGTATTTGCATCTCAAAATAAAAACATCCAAGATAACTTCTTGAATGCAGAAAGTTATCTTATCGTTCTAGCATTACCACCTAATTAAATAGGTTGGTGTGATTTCACTGGGCTAGTCCCTCCATCACTCTTTATAAGATGTAGTTTAATTATACTATTATTTATGCAAAACATCAAGGTTTTTTTTAGAATTTCTTTCAAAATGTTAAATTTAATATGTTACATTGGTTAAAAGCTACTTGCTCAATTATATTTTTTAAATTTTATTTTTCGACCTTTTTGATGTCATATCTTAATTCTTCATTAGATTCTCATTAAAATATTTTTATTCATTTCAACAGATATTTTCTCATCATTTGTAGTATAATATCAAGGAGAATCCTCTTTATGAGTAATATTTCTTAATTACCACGCAATATATATAGTAAAATTATCATGTGCTATATTTATTATTTTAGAAGTATCATTATCTTTTTCTATTTTAGTAATTATTTTATTATTTTCTTCAGTACTTAAATCAGATATATAATTCTTACCATATTATTTATACTTATTATACACTTCTTTGTTGATCAATATATGTTCCCAAGAATATATTTATTTTAAATTTTTTTTACTAAAGACAGTTATAATTTAATAACATATACTATGAGTGATAATGAAAAAATAGAAAGATTAAAAGATATAAAAGTAGAAAATATTGTTTGGTTTATCTATATAGGTATTATATTTTTAAGTTTTTATGCTAATAGTAAAGAAAAAAATATATTTTATACAATGATAACATTGCCAAAAAAGAATATCAAAATATCATGATTCTTATTTTTACTATCTTAGTAATTATATATTATCATTTTTCCAAAGATAGTTATGAGGATTTAGAAAACCTAAATGAAAAAGACAGTGAAAAGAAAAAAAATCTTACATTTATGTCTTTCATTGGTTCAGTTTTAGTACTATTAAGTGGTCTTATCTTTTTAACAATAGTTATAATAGATGATAACATTGATACAGAAATAGCATTTAATTAGAAAAAGGAAGACACAAATCCTTGTAATCTTCCTTTGATATTAGATTTTATTCTAATACTAATACATTTTATGAATATAATTTAAATTTATTCTTTTTTTTATGCCTCAAGATAGATATTATAGTAATAACTAATATACCTAATGATACTCCAATTACCAAACAAATTAAATATAAGAAATAATCATTAGCCAATTTTTTATAGATATTTGCCTCTTCATCATTATATCTTACAACCGTATGCTCTACTCTATCATATATGTATAGGTTTTCTTCACCAGTATCAGTATTCATACCATATATTAAAGCATAATCACTTGCTTCTTTTAACTTATAAGCAGTAACTTCTTCTTCATTGATAGCAATAACAGTTTTTTTGTATTTATCAGGTACTATACCATTATAATCTTTTATAATAATATTCAATTTATTAAAATGAAGTTCTCTATATAATGTATAACTATTATCCCCTTCATTATAGATATAGTAATTACCATTTCCTTCACTATCTTTTAATCCCACTAAAACATATTTTGTTATATCATTTTTATATGCTAATACCTCTTCATTATTAATAATTACGCTTGTTTTTTCATAATTTTGAGGAACTTCAAGAACCCCTTCTTTTCTAATTACTGAATACTCCTTATCATTAATTTTAACATTTACTGGAGTTAATTCCTTCACTAAAGCATTTATTATATAAGTCTTTGTATTACCATTTTGAGCCGTTACTACAATTTCTATTTTGTTATTACCTTCGCTTACCTCTCTTGTTCCAGTACCAACTACAGTAGATTTATTATCTTCAGGCGTAGCACTTATATTAATTGAAGTTACACCGTTTTCTAACTCTATATTATATTCTAATGTATCCTTATTAAAAATTATCTCATGACCTTCAATAGTTAATGTTTTTAGGTAATTATTTTTTGAATAAGTAGCTTCCAATTCCGCTTGAGTCATCACCTTAACACTGCTAGTTCCAACATTTACGCTAGCATACCCTGAACTACTCCACAAAGATGCTTGATAATTAGTTAAATAAAATTTTGCTGTCCCACTTGCTTTTGCCTTAAAAGTATATGTGTAACTCACTTTAGTTTTTTTACCATCACCAGCATCTGTCTCACTTAATGAATAATTACCAGCAATATAAGAAAACTTATTTTTATCATAATTAAGCGAATATATCCAAGAACCAAGTGGTTCATTTGAAGATATAGTTAAAGTTACTGTAATATTATTTCCTACAATAACAGTACTTTTATTAGATGTAATTTTCATGTTAACACTCGAGGCTTTAACTGGTATCATAAATATAAAAGTCATTATAATACCAAATAAGATATTAATTATTCTTTTTCGCATTTCTTCCTCCTATTGAACTATTTTTTTCGTATTTAAAATATCTTTTTTTAGTTCTAATAAATCTAAAATTGTTACTTTAGCATCTAAATCAATATCTCCTGCCGTTTTTTCTAAGTTATTTGATGATATCGAATTAAGAATTATTTTTTTCATAAATAACAAGTCTAGGATGGTTACTTCTCCATCTTTATCAAGATCTCCTTTAATGATTATTTCATACCTATAATCATTTATACCATTGTTAATTATTACAACATCACCTGTTTTAAATGGACCAGAAGTTTTAATATTTCCTTGATAATCTTTATAAACCACAGTAATTTTAGTATTATTATCATTTGCATAGTTATTAATATTATTAGTTAACTTAGATATATCAGTACCTACATTTATACCACTTATATATTTATCATTAAATTTAACAGATATATTACTTAAAATATCTTCAATCGGCTTAATAATTGTACCATCATCTATCTTAACAACATTTATTTTATAAATACGTTTATCTCCATTCAAAGCTGTAACCACAACTTCAAGAACTTGCTTAGTTTCATCTGTTAAGGGATAATTTCCTGTTGTAACCTTAGCTTTACTACTAATCGTAGTAGCCCCAATAGTAAGAGCATCTACACTTTTATTAACAGTATAATTATATTCTAATACATCTGTATTAAAATTGTCTATTGTTTTATCATTTATTTTTAAATCACTTAAATAGTTATTTGGATTAGTATTTTTTGGATGTGTTTGCACCTCATTAGGTAATCCATCAGTAAAAACAGGTATTTGAAAAGTTAATTTCTGATCATAAATAGTTGTCATTTTTTTATATACTTGAGCAATTTTTAAAGCCTCAGTCGCTGGTGCAGTAATATTAGCCATATACTGATGAGTATATCTTGTTTTAGATGTAGGTGATATATCCCATTTTTGATAATATAAGGTAGCTTGCCCCTTTGAAATATAGCCACTCGATAAAAACTCCGCTCCACCATTTATTGACTTTTCTATAGTATTCCAAGGTTTTCCATAAGATTTATCACTTTGATCTACTCCACCCATAGCATTGACTAAACCCATAACGGCAGGTGAATAATTAGGATCAGAAGAATATGCTCCAATATTGAAAAGATTATAATACCCACTATATTGCTTCCCTTGATAAGTAAACTCTCCTCCTAAAGAAGAAATACTTCCATCGCTCCCTTGTTCCTGTAATATTCTTGAAGATAAATGAATAGGACTAACATCATACTTATCTGCTGAAGAAATAATAATATCAGCATAATTAGGTTCTATTCTTGGTAAAAATGAACCACTTAGCATATTAATAACGGAATCTTTAGTATGAAAATTCTTATCATAATTTAACTTTTCAAAAATATAGATATAATTTTCATTTAAATATATTCTCGGATCTAAAAAATATGAAATTGCTTCACGAGAAGCATACCACCAATTCTTCTCAGTAGGATGACGATTATATGAATCTGTTAAATAATTATAAGACTCCTCTTCCTTTGAACGATAATCCTCATTATATGTATAATAAATTAAACTATTACCACCGAGTTCATTATTTATAACATCATTAAAATTTAAATTAGTTAGTGAGGCTTCAAACTCCCAATTAGGAAATCTATTATGTAATAAAACTAAATAATCTAAATAGTTTTCAGGAAAATTTGCTTCCCTCAACTTTGCTTTATAATTTTCAGTCTCAGCTACAGATAATTTGTTTTCATATATTGGTTCTACATACTTACCACATGTATATCCTATTTGATTATTACCATATTTTACTTTATACCAGTCATAACAACTATCATTACTACCAGCCTTATCATCCAAGATAGTAAATGTATCATCACAAGTTAAAGTTCCTATTTTAGTACTTTGTGAGGTTGGTAATTTTCTTACATTTATTCCTCCTAAAGCAGTAACGCATTCTACTTTGGCTTGCATACCATTTAAACTACTTACTAATGCTTCAGTATCGGTGGGTATAATAATTAAAAGAAATAAAATTATTAAAAGTATTTTTTTCGTCATAACCTCACAACCTTACTATAACATTATAACAAAAAACAAAGTATTTTGCACCTTTTATAAAAAAATATATTTTCATTTGACAAAAAAAGAGAAATAAATTTCTCATTTCTGTTCTATTCCACCATGGACATTACTGCCACCTTGGTTTTCTTTATTTGTGCAAGAACTATCTACCGTTCCTGGATTCTGCCAACATGATAGCCAGTCGCCTACATCAACATTATTTTTCTCTAATAATGATAATGATAAATCAACAACAATAAAAATAAAAAATATTATAACTCCCGCAATTACCTTATTTATTAAAGCACTCTGCGTCTTTTTAATTGCCGTGTCATCTTTTGACATAATAGCTTTAATTAATTCAAGCATACCAAATAAAATAATACCTACTGGAACTAATATCTTTACTATATTATATACTGTTTTAATAATATAAATAGTAGGTCTTATCAAACAATCGCATTCTAAAAAATATATCATTAATATACCTCCTTAGTAGATATAGTATCTGTAAACCCAAAACAGTCTATCCAACTTTCAGCATTAACATCAGTATTATCATGAACATATTTAGCCACAAATGACATAATTAAATTAACTAAAGTAATGACAAAGAACACTGCCACAGCATAGATAGCTCTTTTAACAAACATCATTTGAGCCTTCTTAATCTCAGCTTCATCTTTGCCTAACACAGCCTTACCAAAATCAATCATACCATACAAAATCAAAATAATCGGTACAGCAATTTTTAAGATATCAATAATATCGACAATTAAAGAAAAAATTGGCTCTAACTTATTATATGGTGCTGGACAAGATAAAATATTAATCACTATAATCACCTAACTTTTTTTATTTACAAATTTATTATACAATATTATATCATCTAAAGCAAGAAATAATTTAATTATTAAGAAAAAAAGTACAAGTATTCCTAGTTATTACAACTGCTTTAATACCGTACGTATTATACTATATAATAAATTATTTTTGCTCTTTTTCTAAAATCATTCCTATTTTTAGATTAAATTCAATTTCACGCTCTAATTCTTGATAATAATGACTTATTTTAGCATCAAGTGCATCAACCTCTTGTTGATACGATTCAGACTTCTTTTTTTGATAATGGTTTGGTTTTCTTTCTAAAAGCCATTTTTTTCTGGTTTCATATACATTGATCTCTTGTAACAAAGTTTTAATATAATTATTTGTCATTAAAAATTCTTGCGCTAAACATAAATCTAATAATTTTTTTTCCGTATTTATCATTTATATACAATCCCCCTAAAAACAACATAAGAATTATTATATCATATTCCTTAAAAATAAATAACTAAAAATAGCAAATCGTAAATATTTTTAATATTAATGGGAAAATTAAATAAAGGTGAAGTTGTATGATTAATTTTTCTAAGATGAGAGATATCAGAGAAGATCATGATATGACTCAAAAAGATATGGCGAGCATTTTAGGTGTTAACCGTTCGACATATTCATTGTGGGAGCTAGGCATTAACATTATTCCCATTAAACACTTATGTGATTTTGCCGATTATTTTAACTATACTATTGATTATGTTTTAGGGCTTACAAATTCAAAAACCAAAGTCAATATAATTAAAGGATTTAATTTAAAATCCCTTGGTAAGAATATGAAAGAAATTAGAACTAAACACAAATTATCACAAGAAAATATAGCTAATTTGCTCGGTATAACTCAAGCATGTGTTGCTAGGTATGAAAATGGTTTGATAGAAATATCAATCTCAAATCTATATAAATTTTCTAAATATTTTAAAGTTTCTTTGTCCAAATTATGTAATAAAATAAATGAATAATTTATATAGCATATCTAGTTATTTTACAATACAAAAACTAATAAGAATTCAGTTCTTATTGGTATTTTTTATTTAACTTTCTTGTTTCTTTATCAAATTAAAAAACTTACCTATAACATAACAATATAATCCTTATCACCTTTTATTAAATATAACAATTGAACTATATTTTATCACATAATTAATACTTAAAGACTATTAAAATACTATAATCGATATATTCTTTTTTAATCGTTTGTATGATTTAAAACTTTAATAACCACTATTCCCGTTTTTTTCACTTCCAACTATTCTTGTTTTTGATTTCCTTATTTCTTTTTTGCCAATTCTTCCTCATATGATTAAATACATTTTTTAATAAATATTTCTTCGTCATATGGTTCTTCATCCTCATAAAATACTACTACTAAAGATGTTAAACAAACTAAAATAAATAATATCATTTTAGGTATACTCTTCCCTTTTCCTTCCTCACAGCTCTCCTTATATTAGGACATTATATAATTAAAACTAATAAGAAACAATCTCTTATTAGTTTTTATTCATTTATTCTATATCATTTCTTGCAAGTATTTGAGCTGGTGTTTTTCTAATAACATTATATACTGGTAATAAACCTACTATTATATTAAATAGATATATTAAAACTATACTCAATATCAAGACATTAGCATTAAATACATAGTTTGGACCCACGAATGGTAAACTAGACATCTTCTTTAAGATTAAAGCCATTATTAAATAACCAGGTATACTTGCTATCGTTGTAATAGATAGTATCTCTCCTAAAAACATCTTATATATATCTTTTCTTTTAACACCAATTGCTCTATAAATACCAACTTCCTTAATTCTTGATAAAAATGAAGATCTTATAATTAAGAATATTTCCACCAAAGAAATAATTAACATAATAGACGCTGATAAAATTCTAGAAAATATCGTCTTTTTAATTTCTTTTATATACTTATATCTACTATCAGCATAAGAATCATATGCATACATTCCCTTATCTTTCAAATAAGATATTACTTTATCTTTATTTTTAGCTATAATAGATAAACTACTATTATTGGCTATTAAACTATATTTTATTGTATTATTATTTACAAATACATAATTAGTTTGATATTTATCAAAATAATATCCCACTACTTTTAATTTTTTACCATTTACCTTGATTTCTGCTTCCTTATTTAATTTATATTCTTCTTTATAATTATCACTTACTATTACTTCATAATCATTTACAGGAGCTCTACCTTCTTTTATTTGTATTTGATCTTTTAATAGTTCATAATCAAACATATAATTTTCTCCATATACATTTTCTATTCCAGTACTTACTTCCATAGTACTATATGTACTCATCCCAACATAACTATTATAATCTTCAGAACCATCATACTTAGCATTAGCAATTATATTTATAAATAAACTATTATCCGTATAAATAGATGGGCTATCCTTAGATACTATACCTACAATTCTATATTTAGGATATTTATATGTTGCATCAACACCTTCATATTTTGTATTAACATATTTACCCACCATATCTTCTATCTTATAAATTCCTACATTCTTACCATTATTAGTTTTTAACATATTTTCAATAACTATTTTATCTACCACGATATCATTTAGTTCCTTAGGCATCTCACCATATATTAAATCATTTTTATTAATTAAATTAATAGAACTTAAAGAACCAATAAACCTATCTCCTACCATAGTACTTTGATAATAATCATTATATTGATAAATAAGTGTTACCTTAGAATTACCAGGAAGTACATAACTAATATCCTCGTTTTTTTCTATTTCCAATACCTTATCTACATCTAATTTACCTGTTTTAGCATCAATATATTCCTTATTCTTTGTAACAAACTTACTATCTTTTATATCTAAAACACCAAATATATTACTTACAGAGTATAAAATAAACATAGCCGATATAAAGAAACCTATTAACAATATTTTTTTAAGCACCGTATAATTCATTACTTTTTTTATACCATTTTTAACCAAAGTAAATAGATTAAAAATAGAACTATACTTATATTCAATATTATTATTTGTAATCTTATCAAAATCAAACTTATATTTATTTACTGTATCTTTAGTTATTTTTTGGTAGTGGTCATCAACAAATTCAACATTAGAATTATTATCTACTACTTTTATTTGTTTTAAATTATTACTTTTTATATAAATATTATTATCTTTGACAACAATATCCAAATCTATTTTATTATCTCCATAACAATTAATATTTAAATTATTCTTATTGAAATTAGTCTTTTTTTCTATATCTTTTAAATAAATCTTATTATCCGTTTGATAATCTAAATCTAAGTTATTCTTATTTATTTTATCACTTATAACTTTACCATCACTAATATTAATAATTCTATCAGCATAAAAGTTTGCTAATTCTTTTTCATGTGTTACTAGAATTACTAATTTTTCTTTGGAAATAGTTTTTATAATATTCATTATTTCTAAAGTATTCTTACTATCTAAATTCCCTGTTGGTTCATCAGCAATGATAATATTAGGATTTTTTACAATAGCTCTAGCAATACCTACTCTTTGTCTTTCTCCACCAGATAACATACTTGCCAGTCTATTTCTATATCTATACATTCCTACTTTATCTAAGCAATAATCTACTCTTTTTTTAATTTCTTCTTTATCTTTAATACCAAGCATCTTCAGAACTAGACTAACATTATCATAAACTGTCATATCTTCTACTAAGTAGTAATTTTGAAAAATATAACCAATATTTAAATTACGTATTTCATCTATTTTACTAGTAGAAAATCTTGTTATTTTTTCTCCATTAATATAAATATTACCACTTGTAACATTATCTAAGCCACCAATTGTGTTTAACAAAGTAGTCTTCCCACTTCCTGATTCACCAAGTAAAGCTACAAGAGATTTTTCTTCAAATTCTAAGGAAGTATTATCAATAACATGAATTTCATTTTTCTTATGATAGTTAAAATACTTATTAACATTTTCTAATTTTATCATATTATACTTCCTCCTTTATTGTTTTCATAGCGGACTTTTTAAACATACTTTTAGAAAATCTAACGGATAATAACTTAGATATCACGATTAAAGATATATATAAGATTATATAATCACTTAATTTTAAATAAACTGCCAGTTCCTTCACTTCATTAATGTTTATTATATTAAATTTTGAAAGTATAATAAATATAATTACCACTAAATAAGAAAGTGTAGCCATATTGAATAATTCAATATCAATAAGTTCTTTAATAGTCTTTTTTGTAGCACCTAAAATTCTTATTGTAGAAAAATAAACATTTCTTGATTTCAAAATTAATTTAACTATAAAATATGTTGTAAAGAAAACAAATAACACTAAAATTATTATAATTATTACAATAAAGACATTAGCAATAACCTCAAAATCTTCGCTAGGATTAGCTAGAGTATCTTTTAAATATAAAGTCTTATATCCCATTTCTTCTAAACTATTTAAAGTATCTTTAACTTTTTGCTCATTTTCTATAAATACACTACTTTGATAATTACCATGATTAAATATATTATAGTAATCATTATCATTAACAATAATAATACCTTTATAAGTATCATAATCTAAATTATCTATATAATTATTAAAAGTTTTTTTGTTGTATGTATTTGTTATATTATAATTAGTACTATCTTCATAATATATATTATCAGTATTAACTATAGCATTTGTATTTTTACAGTTAGCATTCTTACAATAATAAGACAATTCTTCAGGAATAATCATACTTCCTTGATTTACTTTATTACTAGGATATAACATATTATTATAAGCATAAATGCTAGACTTTAAGTAGTGCTCATTAATAATTGTATATGTAGTATTGTATTGTATTTTTGTATATTTACTTATTTCGTTAATAATATTATTATTCATATAGAAATAAGCTTCATAACCATTAAAATATCCATCTACTTGTTTTGTTCCAACAATAGTAAGTGTCCCTGTTTGAATAAGATAATCACTGTTAAGTAAACGAATATTATTAACAGTTTTATTCAGTATATCCTCATAATTATCAAAAGCTGTTAATACAACAATTTCATTTTCATTTTCAGGCATTCTTCCTTTAGTAAGGTTACCCTCAAATGTATTTATATCCCTAACTATACCATTTAAATAAAAGTTATTATCTTGTATATATACAAGACTATCTACCAACAAATCATTTTCTATAATACTTTTTACATTCTTTACATTTCTAATTTTTTCAAAGTCGGTATCTGTAAAAGAAGATTTATCTTTTTTCTTTAAAACTATCCTTTTAGGAGAAGTATCACTGAAAAATGAATTATATCCTTGCAAACTACTTTCGTATTTTGTGGCTTTATATCCAGTATACTCTCCTACCAAAGTTAGAGTTAAGAAAAAGTAAACCAAAAATAACAACAAGAATTTTGGAATAACATTATAAGTATTTCTAATACCCAAAATTAACTTACTTAATAATGTTATATTTTTATATTCATATACTTTTGCTTCATCTTTACTATTTACCTTCTTTATTTCGACATCTTCAACGACCTTACCATCATGCATTTTAATCTTCCTTGTTACATAAGGACTAACTTGGTCAAAATTATGTGTTACTATTATAACCAATTTATCTTTAGATATCTCACTAAGAAGTTTTAAAACACTGTCAGCTGATTTTTTATCTAAGTTTCCTGTCGGCTCATCCGCGACGATTATAGGAGTTTCCTTTGCTAATGCACGAGCAATGGCTACTCTTTGTTTTTGACCACCTGATAATTTAGATACTTTTGTATTTTTGTATTTTGATAAACCCACTCTATCAATTAAATTTATTATTTTATCATGAACATCTTTCTTCTCATAACCGTTAAGCAATAATATTAGTTCTATATTTTGATAAACTGTATAACTATTAATAAGATTAAAGTTTTGAAATATATTAGCAATGTATTTTTTGCGGTAATGTTCAAAATCAAATTCATTATAATGACTGGTTTCACAACCATTTATATATAATTCTCCTTCTTCGTAACTATCAAGACCTGAAATAACATTTAACAAAGTTGATTTACCACTTCCAGATTCTCCAGTGATAACCACAAACTCACCCATTTTAAATTCTAGGTTTACCTTGGAAAAACCACTGGTAATAATACCTTTTTGGTAATAAAACTTTGATACATTTTTAAGTTTTAACATTTTTCCTCCTCCTTATAACTTATTACTTTATTTTATTTATGATCGATTTTTTTAATTCCAAGTGTATAACCAAAAGGTTCTAAAATCTTGATTAAAGTGTTAATCTGTGGATGTTTTTTTCTGCTCTCAATTACTGTGATCATCTCCCTAACTACGCCTGATTCGGTCGCCATGTTTGCCTGCGTCAAACCTAATCCGCGTCTAAGTTTAATAAAATCACATATTAAGTCATATTCTAATTCCATAAGTCTCTGCTCCTCTTTCATTTTTTTCATAGATCCCTTTTTAATTATTTTCTTTTCCATAGAAATTACCTCCAATATAAATGTAGCACATTTTATTGAGGTAATCAATAAGATACAATTATTTTTGTCACATTATTTACACTTACAATAAAAAATGAAAGAGTACTATGTGAAATATCACTTTCTACAAGTTAAATAAAATAATAAACCGTAGACATAAACTCCGACAGTAACTGCCGTACTCATTTTTTTTGCTTTTGCTCTCGCATTTTAGTGTTTTGGTTAATCATCATCAAAATTA
>OLSB01002149.1_pt1 | contig 17051 bp, 16 predicted proteins | sample 1672071 | NCBI WGS metagenome assembly OLSB01 (sample SAMEA3136642, study PRJEB25190) | human gut metagenome | biome: human gut; feature: human-associated habitat; material: faeces | place: Austria | collected 2013 | reverse complement strand
CTATTACAGCATGACGCAGAGCGGCAATACGCCCGGCATGCAGCGTTCCGGCGAGAACGGCTCACACGTCACCAACTGGGAAGTGGGGGCGCAGGCCACCTGGAACGTGTTCGAATGGGGCACCACCTACTATGCCGACAAGCAGGCCGGCTGGCAGGTGACCAAGATGCGTTACGAGCAGGAGAACCTCAAGCTGGAAGTGGGCTACGACATCAAGTCCAAGTATCTGGCCGTGCAGGAGGCCCGCAAGCGCATCGCCGTGGCCCAGAACAGCGTGGCACAGGCCACGGAGGCCTATAACGTGGCCCTGGCCCGTTATCACGAACATGTGGGCACCAACTTCGACGTACTGGACGCCCTGGGACTGGCAGGCGGTCTGGAGACCGGGCGCCTGATGGGACGGGTAGCGGATCATGACGCCGCCGGGGCCCTGGAGGACATTGCACGGCTGTATGGGGGCGGGAAGGATGTATCCGCCATTCTGGGAGAGCTGTCCTCGCTGGCCCGGGATTTGCTCATTCGAAAGACCGCGCCCACGGCAGGCGGAGCGCTCCTCACCGGCGGCTTTGACGACGCCACACTGCGGGGCCTGTCCCAGCGCTTTACCCCCGCCAAGCTGGCCTGGGTGCTCTCCACGCTCCAGTCCACCCTGGCGGACCTGCCCCGGAGCAGCAACCGTCGGACCGACGCCGAGCTGTGCCTGATCCGGCTGTGCGACGAGACTCTGGATGACAGCGTCCCGGCCATCCATGCCCGGCTGGCCCGGGTGGAGGCCCAACTTGCCTCCGGTGTACCGATTCAGACGACAGGTGAAATGCCTTTACCGGAGAAGATAGAAGTCAAACCGAAAGAGCCCTTGAAAACAGAGGACCAGCAAGGAAAAGTACTTGCTAATTTGGACGCCCCGGCAACGGAGACTCCCCCCTGGGAGGAGTCCTCCACGGCCCAGGGACCGGCCTCTCAGGAGGCTGTCCGGCCGGTCCGGACGGCCGAGCCGGGTTCCGCTCCCGCGTCCATGCCCAGCGGAGACTTCTGGCCCGCTCTGGCGGAGAGCCTGCGGGATCAGGTGGGGCGGAATGTGTGGTCTTTCCTGGGAAATGCCGCCATGACCAGGGGGACGCTGGAGGACGGGGTGCTCACCCTGTGGGCGGACGACGATCTGGTCAAGGGGGTCATCGGCCGGCAGGCGGTGCTGGACACGGTGGCTCGGGCGGCCAGCGCCCGGGTGGGGAGCCCGGTGCGGGTAACGGTCAAGGTGGGCAAGCCGGAGAGCGCTCCAGCGGCTCCCGCTCCCGCCCACGACAACCTGGATGATCTGCTGGCCTTCAGCCAGCAGTTTGACAACATCACCATCAAATAAGGAGTGTATGCGATATGGCGAAAGGCTTTGGAGGCCGCGGCGGCATGGGTATGGGCGGCGGCATCAACATGAACATGATCAAGCAGGCCCAGAAGATGCAGGAGAACATGCAGAAGATGCAGGCCGAGCTGGAGGCCAAGGAGTATACCGCACAGGCGGGCGGCGGCGTGGTCTCGGCCACCGTCAACGGCAAGCGGGAACTGCTGTCCATCACCATTGATCCGGAGGCCGTGGACCCCGATGATGTGGAGATGCTTCAGGATATGATCGTGGCGGCGGTGAATGAGGCCATCCGGGCCTGCAGCACCGACGCCGCCTCCAGCATGGAGAAGCTGACCGGCGGGCTGGGCCTGCCATTCTGAACGTTGAGCCATCCTATGTGAAAGGAGGCGCATATGAAGCTGAAGATCCCCAAGGTGGGGATGCGCACGATCAAGACCGCCGTGGCGGTGATGCTGTCCTATCTGCTGTTCGTCCCCTTTGATCTGATGTATCGGGAGGAGTATGGCGGCATCTGGGGGCAGATGGGACCCCTATATGCCTGCATCGCCTGCATTGTGTGCATGCAGAGCTCCCTGGGCCAGACGGTCCGCCAGGGAGTGTCCCGGCTCATCGGTGTGGCCATCGGCGGCGCTCTGGGGGTGCTGGCCCTGACCTTGGGCCCTGTGCTGTCCCATCCGGCGGTGCAGACCCTGACCCTGGGCGCGGTCTGTGTGGCGGGGATTTGGACGGGTCTGCTCCTGAAACGGCCTGCGGCCTGCCCTATGGCCTGCATTGTGCCATGCGTCATTCTGATCGGGGGGCATACCGGGGTGGAGCGGTATTATTATGCCGCCGCCCGGATCATCGAGACCGTGGTGGGCGTGGCCGTTGCCTTTGGGGTCAACGCCCTGCTGCCGGATCACCGGCGGGCGGAAGAGCCGACGGAGAAGCCGGCGGACCCTTCGACCAGTGAAGAACATAAGAAATGAAAAAAAGGGGGCCCTCCAGCGCAGGAGGGCCCCTTTTCTGCCGTTTTGTTCAAACCTCCAGGGCTTCCTCCCCGGATTTGAGGAACATGGCGCTGAAGACCACGACCAGAAGGCCGCAGCAGACCAGCACGGCTCTGCCCCGCCACTGTTCCGTGCACCAGACGCCCAGGAAGGCGCCCAGAATGAAAAGGAGGATGATGGCGTAGTATTGGAGCCCCCGGCGGCGGGCGGTGGGATCGCGGTCCTGCACCGCGTGGAACAGCAGCTCAGTGCCGCTGCGGAGATTTCCGGTGCACATGGTGGTGGCACAGGGGTTGCCGCGGATCTTGCGGAAGGACTGCACCTGCACGGCGCACACAAAGGAGACCAGTACGTTGGCCGCCGTGTCCCACTCGCCGGTGGGGAGCAGGGCGACCAGAGCTAAAATAGCGATCTCCAGGGCGATCACGATCTGCCGCCAGTGGATGGCCGGATGGCTGCGGAAACGGCGGCGGGTCAGCTCCGCCACCACCACGCCCAGGGCGAACGCCAGGATGGGGATGAGGTAGTGGAGCAGGGCGTCGAACTGCCCCTCGGCCAGCTTGACGCCCAGCAGGACGATGTTGCCGGTCTGGGCATTGGCAAACACTTTGCCTCGGCACAGATAGGTGTAGGCATCCAGAAAGCCGCCCGTGACGGTCAGAAGGGCACCCAGAAACAGAGTTTCGGACATCTGGTGTCCAGCGCGGTTCATGCGGTCTCCTCCTTTGACATGGACCGGGCCCCGCCGGAGCAGGACCCGGAAAATTCAATAGGTGTGGGTGCAGATCTCCCGAATCTTAGCCTGGAGGACCTTCAGGTTCTCAAAGGTTTCCGGCCGTTTCCGGGGGTCCCGCAGCAGGGCGGCGGGATGGTAGATGGCCATCATCTGGACCCCAGCCTTTTCAAACCACTGGCCGTGCTCTTTGGTGATCTTGAAATCCTCCCGGATGAGGCGCATGGCGGCAATGCGGCCCAGGCAGACGATGATCTTGGGGCGGAGCAGCGCCACCTGGTTGCGGAGATAGCCGATGCAGGCCTCCACCTCCACGTTGAGAGGGTCCCGGTTCTGGGGCGGACGGCATTTGACCGTATTGCCGATGAATATCTTGGACCGGTCCAGGTCGATGAGCGTGAGCATATCGTCCAGCAGCTTGCCCGCCTTGCCCACGAAGGGCTTGCCGGTCAGGTCCTCCTGTTCGCCGGGGCCCTCCCCGATGAACATGACCTCGGCGTTCCGGGCCCCGTCGCCGAAGACCACGTTGTGCCGGGTCTCGGCCAGGGCGCACTTCTGGCAGGAGAGGCAGGCGGATTCTAATTCAGGCCAATCAAGCATGTCGTTTCCTCGTTTCTGTTCCATGATTTTTTACATTGTATCATAAAGTGCATGGGCAGGGGAAGATGCGGTTTAGCTAAAATTCACCGTTGACTTTTTTGCAGGAACTGCATATAATACACGCATCAAAGGCAATGACGAAGACCGCGCCCCGTGAGGGCCGCCAGAGAATCCGGGTCACCGACTGAGAGCCCGGTCCGGCTGGATGGGGATGCGCAACGCTTCACGAGCTGAAAGTTCGAGTCCGCAAGGAGGAGGGCTTTTCGTCGTCCCGCGTTAAGGGAGACAAGAGGCCGGCTCAAGGGTGAGACGGCAACGTTTGGGTGGTACCGCGGATTATTCCGTCCCGAAACTGCGAAAAGCAGCTTCGGGACTTTTTTTATTCATTTTTGGATTTTTTAGAAAGAAGCTGTCTTTTGAAGGTACCGAAAACAGACGGAGCGGTGTACAGTATAGTTTGATGAAAGGACGTGAACGGTCATGGAATTCCTGAAAGGCGCCCCCAAAACACAGCGGCTGGAACTCAAAGACATCCTGGGAGGTGCCCATCGGAACGAGACCGTCCAGGTCGCCGGTATGGTCCATGCCAGACAGACGGTGGGCGGCGGGCTCACCTTCCTGAAGCTGCGCAAGCGGGACGGCATCCTGCAGTGTACCTGCGCCGAGGGCGTGGACGTGTCCGGCGTGCCGGAGGAGGCCGCGGTCGTGGTCACCGGCACCCTCCGGGAGGAGCCCCGGGCCCCCGGCGGGGTGGAGCTGGCGGCTCAGGCTGTGGAGGTCCTGTCCCGGCCCGCGGCCCCCCTGCCGGTGCCGGTGCCCAAGGCCAGACTGAACATCAACCTGGACACCGAGCTGGGCCTGCGGCCCGTGGTGCTCCGCCACTTGCGGGAGCGCAGCGTATTCAAGGTCCAGGAGTGCCTGGGCCGGGCATTTCGGGAGTATCTCCAGGGCCAGGGCTTCACTGAGGTCCACACCCCAAAGATCGTTCACGCCGGGGCGGAGGGCGGTTCCAACATCTTCCGGCTGGACTACTTTGGCCGCAAGGCGTTTTTAGCCCAGTCCCCTCAGTTCTACAAGCAGACCATGGTGGGGGTTTTTGAGCGTGTGTTCGAGGTGGCCCCGGTGTTCCGGGCGGAAAAGCACTCCACGGCCCGGCATCTCAACGAGTACACTTCCCTGGATTTTGAGATGGGCTTCATCGACTCCTTTGCGGACGTGATGGCCATGGAGACCGGCTTCCTCCAGTATGCTATGGAGCTGCTGCGGACGGAGTACGCCGCCGACGGGAAGCGGCTGGGCATCGCTATCCCCGACGTGGAGCGCATCCCCTGCGTCCGCTTCGATGAGGTCAAGGGCCTGGCGGCGGAGAAGTACGGCTACCAAATCCGGGACCCCTACGACCTGGAGCCGGAGGAGGAGCATGCCATCGGCCGGTACGCCAAAGAGGAGTGGGACAGCGACTTTGTGTTCGTCACCCACTACCCCAGCAAGAAACGGCCCTTCTACGCCATGGACGACCCCGCAGACCCCCGGTACACCCTGTCCTTCGACCTGCTGTTCCGGGGCGTGGAAGTCACCACCGGCGGCCAGCGGGTCCACAGCTACGACGAGCAGGTGAAGAAGATGGAGAAGCGGGGGATGCATCCCGAGGAATTCGAGAGCTATCTGATGATCCACAAGCACGGCATGCCGCCCCACGGCGGCCTTGGCATCGGCCTGGAACGGCTGACCATGCAGCTGTGCGGGCTGGAAAACGTGCGGTGCGCCTGCCTGTTCCCGCGGGATCTGAGCCGGCTGGAGCCTTAAGGAGAAGATCAAAATGAAGATAACCGAAGAGATGGTGGATTATGTCTCCGCCCTGTCCCGACTCAGGCTTCCGGAGGAGGAGAAGGTCAAAGTGGCCGCCGAGCTGGAGCAGATCATCGGCTACATGGATGTGCTCAATACTCTGGATACCAGCGGGGTGGAGCCCATGAGCCATGTGTTCCCGGTGAAGAATGTGCTCCGGCCCGACGTGGTGGAGCCCTCGGCGGACCGGGCCGAGCTGCTGAAAAACGCGCCGGTTCCCGACGAAGCGGCCTTTCTGGTGCCCAAGACGGTGGAATGAGGGGGAGTGGATATGGAATGGTATGAGCTGACCGCCCTCCAGCTGGGCGAAAAGATCCGGGCCGGGGAGGTCTCCGCCGTGGAGGCCGCCCAGGCGGCCCTGGACCGGATGGCCGCCCTCCAGCCGGACAACAACGCCTTCATCACCACCCTGGCCGACCATGCGCTGGCCGAGGCGGAGGCGGTGCAGAAAAAGCTGGCCGCCGGGGAGGAGCTGGGCCCGCTGGCCGGTGTGCCCATGGCCCTCAAGGACAACATCTGCACCCGCGGGGTCAAGACCTCCTGTGCCTCTAAGATTCTGGGGGATTTTACCCCGCCCTACGACGCCACGCTGACCGAGCGGCTCCGGGCCGCCGGCTCGGTGCTGCTGGGCAAGCTGAACATGGACGAATTTGCCATGGGCTCCACCTCCGAGACCTCCTTCTACGGCCCGGTGAAGAACCCCTGGGATCCGGGCCGGGTGCCCGGCGGGTCCTCCGGTGGGGCCGCCGCCGCCGTGGCGGCGGGGGAGTGCTGGTACGCCATCGGCTCGGACACCGGCGGGTCCATCCGTCAGCCCTCCGCCTACTGCGGCGTCACCGGCATGAAGCCCACTTACGGCGCCGTCTCCCGCTACGGCCTCATCGCCTACGCCTCTTCTCTGGACCAGATGGGCCCCATCGCCCGCACCGCCGCCGACTGCGCCGCCGTGCTGGACGCCGTCATGGGGAAGGACCGGCGGGACGGCACCAGTCTGGACGTGTCGGCGGGCGGACTGCTGGCCGGCCTCACCGGAGATGTGCGGGGCATGAAGATCGGCCTGCCCGCCGACTGCTTTGGGGCGGGGCTGGACCCGGAGGTCCGCGCCGCCGTACTGGCCGCCGCCGACGTGCTGAAGGCCCGGGGGGCCGTGGTGGAGGAATTCGCTCTGCCCGTGATGGAATACGTGGTCCCCACCTACTATATCATTGCCGCCGCCGAGGCCAGCTCCAACCTGTCCCGGTTCGACGGGGTGAAGTACGGCTGGCGGGCGGAGGGCTACGAGGATCTCACCGATCTGTACAACAAAACCCGTACCGAGGGCTTTGGCTCCGAGGTCAAGCGCCGCATTCTGCTGGGGACCTTTGTGCTGTCCACCGGCTACTACGACGCCTACTATAAAAAGGCCCTTCAGGTGAAGGCCCTCATCAAGCGGGCCTACGACGAGGCCTTTGGGACCTATGACCTGCTGCTCACCCCCGTGGCGCCCACCACCGCGCCGCGTCTGGGGGAGAGCCTGTCCGACCCGCTGAAGATGTACCTGTCCGATATCTACACCGTGCCCCTCAATCTGGCGGGGCTGCCGGGGCTGAGTATGCCCTGCGGCTTTGACGCCCGGGGCCTGCCCATCGGGGCCCAGCTCATCGGCCCCGCGCTGGGGGAGGCCAGGGTGCTCAACGCCGCCCACGCCTTCCAGCAGGACACGCAGTTCCATACCAAGATGCCGAAGGGAGGCGCCGCGCAATGACCTGGGAGATGGTTATCGGCCTGGAGACCCATGTGGAGCTGGCCACGAAAACCAAGATCTTCTGCTCCTGCACCACCGCGTTCGGCGGCGACCCCAACACCCACTGCTGCCCGGTGTGCACCGGGATGCCTGGCGCTCTGCCGGTGGTCAACGAGAAGGTGCTGGAGTTCGCCGTCAAGGCGGGGCTGGCCCTGAATGGGACCATCACCCGCGATTGCAGGTTCGACCGGAAGAATTACTTCTACCCCGACCTACCCAAGGCCTACCAGGTGTCCCAGCTCTATCTGCCCATCGTCCGGAACGGCAAAGTGCCCATCCAAACGGCCTCCGGGGTGGAAAAGATCATCCGCATCCATGAGCTCCATATGGAGGAGGACGCAGGGAAGCTGGTCCACGACCCCTGGATCGACCAGACCCGGGCGGACTACAACCGCTGCGGCGTGCCCCTGATCGAGATCGTCACCGAGCCCGATTTCCGCTCCGCCGAGGAGGTCATCGCCTATCTGGAGAAGCTGCGCTCCATCCTCCAGTACCTGGGGGTCTCCGACTGCAAGATGCAGGAGGGTTCCCTGCGCTGCGACGTGAACCTGTCCGTCCGGCCCGCCGGGAGCGAGGAGCTGGGCACCCGTACCGAGATGAAAAACCTGAACTCCTTCAAGGCCATCGCCCGGGCCATCGAATATGAGGCCCGCCGGCAGGTGGAGCTCATCCAGGAGGGAAAACGGGTGGTCCAGGAGACCCGGCGCTGGGATGAGAACAAAGACGCCACCTTTGCCATGCGCTCCAAGGAGAACGCCCAGGATTACCGCTACTTCCCCGAGCCGGACATCCCACCTATGGAGCTCTCAGAGGAATACCTGGAGCATGTCCGCGCGGAGATCCCCGAGATGGCGGAGGCCAAGATGGCCCGGTATCAGAGGGACTGGGGCCTGCCCGTCTATGACACCCGGATGATCACCGGTCAGAAGGCCCTGGCCGATTTCTTTGAGGAGACGGTGGCGCTGGGGGCGGCCCCCAAGCAGGCGGCCAACTGGATCATGGGAGAGGTGCTGCGGCAGCTCTCCGCCCAGGGCCTGGAGGCCAAGGATATGACCCTTACGCCCGGGACTCTGGCCCGGCTCATCGAGCTGGTCCAGACCGGGAAACTGAACCGCAACACCGCCGTGAAGGTATTCGACGCCGTGTTCGTGGCAGACGGCGACGTGGACGCCTATGTGAAGGAGCACGGACTGGAGCAGGTCTCCGACGCCGGGCTGGTGGGCCGGGCGGTGGAGCAGGTCTTGGCCGCCAACCCCAAGTCCATTGAGGACTATCGGGCGGGAAAGGAAAAGGCCTTCGGCTTCCTGGTGGGTCAGGTGATGCGGGAGCTCGAGGGCCGGGCCTCGCCCCAGGTGGTCAACCAGACCATCCGGGAGAAGCTGGAGCAGATGAAGTGAAGGACGGGGGACCGGCCGTGGCCGGTCCCCCGTTTTCTGTGCGGACGGTCTTTTACCGGCGGGGAAAAGCTGATATAATACCGGTAACCGACGGAGAGGGGAGAGATGGGATATGAAGTCCATTCGACGCATGGGAGCGCTGCTGTGGTGTGCGGTCCTGATGCTGGGCGGCCTGACCCTGCCCGCGGCCGCCGACGCGCCCAGCCAGACCCTGACCATCCTGTTTACCCATGACACCCACGATCACTTTTTGCCCATGTCCGCTGAGGGGGGCGGGGAATACGGCGGCTACACCCGCCTGGCCACGCTGCTGAAGGAGCAGCGGAAAAGGCCCGCGGTGCTGGCCGACGGCTCGGCCGTCCAGGGTCCCACCGTCACCCTGGACGCCGGGGATTTTTCCATGGGCTCGCTGTTCCAGACCATCTACGCCACCGACGCGCCGGAGCTCCGGGCATTGGGGGCCATGGGCTATGACGCGACCACCCTGGGCAACCATGAGTTTGACTACCGGGCCGCCGGCCTGGCCGACATGCTCCGGGCCGCCGTGGCCAGCGGAGAGGCGCTGCCCGCCCTGGTCCAGGCCAATTACAAGCCGCCGGAGAGCGATGCGGATTCCTGGGCTGCCTGGAACGCCTATGGCGTCACCGACTACGTGGTCATCGAAAAGGAGCGGGAGTCCCGGGAGGGACCGGCAGAGCCCGTGCGCGTCGCGGTGTTCGGTGTGCTGGGGGTGGACGCCGACGAATGCGCTCCCATGTCCGGCATGGAATTCGAGCCCGTCGCCGCGGCGGCGAAGCGGGTCGTGGCCCGGATCCAGGCGGAGGCTGACGCCGATTTTGTCATCTGCCTGTCCCACTCGGGCACGGAGAACGGAAAAGGGGAGGACTACGAGCTGGCCAAGGCGGTGGACGGCATCGACGTGATCCTCTCGGGCCATACCCACGCCACCACGCCGGAGCCCATTCGGGTCAACGATACCCTCATCGTCTCCTGCGGGGAGTACACCCAAAATCTGGGGCGGCTGACCATCGCCAAAAAAACGGGCCCCGGCCAGAGTCTGAGCGTGCTGGAGTACAAGCTCCTCCCCGTCGATGAGACCGTCCCCGAGGACCCGGCGGCGGCGGCTCTGGCGGCGGCGTTCAAGGAGAAGGTGGATCGGACTTACCTGTCCGGATACGGCCTCACCTTCGATCAGGTCATTGCCCACAGCCCCTTTGACTTTACGCCCGTTGACCAGTTCGGCCAGGAGCAGGGGGAGGACGGCCTGGGCAATCTGATCGCCGACTCCTACCTTTTCGCCGTCAAAGAGGCCGAGGGGACGGATTATGTGCCGGTGGACTTTGCCGTGGTGGCCTCCGGCGTGGTGCGCGCCTCCCTGGCGGAGGGACCGATCACCGTGTCCGACGCCTACCAGGTCTCCTCCCTGGGCTCCGGCGGGGACGGCACGCCGGGTTACCCGCTCATCTCAGTCTACATCACCGGGCGGGAGCTGAAGGATGCCTTTGAGGTGGATGCCTCGGTGACGCCGCTGATGCCGGCGGCGCAGCTCTGGGGGGCGGGCATGACCTGGACCTGGAACCCCCGCCGGATGATCTTCAACAAGGTCACCGACTGCGCCCAGGTGCTGGGGGATGGGACGACCCTCCCCATTGAGGACGACCGGCTCTACCGGGTGGTCACGGGGCTCTACTCCGGCCAGATGCTGGGGGCGGTAAACGGCAAGTCTTTCGGCATTCTTACCATTACCCCTAAGAATGCGGACGGGGTGCCGGTCACCGATTTTGAAGAACAGATCATCCACACCTCCGGCGGCTCGGAGCTGAAGGAGTGGTACGCCTTGGCAGCCTACCTGCGCAGCATGGGCACGGTGGATCCGCGCTATGCCGCGCCCGAGGGGCGAAAGCTCTCCGCCCCCTCCTGGAACCCAGTCCAGCTTCTGAAAAACCCTAACCGGATCACCCTGGCGGCTCTGGCTGGGGTCCTGGCAGTACTCCTGCTGGCGGTCCGGCTCATCCGCCGCGCCGCGGGGGGCGGAGGCAGGCGGCGCGGCCGCGGCCGATACCAGCCCTACCGGGGCAGATAAATGGGAAACACGCCTCTGTGCAAAACACAGAGGCGTGTTTCTGCCTCAGCCCTTGGGCCGGGGCTTGAAGATGAGAGCCACCAGGTAACCGAAGAAAATGGCGGCGGCGATGCCGCCTGCGGCGGCGGTGATGCCGCCGGTGAAGGCCCCCAGAAAGCCGTTTTCGGCCACGGCCTGGGCCACGCCCTTGGCCAGCAGGTAGCCAAACCCGGTGAGAGGGACGGTGGCGCCGGCGCCGCCCCATTCCACCACATATTTATAGAGGCCCAGACCACCCAGCACCACACCGGAGACCACATAGAGTACTAGGATCTTGGCGGGGGTGAGAGAGGTGCGGTCAATGAGGATCTGTCCGATGGCACACAGGATGCCGCCGCAGACAAAAGCCCGCAGATATTCCAGAAAGACGTCCATATGCTATCCCCCCTTCTGTGTGCTGATGGCCACGGCGTGGCAGATGCCGGGGACGCTCTCCCCCTGCATGGAGGAGGTGGGGGAGAGCAGCGCGCCGGTGCCGCAGAAGAGGAGGTTCTTCCATTTCCCCTCCCGCATCCCGTTGAGCAGGTAGCCGGTGAGGACGGCGGCGGAGCAGCCGCAGCCCGAGCCGCCGCAGTGGGTGTCTTGGGACTGGGCGTCGAAGATGAGGCAGCCGCAGTCGTCGTAGTTGGTCAGGTCCACGCCGTCCTTCTGGAAGAGGTCCAGGACGATCTCTCTGCCCAGGCTGCCCAGATCGCCGGTGACGATCAGATCATAAAAAGACGGCGCGCGGCCGGTGTCGGAGAAGTGGGCGGTCAGGCTCTCGTAGGCCGCCGGAGCCATGGCGGCGCCCATGTTGTTGGCGTCACAGATGCCCTTGTCCACAATCTTGCCCACGGTGGCGTGGGTGACATAGGGGCCGTCCCCCTCCCGGGCCAGCACCACCGCCCCCGCGCCGGTCACCGTCCACTGGGCCGTGGGGGTCCGCTGGCCGCCGTACTCCAGCGGGGTGCGGTACTGCCGCTCCGCGGAGCAGAAGTGGGAGGAGGCCATGGCGGCGCACCACTCCCCGAAACCGCCGTCCAGCATCATGGCGGCCAGCGTGAGGCTTTCCGCCATGGTGGAGCAGGCCCCGTAGAGACCGAAAAAGGGGATGTCCTGCCCCCGGACGGCAAAGGAGGAGGCGATGCACTGGTTCAAAAGGTCTCCGGCGAAGATATAGTCCAGCGTGGCGGCGGACTGCTTGGCCTTGTCCAGGGCGTTTTGCAGCGCCATTCTCTGCATGGCGCTCTCGGCCTTCTCAAAGCTGGCCTCGCCAAAGGTGTCGTCCTGATTGATGAAGTCAAAAGAGGCGGACAGCGGCCCTTCCCCCTCCTTTTTGCCCACCACGTTGGCGTGGCCGGCGATGGAGGGCGGGTTTGCGAAGGCCACGGTCTGCCTGCCCAGTTTTTTCGTGGTCATGGTATCTCTCCTATGCTTCAGACTGGCAATAGTTTGAACAGTTTTCCGCAAAATATCAAAAGGCTTTTTGGCAGGGGACGTGCTGGTCAAAAGCTGGAAAATGAGATATAATACTACTACTTGCATAAAGGAGAGAGCTGACATGGTGGAAGAGCCAAAGCGTACCCTTGCATATCTGTGTCCGGAGTGCCGGCAGCCGGTCCTCGCGGAAAAAACAGTGTTCTCCCTGGCCGCCGGACCCTCCAGCGTCCCCTGCCCCTGCGGAAAATCCGCGCTGAAGATCGACATGCTGGGCGACCATGTGAGCCTGACGGTGCCCTGTCTGCTGTGCGAAAAGGAGCATTCGGTCTCCTGCTCCACCCACGCCTTCCTTCATGAAAAGGCGCTGGCTTTTGCCTGCGCCGCCTCGGGGCTGGACTGCTGCTACGTGGGAGAGGAGGGCGCCGTCTTTGCCGCCATGCGCCGCCTGGAGGAGACGGTGGACAAGCTGGAGGCCTCCGCCGGAGCCGAGGGCACCTTCCTGGACGACATCATCATGCACGAGGTTCTCTCCGAGCTCAGAGACATCGCCCAGCGGGGCGGCGTCTCCTGCACCTGCGGCTCCAGAGAGTGGAAGCTCCAGGTGAATTTCAGCTCGGTGGACCTTTCCTGCGCCCAGTGCGGCGCCGCCCTGCGCATTCCAGCCGCCACGGCGGACGACTTGGAGGATCTCTGCTGCAAAAACACCCTGGTCATCCGGGGAAGAAGCGGGAACTAGAGAGGAAGCGGAAGCGTGAGTGTTTTTTATGAGCGGAGCTTTCGGGTGGACTCCCGGGATGTGGACCCCTTCAACCAGTGCCGCCCCTCGGCCCTGCTGGGCTATCTCCAGGAGGCGGCCACTGAGGCGGCCTGCGCGCTGCACGTCTCCCGGGAGGAGATGATCGACAAGTACCACGTGTTCTGGATGCTGGCCCGCATGTGGTACCGGCTGGACCGGCCGCTGTTCTGGGACGACACCGTCACGATCCGGACCTGGCACCGGGGGGACAAGGGCGCCTCCATGTACCGGGACTTCGACCTCTTCCGGGACGGCGAGCGCGTCGGGGAGGCGGTGAGCGTGTGGGTGCTGGCCGATCTGGACACCCACAAGCTGTTCCGGCTGAGCAACGTAATGGAGTTCCGGGATACCACCGGCGGCGAGCTGTGTAAGGACAAGACGCTGGGGCGGCTGCGGGTTCCCGTGGCGCTGCACCCGGCGGAGGAGCGGCCCATGCGCTACAGCGACGCCGACATCAACGGCCATGTCAACAATGTCCGCTATGCCGATTTTGCCTGCGACGCCCTGGACATGCAGCGGCTGGGGGCGGGGCGGCGCGTGTCCTCGCTCCAGATCGGCTATCTCAAGGAGTGCCGGCCGGGGGAGAAGCTGCACCTGCATACCGGCTTTCAGGACGGCACCCACTATGTCCGCGGCCAGGGGATCGAGGGAAAAGCCAGATTTGAGGCCGCATTGATCCTTTCCCCCCTTGACAAGCCCGGGGCCGGGGCGTAGAATAGGCGCAATATATTTTGACCCGGGGACAGCCCAGGATGCTTTTATCTGAGATAGAAAAGGAGTGGAGTCCATGATCAACACTGACGCCGCCAGCAAATTCGCCCGGCAGGGCCTGACCTTCGACGATGTGCTGCTCATCCCTGCAGAGAGCGACATCCTGCCCGCCGACGTAGACCTGCATACCCAACTGACCAAGAAGATCAAGCTCAATATCCCGGTGATGAGCGCCGCCATGGATACCGTCACAGAATCCCGCATGGCTATCGCCATCGCCCGGGAGGGCGGCATCGGCATCATCCACAAGAACATGTCCATCGGCCAGCAGGCCGAGCAGGTGGACATGGTAAAGCGCTCGGAGAACGGGGTCATCACCAACCCCTTCTGGCTGGCCCCCGGCCATACCCTGGCGGAGGCGGACGAGCTTATGGCCAAGTACCGCATTTCCGGCGTGCCTATCTGCGACCACGGCAGGCTGATCGGCATCATCACCAACCGGGACATGAAGTTTGAAGTGGATATGGACCAGCTCATCGACAACGTGATGACCAAGGAGAATCTGGTCACTGCCAAGGAGGGCACCACCCTGGAGGAGGCCAAGCAGATCCTCCGCCGCCACAAGATCGAGAAGCTGCCCATCGTGGACGACGAGTTCCGGCTCAAGGGCCTGATCACCATCAAGGACATCGAGAAGGCCACCGTGTACCCCAACTCTGCCCGGGACGAAAAGGGCCGCCTGCTGGTGGGTGCCGCCATCGGCGCCACCGACGACGTGCTGGACCGGGTGGCCGCTCTGGTGGAGGTAGGGGCCGATGTGCTGGCGCTGGACTCCGCCCACGGCCACTCCCACAACATCATCGAGTGCGTCAAGCGCATCAAGGCCCTCTATCCCGACGTGCAGCTCATTGCCGGCAACGTGGCCACCGCCGAGGGCACCCGCGCCCTCATCGAGGCGGGCGCCGACTGCGTGAAGGTGGGCATCGGCCCCGGCTCCATCTGCACCACCCGGGTGGTGGCCGGCATTGGCGTACCCCAGATTACCGCCGTCTATGATGCTGCCCAGGTGGCCGCCGAGTACGGCGTGCCCATCATCGCCGATGGCGGCATCAAGTATTCCGGCGACATCGCCAAGGCTCTGGCGGCCGGCGGTAACGTGGTCATGCTGGGCTCCCTGCTGGCGGGCTGCGAGGAGTCTCCCGGAGACACCGAGGTCTATCAGGGCCGCCAGTTCAAGGTCTACCGCGGCATGGGCTCTCTGGGAGCCATGGCCAAGGGCTCCAAGGACCGCTACTTCCAGCAGAACAACAAAAAGCTGGTACCCGAAGGCGTGGAGGGCCGCGTGCCCTTTAAGGGTCCCGTGGGCGAGACCATCTACCAGATGATGGGCGGCCTGCGCTCCGGTATGGGCTATACCGGCTGCGCCACCATCGGGGAGCTCCACAGCAAGGCCCAGTTCATGCAGATCACCAGCGCCGGTCTGAAGGAGTCCCACCCCCACGACATCTATATCACCAAGGAAGCGCCGAACTACACCCTCAATCCGTAAGACACAGCATAAGGGCCCGACCGTCGAAGGACGGCCGGGCCCGTTTGCATCCCGCTACCACGCGATGGAGGCGGAAAAGAGGCCGGGAAGGGTGCGCAGCAGCAGGGGAGAGAGCATAAGCAGGAGAAAGAGCAGCAGGAGTGCGGCCTCCTGGGGGCGCGGATAGCGCGCCGTCTCACCCAGCAGCTCCACCCGGAAGCCCAGGCCGCTGGCAGAGAGCATCCCGCTGTGGAGGGCGGGGCGGCGGCGGAGCCGTCGCATCCGGGCCAGCCGCACGATGGCCTCGGCGTAGGCCAGGCCCTCCTCTTCGGGCAGCTTTTCCAGCACCTCCTGATCCCGCAGGCATTCCAGGTCCTGCCGCAGCCGCCGGAAAGCGAATGGGATCAGGGGGTTGAACCACTGGATTGCCTGAAGAGCTACCAAAAGCAGGTTGAGGGCATTGTCCCGGTGCCGAAGATGGGTGAGCTCATGGGCGGCCACGCTGCGGCGCTCCTCCGGCGTAAGAGCCTCCCACTGCTCCCGGACCAGGATCAGCACGGGCCGCCGCCACCCGGCCAGACAGGGACAGGAGAGCTCCGGAAACCGCGCTTGGGAGACCACCCGGACCGCCGGGGGCTCTAGCCCGAAGAGCTCCCGGGCGCAGCCGGTCACCAGGGCCACGGTCTTTTCATCGGGGCGGTCCGCCCCGCGGAGCTTTTGCCGCAGCCGGAGATAGCCCGCCGCCGGCAGCAGCAGGGAGAGGGCCGAGCCGGCCAGCCAGACCAGCAGGACCGGCATGCCGTCCATCTCGTGGACGAAAAGGCCCCGGTTGGGGGACAGGGAGGCGAAAACGTGCAGCCGAAGCGCCCCGCTGGGCTGCCAGAAGGGGCCTCCGCCGTCGGAGACCAGGCGGCCCAGGGCCCTGAATGTAAAACAGACCGGGGGAAGGGCGTAGTCCGGTCCCACACGGCCGGCGAAGGTGAAGCCGGTGCCCCAGTGCATGGATGCCGGCAGCAGGAGCATGAGGGCCAGCAGGACATACCACAGGGCCATACGGGACAGGGGCCGCAGCCGTCTGCCTGCCAGACGCCGCAGCAGGAGCAGGGGACAGAGGACCAGCGAGGCCAGCAGAGTGGCGTAGCACACCGCTACGAACCAGGTGGAGAGCGTGTAGGGCAGGCGGAGCCAGTCATCCATGCCGTCCGCCCTCCCTCCTTTTTTGCAGCAGTGCCTCCAGCCGGTCCAGCTCCTCATCGGAGACCTGCCCGCTGTCCATCAGCGTGGAGACCAGGCCGGACAGGGAACCGCCAAAGACCCGGCTCAGCAGGTCGGCGGAGCGGGCACCCTCGCAGGAGCGCCGGTCCACCGCGGCCTCGTACCGAAAGGGGCGGGCCCCGCCGTGGACCGCCACCGCCCCCTTGCGGGACAGGCGGGTGAGCAGGGTATGGACTGTGTTTGGGGCCCAGGCGGACCCCCGGCGGCGAAGCTCTTCCACCAGCGCGGACAGGGGGACGGGCCCGGTGTGCCAAAGAGCCTCCAGGACCGCCCACTCGGAATCGGACAGACGCAGCATACGACACCTCGCTCACCTACTTTTGTAGGTTTGTTTGCCCGCATTATACACCTACATTAGTAGGTGAGTCAAGGGCTTTCCCTCTTTTCACGCGGGGTCTTTTTTGGTATACTGGGAACAAAAGAAAGGGGGAGGTCCCATGCTGAAGCTGCTGCTGGGCCGGGCGGGGTCCGGCAAGACCACCGCCAT
>OLSB01002148.1_pt1 | contig 17053 bp, 17 predicted proteins | sample 1672071 | NCBI WGS metagenome assembly OLSB01 (sample SAMEA3136642, study PRJEB25190) | human gut metagenome | biome: human gut; feature: human-associated habitat; material: faeces | place: Austria | collected 2013 | reverse complement strand
TAAAGGATAAGAAATTACGAGAAAAGCAAGAGATATTAAATACTAGAAATAGATTGTATTATAAGAGAGGTAATATGGAGAATGAGAGTGAAAAAGACCAAATTACAAAACAAATAATACAGGTTACAGAAAAACTTAAAAAAGTAAAGAAAGAAATAAAGATGTGTGATGAGATTGTAGATAATGCAAAAAAAATGAAGGAACAAATTAGACAGGTGGAAGAAAAAGAACAAGAAAAAGTACAAAAGAAAAAGACGAGAAGATATGATAGATAAAACTGGTAGAGAAATTTATCAGTTTTATATTACAAAAATATTAAATTTTTGTTACATTTTTGTCATAATTATTCCCAAAATATCAGCTATATGATATATAAACTATAAGCTTATAGTTTATATATGAAAGGTTATACAAATGAGCAAGTTTAAAACAATTTTAAATAAAAAATTGAAACTGAATAATATTAGTAAAAATAAATTTGCAAAAATGATTGGAGTCACTTCGGTATATGTAGGTCAATTAACCAGAGGAGAAAGAGATCCGAGCAAAAAACTGCAAATTAAAATAGCGGATATCTTTTATGAGCAGGAAAAAGAAAAAAACAACTTTTTAGATAATATTGCAAAGGAAAAAAATGATATTCCAGCAGATATATATAATGGTATTTTAGATAATGAAAAAGAATGGAATAAGGTAAGAGATTTTTTGAAAAAGGAGAATATAATAAAATGAGTACAAATATTCAAGCAAAAGCAAATTTAATATGGGAAGTAGCAACAAAATTAGTAGGTGTATATAAACCACATGAATATGGAAAAGTAATACTTCCAATGACAGTATTAAAAAGATTTGATGATATATTAAGACCAACTAAACAAGCTGTTTTAGATAAATATGAAGAAGTTAAAAATTTTGAGGTAAAAGAAGCTTTTTTAACAGAAGCTTCAGGATATAGTTTTTATAACACAAGTAAATATGATTTTGAAAAATTATTATCTGATCCAGATAACATAGAAAGTAATTTTAAAAATTATTTAAATGGATTTTCAGATAATGTAATTGATATATTAAGTAATTTTAAATTTAATAATGAAGTAAAAACAATGTCAGATAATAGACTTTTATATGTGGTTATAGAAGAATTTAATACTAAAAAAGCATATATGGGATTAGATGAAGTTAAAACAGAAGATATGGGATATATTTTTGAAGAATTAGTAAGAAAATTCTCGGAAAGTTATGATGAAGAAGCAGGAGCTCACTTTACTGCAAGGGATATTATTTATTTAATGACAGATTTATTAGTTGCAGAAGAACAAGATATTTTAATAAATGATAATAAAGTTAAAACAATATATGATATGGCAATGGGAACATCTCAAATGCTTGCATGTATGACAGAAAGGTTACACCAATTAAATAAAAATGTTAAAGTAGATTGCTATGGACAAGAATTAAATCCAGAAACATATGCTATAGCAAAAGCAGATATGCTTATTAAAGGAGGAGAAGCCGATAATTTTAAACAAGGTGATACTTTAGATGATGATAAATTCAAAGGATATACTTTTGATTATATAATTTCAAATCCACCATTTGGTATAGATTGGAAAAAGCAAAAGAAAGCAATAGAAGATGAAGTTTCTAAAGGTAAACATGGAAGATTTCCTGTTGGAACTCCTAAAATATCTGATGGACAAATGTTATTTACTTTAAATGGAATTGCAAAATTGAAAGATGACGGAAAAATGGCTATTATTCAAAATGGTTCTCCATTATTTTCAGGTGCTGCAGGTTCAGGAGAATCAGAAATAAGAAAATATATCATAGAAAACGATTGGTTGGAAGCAATTGTGCAATTACCTACAGATTTATTCTACAACACAGGAATTTCAACATATATTTGGTTAATAAATAAAGGAAAAGAAGGAACTATAAGAGAAGGAAAAGTTCAATTAATTGATGCATCAAATTGTTACATAAATAGAAGAAAAAATATAGGAAATAAAAGAAAAGATTTAGATGAAAAATCAAGAAAACTAATATTACAAGCTTATTCAGAATTTATAAATAAAGAATATAGTGAGAATGATAAAACAGTAGAAAGTAAAATATTTGATAATAGCGATTTTGGATTTAATAGAATAACTATAGAATCACCAGAAGTTGATGCAAATCAAAATGTTATAAAAGATAAAAAAGGAAATGTGAAAGCTGACTCAAGTAAAAGAGATTACGAAAATGTACCTTTAAAAGAAGATGTAGAAGAATATTTTGAAAAAGAAGTTTTACCATATAATGAAAATGCTTGGATAGATAAAAAGAAAACACAGGTAGGATATGAAATTCCATTTACAAGATATTTTTATAAATATGTAGCACCAGAAAATTCAGAGGATATATTAGCAAGAATCAGGAAAAACGAAAGTGATATTATGGATTCTTTAAAAAGACTATTTGAGGAGGAAAAATAATATGATAAATTGTAGAATTAAAGATTTGACAAAAATATTTGAAAAGTCAAATTTGCAAGCTTCTGAAGGAAAAGATAAAGGAAATTATCCATTTTACACGTCGAGTTCTGTTTTAAGTAAGTATTATGATGATTATTTATATGAAGGTAATGCAATTACTATGGGGACAGGAGGAATGGCTTCAATAAATTATGTAGATCAAAAATTTGCTACATCAACTGATTGCTATAATTTTACAGCAAATGAATATACAAAATTTGTTTATTATTATTTATTATCTCAATTAAAAGAAATAAATGATATTGGTTTTCAAGGAATGGGTTTAAAGCATCTTCAAAAAGATTATATTAATACAATGAAAATTACAATACCAGATGATTATAAAAGAATTACAAATTTTCTAGATAAAAAAGTAGAAGAAATTGATAATGTAATAGAAAAAACAAAAGAGACTATTGAAGATTATCGAAAATATAAACAGGCAATTATAACAGAACTTGTTACTAAGGGATTAGATAAAAATGTAGAATTTCAAGATACTGATAGTGAATGGATTGGAAAAATTCCAAAACATTGGAAATATGTAAGAATTAATACATTGTTTCATACTGTGGATGAAAGAAATTTTGATGAAAATGCCTTGCTTTTATCTTTATATACAGCGATAGGTGTTAAGCCTAGAAATGAATTAGAAGAAAAAGGAAATAAAGCAGTAACTGTATTAAATTATAAAAAAGTAAAGAAGAATGATATTATAGTAAATAAATTACTAGCATGGATGGGAGCAATAGCATATTCTGAATACGAAGGAGTTACAAGTCCAGATTATGATGTTTATAGAGCAAAAAATAATGCAAATGTGATAAAAGATTATTATAATGCATATTTTAGATTTACAAATTTTAAAGGAGATTGTCATAGATATGGTCATGGAATAATGTTAATGAGATGGAGAACTTATCCAGAAGAATTATTAAGAATTAGAGTGCCAAATCCACCTTTAGATGAACAAATAAAAATAGCAGAAGAAATAAATAAAAAATGTTTTGAAATAGATAATTTAATTTCAAGTAAAGAAAAAATAATTGAAGAATTAGAGCAATACAAAAAGTCACTTATATACGAATATGTAACAGGAAAAAAGAAGTAATTTAGGGGGAAAATTACATGGAAGAAAATGAAAAAAGATTTGAACAAGATATAGAAACATATTTATTATCGAAAGATGGTGGATATATAAAAGGTTATCCAGAAGATTTTGATAGAGAATCTGCATTAAATAAAAAAGATTTATTTAAGTTTATACAAGATACTCAATCTAAAGAGTGGAATAGATATAGAACTGCATTTCCAGATGATCATGAATCAAGATTTATAAAAAGATTTAATGAAGAAGTAGTAACGAGAGGAATAATTGATGTAATTAGAAATGGAATTACAGATAGAGGATTTAAATTTAAATTAGCATATTTTATGCCAGAAACAGATTTGGCACCAGAAAATTGGGATTTATATAATAAAAATATATTGAATGAAACGAGACAATTAAAATATTCTACACAAAATGAAAATTCGATTGATATAGTTTTACTATTAAACGGTATTCCAATTGTGGCTCTTGAATTAAAAAATCAAATTACAGGACAGAATTCAGAAAATGCTCAAAAACAATTTATGTATGATAGAGATCCTAGAGAATTAATATTTAGATTTAATAGCAGAATTATAGCTTATTTTGCAGTTGATCATTATGATGTAAAATATACAACAAAACTTGCAGGAAAAGATACATATTACTTACCATTTAATCAAGGTTCAAATGGAGCGGGAAATGTTGGAGGTGCAGGAAATCCAACAAATGAAAATGGATATACAACGGATTATTTATGGAAGAATGTATTAAAAAAAGATTCTTTAATGGAAATAATACATAAATTTATACATTTACAAGTTAAAGAAGAAGTATCACATCGTGGTGGTAAAGAAATAATTAAGAAAAAAGAAAATATTATTTTTCCTAGATTTCATCAATTAGATGTTGTGAGAAAATTAATATGGAATGTTAGAGATTGTGGTGTTGGACAAAATTATTTAATTCAACATAGTGCTGGTTCAGGAAAATCAAATAGTATAGCTTGGCTTGCACATAGATTATCAGGATTACATGATAAAGACAATAATGCAGTTTTCAATTCCATTATAGTTGTAACTGATAGAAAAATATTAGATAAGCAATTACAAGAAACAATATATCAATTTGAACATCAAAAAGGTGTTGTTGTAAAAATTGATGACGAAAAAACATCAAAAGATTTAAAAGATGCTATAAATGATGGAAAAAGAATTATAATTACAACGCTACAAAAGTTTCCTGTTATATATAAAGATGTAGATGATATGGGACACAAAAAGTTTGCTGTTATAGTGGATGAAGCACATTCAAGTCAAACAGGAAATTCAGCAAAAAAATTAAAAATAGCTTTAGCAGATAAAGAAGAAGCATTAAAGAAATATGCTGAATTAGAGGCAAGAGCAGAAGAAAGTGAAAAAGATTATGAAGACAAAATTGTTGAAGAGTTAGCTACTCATGGACCACAAAAGAATATTTCATTCTTTGCTTTTACTGCTACGCCAAAATCAAAAACATTAGAATTATTTGGAACAAAACAAGATGATGGAACATTCAGACCTTATCATGTATATAGTATGAGACAAGCTATAGAAGAAGGATTTATTTTAGATGTTTTAGCAAATTACATGACATATAAAACTATTTATCAAATTGCTAAAAATACACCAGACAATCCAGAAGTCCCAGAAAACTATGCAACAAAAGTAATAAAGAAATTTGAAAGTTTACATGAAATAAATATTACTCAAAAAACTCAAATTATAGTTGAGCAATTTAGAAATGTTACAAAAAATAAAATAGGTGGTAGAGGAAAAGCAATGCTTGTAACTGCTTCAAGACTACATGCTGTTAGATATTTCTTTGAAATTAAAAGATATATTGCAGAAAAAGGATATGATGATTTAGATGTATTAGTTGCATTTTCAGGAGAAGTTCATGATGGGGGAGAATCATTTACTGAAAGTGGAATGAATAAAACAAAAGATGGTAAAAAAATATCTGAATCGCAAACAAAAGAATATTTTAACTCAGATGAGTTTGGTATCTTAGTAGTTGCTGAAAAATATCAGACTGGATTTGATGAACCATTATTACATACAATGTTTGTAGATAAAAAATTAAAAGGAATAAAAGCAGTACAAACATTATCAAGATTAAATAGAACATGTAATGGGAAAGATGATACATTAGTAATTGATTTTGTTAATGAAGCTAAAGATATACAAGAAGCATTCAAGCCTTTTTATGATGTTACCGTCTTAGAACAAGAAACTAATCCAAATGCTATTTATGATAAATTGAACATGATAAAAAGTTATGGATTAATCTATGATGAAAATATAGAAAAATTTTGTAAAATTTATCTAAAAAATGGAAAACAAAGCGAAAACGATTTTGGAAGATTAACAAGTTGCATTAAAGAAACAGTAGACCTATATAACAAACTTGAAATTGAAGACAGAGAAAGTTTTAGAAAACAAGTAATTAGTTTTAATAAATTCTATTCTTATATAACTCAAATTACATTTATGGGAGATGAAGAACTTCATAAAACATATATGTATTTGAGATATGTAGAAAAATTATTACCTAAAAATAAAGTTGATACAATAGATTTGGAAGGTTCATTAAAATTGACTTTTTATAATTTAAAACAAACATTTCAAGGAAGTGTGTCTTTAAGTAAAACAGACGAAACAGAGGGATTAGTAAAACCTCAAGGATCAGGTATACCAATTGCAATATTGCCAGAGCAAAGATATTTAGAAGAAGTAATTAAAAAAGTCAATGATTTGTATGCAGGACAATTCACAGAAGCTGATAATATGTTGGTTAAAAATATCATGGACATTATAATGAAAGATGAGGAAGTTAGAAAATCTGCAAAGGCTAATAATGAGGATATGTTTGTAAAATCTGTATTTCCAAAAGTATTTAGCGAAAAAACAAGTAAAGCATATAAAGAAAGTTCTGGTTCATATAAGAAATTATTTGAAAGCAAAGAATTTTATAATGCTATAATGAATTCTTTAGGAAATGTTATATACAGATTAATGAAAAGTGATGAATCATTTTTATATAGTACTCAAAGTAAAGAAAATGAGAGTTTAATGGTGGCAGAAGATGATGAAGAATATATAATAAAAGATAAGAAGGAGTAAATATGAATGAAAAAATTACTGAAGAATTTGTTGTAGATCAAATTATTAAATATATGATAAATAAAACAAATGGTAATTGGCATGAAGAAAAAGTTGAAAAAAGCGACTTGCATAAACATGGAGTTGATATTAAATTAGTTGGTGGCAAAAGGAATAGTGAGTATTTTTTTATTGAATGTAAAGGCAAATCGTATGCAAAATCAGCGAAATCGATTAATAAAGAAGGATGGCTTAATGCTTTAGGGCAAATAATAACAAGAATGGATGTAAAAAGATATTCTGTTTCTAAAGAAGATGGAAAAATATCCGGAATAAACCATGCATATAAATATGGATTAGGCTTATATTGGGAAGCTGCTCAAGTAGCCTTAAGAAGAATACCAAAGGAAGTAGCAGAAGTTTTATGCTTACACATTTTTTCTGTTAATGATAAAGGAGAAGTAAAATATTTCACTCCAAGCAAATTTGGAAAATTGTATGAAAAAGAAGAATTTTTTAATTAGAAGTTATGTAAAAAACAATATATAAATTGTTAGAGGGAGAATAAAAATGGATGAAAAAGGCTTAAGAAAGAATATGGCAAATGAAATAATGGAAGTTCAATTTTTGCCAACAATTACTGAAACATCTCTAAAAGAAGTAAAATATGAAAAATATCCAATAAAAAATTTATCAGCTTTAGGTGTTGCATCTGAATCAGTGGTATCTGCAATGCAAAGTTTAGGTGGAAAAGCTGGAAAAAGTGGTATTTATAGAGTAAATACTAATGGAATGGAAATGTTTAAGTCTAGAGGTGGATATATAGGAGCTTTGAAAGCAGCTGATGGTGGTGTTGGAGGAGGTCAAGCTATAATAGAACCTTTAGCATGTAATCCAACAATGTTGTTTATGTCGATGGCATTAATGACTATTGAAAACAAATTAGATGAGATAAAAAGCATACAACAAGAAATATTAGATTTTGTAAAGTCAAAGGAAAAAGCAAAAATAAGAGGAAACTTAAATACTCTAATAGATGTATTAAATAATTATAAGTTTAATTGCGACAATGAAAAATACAAAACCAATAAACACATATTAGTGCAAGACATAAAAAGAAATTCAGAACAAAGTATTTTATTATATAGAGACTTAATTCAAACTACCATGTGTAAAAAAGAATTAATACATAGTGACCAAGAGATTAAATCAAAAATTAAAAAGTTGGATGAAAATTTAAAGGAATATCAATTAGCTTTGTATTTATATTCTTTTTCATCATTCCTTGAAGTGATGTTATTAGAAAATTTTAACAAAAATTATATTAGTGGAGTAAGAGAAAAAATTAGCGAATACGAGTTTAATTATAAAGAATTATATACTAGATGTTATAATGAAATAGAGAGTAGCACGGGAAAATCCATACAATCTGTATTAACTAAAGGATTAGCAAATGCTAGTAAAGGAACAGGAGAACTTATATCAAGAATACCTTTTGTTTCTAAAGGACAAGTTGATGAATTTCTTATTGATTCAGAAAAGAAAATAAAAAAATTTAATGAAAAAAGAAATGATAAAAATATCCAAAAATTAGTTGCAAATTCAATAAAAGGAGCGAATCCATTTGTTGAATCTTTGAATAAAGTAAATATTATTTATAATGAACCAATAGAAATCTTGATGGATAAAAATAATTTGTATTTAGTAGAAGGAGAAAACTAAATATATAAAAAGGTGATGAAAATGATTTATATAACAGGCGATACTCATAGTGATTTTACGCGATTTACTGAAGACAAATTTCCAATACAAACTGAAATGACAAAAGACGATTATGTAATAATATGTGGCGATTTTGGAGGCGTATGGACATTTGAAGAAGAGAGTAGTAGAGAAAAAGAAGCTCTTGATTGGTTAGATAGCAGAAATTTTACCACATTATTTGTAGATGGAAATCATGAAAACTATACAAGATTATATAACTATCCTATAGATGAATGGCATGGTGGAAAAGTACATAAAATAAGAAATTCAATAATTCATTTAATGCGAGGAGAAATATTTGATATAGATAATAAGAAAATATTTACTTTTGGTGGAGCACGATCACATGATATACAAGATGGAATATTAAATCTGGATGAAGAAGAAAGAATATATGAATATCGTAAAAGGGGAGCATATTTTAGAATTAGAGATTTTTCATGGTGGGATTTAGAATTACCAACTGAAGAAGAAATGAATAATGGAATAAAAAACTTAGAAAAGGTAAATTATAAAGTTGATTATGTTATATCTCATTGTTGCCCAACAAATATACAAGCAATGCTTGGAGGTGGCTTATATAAAAAAGATTACTTAACTGATTATTTGCAGGAAATATCAGAAAAAATAGAATTTAAGAAATGGTATTTTGGACATTATCATGACAATAAACAAGTAAATCAACAAAATGTTTTACTATATGAAGATATTGTTCCGTTAGAATATGAAAGTATATTTTGAAAATAAAAAACATTGACAATTTAAGAGTAAAATAATAAACTAATATTAGTTAGAAAAAGTCTTAAAACTTTTGCGGAGCTATGTTCTATATGAGCGTGGCTCTATTTTTCATTATAGTATGAATAAAACATTGAATTCAGTGAAAAATTAAAAATAATGATTGTAAATTATTGACTTAATGCATTTTCCATGGTAAAATAAAATTGCCATCAAAAAGTGGCACTATTTTGAAGGAGATGGCATATGATGAATACAATAGGAGGTCAAATTAGAAGTCAGAATTTACTTAAAATAAAAAAGATTGTAGATCAAGATAACAATGGCGATAAATTTATAATTGCCAGAAGAGATAAAAACATTGAATTTATGAGAGAATATGGTTTAAATCATGAAGATGTTAAAGACATTATAAGAGGACTTACTGTAGAAGATTGTTTTGCAGGCCCAGAAGAAGACAGAAATCCAAAGTATGAGGGTTGGATATTTAAGTTTAATCCAATGTTTGAAGATACGCAGTTATATATTAAAATAAGAATAGAAAATATTGAAAAGTCAGTTTGTTTGTCAGTACATGAATTTGGTAAATATGATGAGGTGAATTAAAATGAGAGTATATTGTCCATATTGTAAAAAAGAAGTAGAGTATAATATTGAAAAAAGAGATTTAAAAGAATTTAGAGGAATTGAAGTAAACACATTTGAAAATGTAGCTATATGTAATGAATGTAATCAAGATTTATATGTTAATGAAATTGAAGATGTAAATAATGAAAGAATATACCAAATATATAGAGAAAAAGCTAATATTATAAAAGCTGATGATATTATTAAATTAAGAGAAAAATATGACATTTCACAAAGAGAATTAACATCTATTTTAGGATTTGGAAAGATGACAATTAATAGATATGAAAGAGGAGGACTTCCAACAAAATCTCAAAGTGATTATATTAAATTATTAATAGAAAACGATGATAAATTTATAGAAAAAGTAAAAGAAGCATATGAAAAAAATAATATTAACGAAAAAACTTATAAAAAAATAGTATCTGAAGAAGTAGAAAAGGAAATTAGTAAAAAAGAAGTTCAAGATAATATTAGAAGATATTTAAAATCTGTATTAACTAGAAAGCCTGATATTTATAATGGCTATAAATCATTAGATTTAGAAAAAGTAGAAAATATTATTTCATATATAGCAAGCAAGGTGAAAAATTTAACAATAACAAGTTTGAATAAATATTTATGGTACATTGATATGTTATCATTTAATAAAAGAGCGGTTGCAATTACTGGACTTACTTATCAAAATCAAAAATTTGGACCTACTATAGTATATAAGAAATATGATGAATTATCATTATTAGATGATAAATATCAAAGAGAAGATATTGAAACTGAAAATGGAAATACTACTAAAATTATAAGCAATAATAATTTTAATTTAGATAAAATAAGTAGTAGTGAAAAAGAAATAATAGATACAATAATAAAATTACTAAAGAATAAAAATGTGACAGATATATCTGAAATGTCACATAGAGAGGATGGATGGAAAAAAACTAAAAGATTTGAACAAATATCATTTGAATATGCGATGAATTTAAAGTTAATTAAATAGATGATAAAAAGCAAAATATTTTAGTTTTACTAAAGTGTTTTGCTTTTTTTGAAAGGAGAAAAAATGTACGAAAAAATAGTAAATTATTTTGAAAGTAATTTATGTGTAGAAAATATTTATTTCAGAAAAAAATGTATATTATGGATATTTGGTATTATAGTAACGTTATTGTTAGAATTAACAATAAATTGTATAATATCTAATTTTATTGCTAATATATGGCTAAAAATAGGTGTAATATTATTGATAGATTTTCCAATTACATTATGTTTTTTTATTTTAGTTTATGTTTTGCCAATTAATAAGATATATAAAGCAAAAATTAAAGAAAAAACAAAACTAGATTTAGTTGGATTGTTAATGAAAGAAGAAAGATTAAGTGCATATAGAGAAATAGAAATTGAAGAGATGGAGGAGTTCATAAAGAAAAAATGTAAAATAAATAAAATAGAAAGTATTGACACAATTATAGATATGATAAATGAAGAAATAAAAGATAAATATACTAAGAAGAATTTTAGGGAGAAATATTTTAATAATACAATTTTGCCAATCTTAATATTAGTTCTGACTATTTATTTTACTAATACCAATGAACAGAATTTAGCAAATATTTTAATAACGACAATTACATCTATAGTATCAATTGTTGTAACAGGAAGTTTTATAACAAAAATAAAAGATATAAATATAACACCAGTAAGAAAAAAAGAAAATTTACTAGAGTTAAAAAGAGTATTAATGGATATAAAAATAGATTGGAGTAAAAGATGAAAACATTAGATGAGTTAATAGCAGATAAAATCATGGATTTATTGCATTATGTTTTATCAAAATTTATAAAGCCAGACATGATATTAGAAAAGGTAAATCAACTAGATCAAAATGCAATCGATAAATTGAAACAACAATATGGAATTGAAGGAATAATTTTAGATGTTGATGAAACATTAAGAAAAGAAATGAAAAATATTCCAAAATGTAATAAAGAATGGATAGAAAGTTTAAAAGGCAAACTTAAAGTTATAATTGTTAGCAATGGAAAAGACAAAAAGATTGAACAATATTTCAGAGAAATAGGAATAGATTACATAGGATTTGCTCATAAACCATTAAAGAAAAACTTACTAAAAGCTTGTGAAAAAATGAATTTGAGCCCAAATAAAGTAATGATTATTGGGGATAGTTTATTTGATGATATATATGGTGGAAAGAGAAACAACATGAAAACTGCATTAATAAAAGATGTAGATGAGGAAAGGTGAAATTTTATATGAATTAAAATAGACATGTAATAATTATGTAAGGAGAATAAAAAATGAAAGTATTAACAATAAAACAACCATGGGCAACACTAATAATTCAAGGAAATAAAAGATTTGAATTTAGAAGCTGGAAAACAAAATATAGAGGTGACTTACTAATACATGCAGGTAAAAGTATTGATAAAGAAGCAATAAAAAGATTATCAAAATATTTACCAAAAGAATTACCACTTGGAAAAATATTAGGAAAAGTAACACTAGTAGGTTGTGTAAAAATGTCACTAGAGTTTAAAGAAGAATTATTAAAAGAAAATAATGATATATACACTAAAAGTTCTTTTCAAGAAAACTATGGTTGGCAAATGAATAATGTACAATTTTTTGATGAGCCAATAGAGGCAAAAGGCCACTTGAGTTTGTGGGAATATAATATAGAAAAATAGTTTCGCAAAATTGAAAAAAAGTTCTTAAAATTCAGAAGTTTTTTCAAAATTTTGAAAAAACTTTGCCGCACAACAAATACAAAAATTAATACAAAAAGAAAATATTAATATAATTTGAGAAAAAATCTCAAAAATATTGATATTTTTTTAAATTTAGCATATAATATATAAAGTAAAGGAGGAATCATAAATGTTAACAAGATTTAGTTTTAAAAATTTCAAATCATTTAAAAATGAAAACTGCCTAGATATGGAAGCAACATCATTAAAAGAACATGAATATAATATTGCCAAAACAGAAAATGGAGACTATCTAAAAATAGCAGCTATTTATGGTGCAAATGCAAGTGGAAAAACTAATGTATTACAAGCATTCAGCTATATGAAAAAGAAAGTATTAGTAAGCGATGACTCAAGAATAAATAATAACTTAAGTGAAGAAAACATTTTTACATTTATGATAAACAACGAACCAATCAGCCTAGAAGTAGAAATACTAGCTAAAAATAATAAAATATATAAATATGGATTTGAAGTATTAAATAATGCAATTATCTCAGAATGGTTGTATGAAAAAAGAGTTAATAAATTTTACGAAATATTTGATAGGACAAATAACAATATAGAAGTAAAAGACAATAAAAACAAATTGTTAGGATTGGCAAATGTAGATGAAAAAACTTTATTTTTAAATGTATTTGCTAAAATAGATAAAAATAACGAAGATTTTAATAATGTATATAATTGGTTTATAGATGCAAATTATTTAGATTTAGGAGATCCAAATTTTGAGAATGCATTAAACAATAGAATATCTTTAAAAATAATTGAAGATGAAAAATATAAAGACGAGTTATTAAAGTTTATTAAAACATTTGATGCAACAATTGATTCAATAAATATATCTCCAAATTCATTAGAAGAATTAAAAAATACAAATGGAGTAGTAAAAGTTGAATTAGTTCATAATGGAGAAGATGGTAACAAAAAAGCACTACCACTTGTATTAGAATCAAATGGTACTATGAAAATGTTCCACTTATTTGACTTTTTAATGGATACATTAAGAAATGGAAGAGTATTATTTGTTGATGAGTTAGATGCAAAATTACATCCATTATTAACAAGATATATTATTAATTTATTTCATAATAGTGAAAAAAATATAGGCAATGGCCAGCTAATATATTCAACTCATGACACTGTAAATTTAAATAAAGAAACTTTTAGAAGAGATGAAATATGGTTTGTTGAAAAAGACAAAAATGGAGTTTCAGAATTATATTCTTTATCAGATTACATTATTGAAGATGAAAATGGAAATGCAAGAAAGGTTAGAAATGATGCAACATACAATAAAGATTATTTAACTGGAAGATATGGTGCTATTCCAGTATTAGAGGAATTTGATATAATATGAGAGACAAAGAATATTCAAGAAAAAGCAAATTAAAAAGTAAGAGGCTTGCACCAGCTAATTACTTAATTGTATGTGAAGGAAAGCAAACAGAGCCTAATTATTTTAATGGGCTAAAGAAAAAAATAAATGAAAAGTATGGAAATAAAGTTGATGTTTTAATCCCAAGCATTGAAGTAAAAGGAACTGGAAAGAATACAACAGATTTAGTAAATTATACAGATAAATTTGTTAACTATTCAAATAAAAGATATGGACAAGTTTGGGTTGTATTTGATAAAGATGATTATTCAGATGATCAATTTGATAAGGCAATTAGAACTTGTGATTATAATGTGGCTTGGTCTAATCCAAACTTTGAACTTTGGATATTATCTCATTTAAAGCGAGTAACTAAATATAGGTCAAAAGATGATATTTTAAAAGAATTAGAGAAAGAATTTCAAAAAAATGGACTTGGAGAATATAAGAAAAATGATGATAAAATATTCGAAAAAGTTACAAGTGATGGAAAGCTACATATTGCAATAGATAATTGTAAATCTATGGAGAAAATTAATGAAAATGGACAAGCATCACAAAGAAATCCTATGACACAGGTTTATAAGGTGGTTGAGGGATTGAAAGAGTATTTGGAATAAAATATTACAGAAGAAAAGCAAAATATTGAAGTAATTGAGAGTTACAGAAATATTTTGCTTTTTTGATAATAAATGGTAAGTTTCGACAAAATTTTTGATAAAAAACGTGTAAAATAAAATAGGAGGGAGAAAAAATGGAAAAAAATATATCAGAGCTAAAAGAACAAATATATTTTCCAAGAACAAAGGATTATTTTGAGGAAGTAGAAAGATCATTTTACAATGAAAATTATAGATCAGCAATAGTAATGTTGTATTCTGTTGTAATCGCAGATTTATTATTCAAGTTAGAAGAATTAAAAGATTATTATTTAGACTCAATAGCAGAAGGCATATTGGAAGATATAAATAAAATGAGGGAGAATAACCCTAAAAATTCAGAGTGGGAAAATAAATTAATTGAAAATATTAAAGATAAAACTAATATTATAGAACCATATGTATTAACCAATATTGAAGATTTAAAGAATGTTAGAAATTTTTCAGCACATCCTTCATTAAATCAAAATAATGAACTTATAAGACCATCAAGAGAAAAAACATTAGGATTAATAAAGGAAATGCTAATTGGTATTTTTATAAGACCACCATTATTTATAAAGAAAATAACAAATAATTTGTTGGAAGATATATCTAGTAAAAAAGAAGATTTTCTTGAAGATAGTGAAAAATTTAAAAAATATATAGAAAAGAAATATTTTGAAAGAATACCTGAAAATATGATAATAAGTATTTTTAAAGATTTTTGGAAATTAACATTTAAGTTGGATAATGAAGATTGTAACGAGAATAGAAAAATTAACTTAGAATTATTAATACTTATAATGCAAGAGAATAAATTAAAAATTATAGAAGACATGCAAAAAGAAAAAAACAAATATAATAATATAAGTGATAATGAAAGCATTGCGGTTTATTTAGTGGAATTCATGTATTATTTTCCAGAGGTATTTAATTATTTGAAAGAGGAGAATAAAATTGCAATAGGAGTTACCATTAACAAAAACAATGATTATAAATCAATAGCATATTTTACTTCAAAAAATATTGAAGATCATATCAATAGCCTTCATTCGTATAACTTTAAAAATAAACATACGAGAGAGTTACTTGAAAAGAAAGTGAAGGAAGAGGGTTTGGAGTATTTATTATTTGATAAATATATCGAAGCATTTGGAAACAGTTCATGTTATGATGTAGCAGATTCAACTTTTGATATTCTTATAAAACCAAATTTAAATAGAATGAAACAAAGTCAGATAGAGAAAATATTAGAAAATATCAATAAGAATAATCAATTATATAACAGAGGAAAAGCAAAATTTGATAATAATCAAATAATAGAAAAGTCTAATGTAGATTGGAATAAGATAGATTTAAAGAAATATAGTAATTTTGAATATGATGAAGATATTTTAATTAGTAATCAATTACCTTTTTAATCAATAATAGTTAAAGGCGAGAATTAATCTCGCCTTTAACTAGTCCTCAAAACACCCCATAGCTATTTGAGAACCATCTACAAACCCATTCCTATAATACTTTTCACAGCAATAATCAAGATACCTCATAAAATCATCATACAATTTATCAAGTTGAGACTGAACAAACTGCTTATTATCCTTAGAAACATTACGCAAAATCTTCTCACAAAACTTATCAAAATTTAAACTATGCTTATAATCTTCATCAGAAAGCTGGCAAAGCAAAGTCTCCTCTCTATATTTTAACCATTCTTTTAAAATATCATCTTCATTTACTTCTCTAAAATTAACCATTTGTTATTCCTCCTATACATATATAATCTCATTTAAAACAATTTCTTCAGCTCTATTTTTAATATTATTCATAGCTTGAACCCATTCTATTTGATGATGTTCTTTTAGTTGTTCATTAATATTTTCATCTGCAGCAAGTTTTTTTATAAGAAGATTCACTTTGTTATTAGCATTTTTATCTATATCTAGCAGATATTGTTTTAAAGTACCATCTATAAGTAATTCAGTATATAATCCTTTATCAAAATTCTTTAAATAATTTAATCTTAATCGCCCATATTTTCCAATGTGTCCTTCAGGTTGCTTAGGTAAATACAAATCAGGAATAAAATAATCTCCTTCTCTGTGATATGTAATTTTATTATTCATCTATAAAACCTCCAAAAATAAATTTTAGGTCTCCTATAAATATTGATTATCTACGAACAAATGTATAAAATACTTGGGGAAAAGTTGGGGAAAAACTCCTCAAAAAAGTTCCAAAAAATACACAAATGTTCGAAAAACCATTTCCCCAATTTTTATTAAAATATAAGCTAAAACCCTTGATTTCACTAAATTACACAAACCTTTCAACTACGCCTCATAACCCGAAGGTCGTAGGTTCAAGTCCTACCCCGCAACCAATAAGATTAAG
>OLSB01002147.1_pt1 | contig 17055 bp, 16 predicted proteins | sample 1672071 | NCBI WGS metagenome assembly OLSB01 (sample SAMEA3136642, study PRJEB25190) | human gut metagenome | biome: human gut; feature: human-associated habitat; material: faeces | place: Austria | collected 2013 | reverse complement strand
AGCATGCGGCTGTTAACCGCAGGGTCGTTGGTTCGAGTCCAACTTGGGGAGCCATTTATATTACTATCCGAACACTCAGAGCTTAATTGTTCTGAGTGTTCGAGCATTTCAAGGTATGTTACCTGCTTGCTGTTCTTGAGATTGCAATAAATGATGGCATGTACATAACGGCTATTTTCATACTGAACACGGTAAAGACCAACATGAACCGCTTAATGATGAAGATAAAAAATTACTTGAAAAAGTACGTAAGTTGTGGTACACCAGGCAAAGAACATAGTTTACGTCTGGTAAAATGGTTTTGCAAAAAGCATTTTTTATGTCCAAATCCTGATGTTCTCGGGGTGCAGGAATGTGCCCTGTTTTCATTTTATCAATATTTAAACCGTTGGCTATTCGTGGTCAGCGGTATTTTTATATCTAACGGTAAACAGTAAGGCGGTACTGTTTCGAACAGGAGCGCAGCCGGATATATCGGCAAGGTTGATGTCAAACTGGCGAAAGAAAAGCACTTGCAAAGTCCAACTGGTAATGATAAAATAAGTACGAAGAATCCTTATTTGAAAATAGAAACTTAAGAAATACCTCCTATGAATCGCGAAAGGTTTTAAAAAATCAAAAATAATTTACAAAACAGAGGTATATCAATAATTCAAGATAAAGACGGTGATGCTTTTTTAGCGGCCATAAATGCCGAGGCAATGACTTTATCGGATGGTTCTGCGATAATATTTAAAAGTGGCAAAATACCCAGTGCTTCCGCCGCATTTGAAGAAATAATCCACACTACGCAAATCAAGAATAACGGAGCATTAAATGATTACGGCACTGAATCTGCAACAAAAGAATATTTGCGCAGAGAGATTGAAGTTAATGAAAAAGTTCTAAAATATGCAAAGGCGTATGGGCTTACAGATAAATATGTTGAGAGTACATCGAGAAATCTTAAAAAATATTATAGTCAATGGAACGAGGTGAACGGCGATGTTTGAAATGATAATCAAAAGTCAAATTAGTATTGGAAGCAAAACAATAATAGGCGGACGCGCAAAGTATGATCTTATACCCGAACAAGTAGTAATCGGTAATAAGGTATTCAAAATTTTGGGTGTTCCTCAAGGTATAAAACCGCCGTTTTTGGCAATTGAGATTGAAAAAACCGACTCTGATTTTGTCGGCTTAAAGATTTCTTCGTAAAAAATCATAATTTTTAATATCAAAATCCGAGAAAAACGGGTGCGACATGGGCACTACGGAACAACCGGTTTTGTAAGGGAGGGGATTTGCAAACCTCTCCCGTGTTTTAAAAAATCAAGCACTTTGAGCAATCAACGTGCTTTTTTATTTTTTCTATTGACTTACCGATTTGATTATGTTAAAAAATAAAACAGATGATGTTATTCAAACTATATTTATATACAGCTCCGAATACGGCTATGACCTTAACAATAATGTCTCAAAATTCACTTCGTCTGCCGGAGGAGTAAGCACTACCGAAATATATGAATATGGTGCAGATAACCTCGCAACAAAATATACCTATCCGTCAGGCAAAGCGGTAACATATACCTATGACGGAATACTGAGAAGAAACAGTACGGTTATTAACACAACTGCGCCGATTCTTCAACAATAAACTTTTTATTTTTAATAAAATTAATTTTGAGCCACTTCTATTGATATTTTCAGAAATCTGCAATATAATGGGCCTTACGGGAGAGGCTTGCGCCACGTCCGTGCCTAAGAGCTTTTAGCTCTTACCGTTCGCCTTGCTTGGTTTCGGCTTTTCAAGCTCAATCTTAACGGTTATCTTTCTCACAGACTTGTTATTATCAAGAGCTTTTGCTATTCCGAGCAAGGTGATATATTGTCTGATAAAAACAGGTTTGCTTAAGGATACTAATCGAAGCATAACAAAAATTTTTATTAGTTTTTACAACTAAAAAACAAGGAGGTAAGATAAATGATTGAATTTAATGGGTATCTTACAGGAGCATCGAGGAAATTCCTTTTTAAAAAGATTATCAACTGCCTGCAATATTCTACGATTTTTGCCTTTACAATGGTTTTGCCTTTTATTATTTTGTTGGTTAAAACTTTCGAGGCGCTTTCTATATTGTACATATATTTTGCGGCTTTTTTGTGTCTTATGATAGTATATCGCATTATACCTAAAGTGGGTAAATCGACAATTCCTAAAAGAATATACATAACGGATAACAAAATGGTTTGTATCGCCGATGATTTTACCGAGAAAAGATCCGTAGAATTAGTGAAAAAGGTTTATGATTACGGGAAATTTTACTTTATATCTTTTTATTTTGGAAAAATCAGTTGCTATTTTATTTGTCAAAAGAGTTTGCTCACACAAGGAACTATCGAGGACTTTGAAAAGCTGTTTGATGGTAAAATAGAAAGAAAAAATGAAAAATGATGAAGTGCCGCAAAGTCAGCAGAAATTTTCTGGGCTCCCTTGTAGGGGAGCAGTCACGGCTTGACCGTGACTGAGGGGTTTATAGAAAATCTGTAGCACCTTATCAAGCCTCCCTTTGATTTAATCAAGGGGAGGAGGATAAAAACAAGCTGACAACGGCGGCAATATAATCTCAACCGCAACATACCCGTTGACATGGGGCAGCCTTGACGGAGTAACGGCACTGAATACAAGCGGATATTGCTATGATAATTCATGGAGCGATGAGATGACATTCTATAACCCGGGCTATGACCCGGAGAGTGAAGATATATACGATAACGGCTACGATATAATCTATGATGAAATAGGCAATCCCTTGTCGTATATGGGCTATACTCTTACATAGCAAAACGGCAGACAGCTTGCTTCGCTCAGCGGCAACGGAACAACCGCAAGCTACACTTATGATGTTGACGGACTCAGAACGTCAAAAACCGTCAACGGAGTAAAACACGAATATTATTATGTCGGAAGTCGCTTGCAGTATGAAAAGTACGGCACAACCGAGCTGTGGTTCTTCTATGATGCAGACGGAACGCCGTCGGGCATACGCTATAAGAATGGCGACAACATAAACGATTATTATTTCGTCTGCAACTGGCGCGGCGATGTAACAGAGATTTACGACAGCACAGGTGCACTCGCAGCAAGCTACAGCTACGACGCATGGGGCAAAGTCGTTTCGGTTAAAGATGCAAGCGGTACGGCAATAACATCATCAACCCATATTGCCAATGTCAATCCCATTCGCTACCGCGGTTATTACTACGATACAGAAACGAGACTCTACTACCTCAAGAGCAGATACTATGACCCGGCAGTTAAAAGATTCTTGAATGCGGACGGTTATGTTCAAACGGGTGATGGATTATATGATAAAAACATGTTTGCTTATTGCTTAAATAATCCAGTGAATTCAAGTGATCCAACCGGAAAGTTTGCATGGATAGTTGTAGGCGCGCTTGGTTTTAGTACAATATTGCAAAAGAACAACGCGAGCGTCACAGTTTTTTTAATTCAGTGAGCGTCAGTTTTTTTTCGTCCGCTTTAAAACGAATTTTATATCCTCCGAATTCAAAGCTGTATATTCGTTCAGGCTCGTTTTGGTATGACGGGCGCGGGTCGTTTGCCAAAATTTCATAAAGGGCAGATTTAAACTTTTCGTCAATGTCGCCGCAAATATCGCTTGGCATATTTACGTTTAATCTGTATTCTTTCACATTATCCGCAAAGCCGCCCACCGCGTTCGGTATGCAGTCCGCATACGGAATATAGGGCTTTATATCGTATATCGGCGTACCATCCATTAAATCGGCAGATAAAACGCTGATTACGGGACCGAGGTCGGCGTCGATTTCGATTTTTTCGATTTTTACACATGACAGACCTATCGGATTGGGTCTGAAAGGGGAGCGCGTGGCAAAAACGCCCATTCTCTTGTTGCCGCCGAGGCGCGGCGGTCTGACGGTCAGAGACTCTGTCGGCTTTGACTGCGAAAAATTCCATATCAGCCAAAGATGAGAAAAATCCTCAAGCCCTCTTATCGCGTCGGGATTTCTGAATTCCGGCTCAAAAATTATTTGAGACATCATTTCGGGCACCAGTCCGCTCTGGCGCGGTATGCCGAATTTTGACGTGAAATCGTTTTTTATGTGTGCGATTATTTTCATAAGCCGTGTTCACCTCGCAAAAATTTTATCATTATCCAATCAAAAATGCAAATAAAAATGCCGTATTCCTCATTGCTTTAGGAATACGGCATTGTTGGTTTTATTTAAAATATTCTACTGCCGAGCGGAACATACCGATGTCGTAGTCGCCCTCAACATTTTTATAAAGACCGCTTCCGATTCTTTCGGAGTGACCCATTTTGCCGAAAACTCTGCCGTCGGGGGAGGTTATGCCCTCAATGGAAACGAAGCGGAAACATGTCCCCACATGGCTCTATAAGTTGGTTGTTGGGGTTAAATCTGATATCACTTGTCGGGTTTCCGTCAAGGTCAACATACTGTGTGGCTATCTGGCCGTTGTCACGAAGCTTCATAATAAGCTCGTCGCTTGCCAAAAATCTGCCCTCGCCGTGAGAAATAGGCACGCAGTATATTTCGCCGGGATTTGTATTTTTGAGCCACGGTGATTTGTTTGACGCAATTCTTGTGCGAACAATTCTTGACTGATGTCTGCCGATTGTGTTATATGTCAGGGTCGGGCAGTTTTCATCGGTGTCAATAATTTTGCCGTAGGGGACAAGTCCGAGCTTGATAAGTGCCTGGAAGCCGTTGCATATGCCGCACATAAGACCGTCTCTGTTATCAAGAAGCTCATGCACCTCATGCTTGATTTCGGGGTTTCTGAAAAATGCGGTTATGAATTTGCCCGAACCGTCAGGCTCGTCACCGCCGGAGAAGCCGCCCGGGATAAACACGATTTGAGATTCCTTCAACTTCTTTGCAAATGCATCGACAGATTTCGATATACCCGCCGATGTGAGGTTGTTTATAACAAAAATTTCTGCTTCCGCGCCTGCGTCCGCAACCGCTTTTGCCGAGTCATACTCGCAGTTGGTTCCGGGGAAAACAGGAATAAGCACTTTCGGCTTTGCGGATTTAATTGCCGCCGAGCGATGCTCTTTCGCGCTAAATGTGAAAGCGGGAATGTTGGATTTGCCTTGCTCGATATTGCATGAGAATATAGGCTCAAGCTTATTTTCATAAACCGTGAGAAGCTCGTTGAGAGAAACATCTTCATCACCGAGAGAAATTGAGCCGCTGCCGGTCGTTTCACCTAAAAGAGTGCCGTATTCGGTGCCGTCGTTAAATTCAAGTATGAACGAACCGTAGCCGTAGGAGAAAATATCTTTGAGAGATACTCCGTCTGCAAATTTGAAGCCTATGGAGTTGCCGATGGCCATTTTGAATATTGCCTCTGCAATTCCGCCGTAGGTCGGGGTGTAGGCTGCCGCAATTTTGCCCTCGCGCATCAAAGCGGTCACTTCACCAAATACCTTTTTGAGAGAGGCGGTGACAGGCAAGCCGTTTTTGTCATAGTCGGGGCGAACAATTCTTACGGAGTGATTTGCCTTTTTAAATTCGGGAGTTATAACCTCGTCGGTTTTGCCTGTTGTGACGGCGAAGCTTACGAGTGTCGGCGGAACGTCAATATGCTCAAACGTGCCGCTCATAGAGTCCTTGCCGCCTATCGCCGCTATGCCAAACTCAAGCTGTGCCTTGAGCGCGCCGAGAAGCGCCGCAAGGGGCTTGCCCCAGCGCTTGCCGTCCTTCATCGGCTTTTCAAAATATTCCTGGAAGGTGAGGTAAACATCTTTAAACTCCGCACCGGCGGCAACAAGCTTTGATACAGACTCTATAACCGCAAGGTATGCGCCGTGATAGGGGCTTTTTTCTGTTATAAACGGGTTGTAGCCCCATGCCATATATGAGCAGGAATCGGTATGCTTTTTCTCAACCGAAATTTTGTTGACCATAGCCTGGTTCGGCGTAAGCTGATTTTTGCCGCCGAAGGGCATAACAACCGTGCCTGCACCGATTGTGGAGTCAAACCGCTCCGAAAGACCTCTCTTTGAGCAAACATTAAGGTCGCCTGCAAGGTCGGTTAAACCTTTTTTGAAGTCTTCGGGGATTTTTTTGCTGTAATCCTGCGGCTTTGCAGGTGTTATGTCAATGTGCTTTTCCGCTCCGTTGGAGTTAAGAAAATCACGGGAGATGTCAACAATGGTTTTGCCGTTCCAGTTCATTTTAAGGCGCGGCTCGTCCTTGACGACGGCAACAACCGTTGCCTCAAGGTTTTCTTTGTCGGCAAGAGCTTTGAATTTGTCAACATCTTCGGGGGCGACAACAACCGCCATGCGCTCCTGCGATTCGCTTATTGCAAGCTCCGTGCCGTCAAGACCGTCATATTTTTTCGGTACGGCATTGAGGTCTATTACAAGACCGTCCGCAAGCTCGCCGATTGCAACGGACACACCGCCTGCGCCGAAATCGTTGCAGCGTTTTATGAGGAGTGACGCCTCTTTGTTCCTGAAAAGCCTTTGGAGCTTTCTCTCTTCGGGGGCGTTACCTTTTTGAACCTCCGCACCGCAGGTTTCAAGTGATTCGAGTGTGTGTGACTTTGAAGAGCCTGTTGCGCCGCCGCAGCCGTCGCGGCCTGTTCTGCCGCCGAGAAGAATAACAATGTCGCCGTCCTCGGGGCGCTCTCTGCGTACATTCTCTGCCGGAGCAGCCGCAATTACGGCACCGATTTCCATACGCTTTGCCGCGTAGCCGTTGTGATATATTTCGTCCACCTGACCCGTGGCAAGCCCTATCTGGTTGCCGTATGAGCTGTAGCCTGCCGCCGCTGTGGTGACGATTTTTCTTTGCGGGAGCTTGCCCTCAAGCGTTTCGCTGACAGGCTTTAATGGGTTCGCCGCGCCTGTAACTCTCATTGCGGCATAGACGTAAGACCTGCCGGAGAGGGGGTCGCGTATTGCGCCGCCGATGCACGTTGCCGCACCGCCGAAAGGCTCAATCTCTGTCGGGTGGTTGTGCGTTTCATTTTTAAAGAGCAGAAGCCAGTCCTCTTCTTTTTCGTCAACCTCCACCTTAACCTTAACTGTGCAGGCATTTATTTCTTCGCTCTCGTCAAGCCTTGGGAGCTTACCCTGAGCTTTTAAATATTTTGTCGCAACAGTCGCAATGTCCATAAGATTCATCGGCTTTGTTCTGCCGATGGCTTCTCTTGTCTTTTTATATTCGTTAAAGGCGGATTCCAAAAGCTCATCCTCAAACTCCGCCGAGTCAATCGTAGTCAAAAATGTTGTGTGACGGCAGTGGTCTGACCAATATGTGTCTATCATTCTTATCTCTGTTATGGTCGGGTCGCGCTTTTCTTTTTTAAAATAATCCTGACAGAATTTTATATCGTCCTCGTCCATGGCAAGGGCATATTTTTTAACAAATTCGGCAAGACCTTTTTCGTCGAGCCGGTTAAAGCCGTCGAGCACTGCAACGGAGGTGGGAATATCATAATCTGTTGCAAGTGTTTCAAGTCTTTTAAGAGAAGCTTCGCGGCTTTCAACGGGGTTAATGACATATTTTTTGAGCGCGTCTATTCCGTTTTGCGAAACATTGCCGTATATCATATAGACCTTTGCCGTTTTAACAAGCGGTCTTTCACCCTTGGATATTATTTGAATACACTGAGCCGCAGAGTCTGCACGCTGGTCAAACTGACCGGGGAGGTATTCCACCGCAAAAACCGTGCAGTCGTCCTTTTCACCTATGTGGTCATAAATATCGTCAAGCTGAGGCTCCGAAAATACGGTTTTTTTGCATTTTTCAAAAAGCTCCTCATCAATATTTTCAACATCGTACCTGTTGAGTATGCGTATTTTTTCAATGCCGTCTATCATCAGCAGATTTTTTGCGTCGGCGGTCATGCCGTCTGCTTCTGCAGTGAGTCCTTCTTTCTTTTCAACATAAACTCTGTATACCATTATTGCGCTCCTCTCATTTGTTTTCGGCAGCTTTAAGCGCTCTTTGTCCTATATCTCTGCGATAAAATGCGTTGTCGAAATGAACGTGCGTTACATTCTCATATGCTTTGTCTATTGCAGATTTCAAGTCGTCTGCGGTGGCGGTCACGCCGAGAACACGACCGCCGGAGGTAACGGTTTTGCCGTCCTTTTCGGCTGCGCCCGCAACATAAAGCAATGCGTCAAAATCATCATCGGCGGTGATTTCAAAGCCCTTTTCATATTTTACGGGGTATCCCTCGGATGCCATAACTACGCAGCAGGCGCTCTTTTTGCTGAATTTAACCTCGGTGCTTTCAAGCGTCTCGTTTTCTACTGCCTGCATAACAGTGAAAAGGTCACTTTCAAGAAGCGGCAAAACCACCTGGGTTTCGGGGTCGCCGAAGCGGCAGTTATATTCTATAACCTTGGGACCGTCTTTTGTTATCATCAGCCCGAAGTAGAGGCAGCCTTTAAAGGTTCTGCCCTCTGCTTTCATAGCGTTAATTGTAGGCAAGAAGATTTTTTTCATGCACTCGTCAGCAATCTCTTTGCTGTAATAAGGGTTGGGTGCAACCGTACCCATTCCGCCCGTGTTAAGCCCTTTATCACCGTCAAGCGCACGCTTGTGATCCATAGAAGATATCATCGGCACAATTGTTTTTCCGTCTGTGAAAGAGAGTACCGATACCTCCGGTCCCTCTAAAAATTCTTCAACGACAATGTTGCTGCCGCTCTCACCGAAAATTTTATCCTCCATCATGGAGCGCACGGCGTTTTTGGCCTCTTCTCTTGTCGCGGCAATAATCACGCCCTTGCCGAGCGCAAGCCCGTCGGCTTTGATAACCGTCGGAACAGGGCAGGTGTCGATGTATTTGAGCGCACTCTCCATATCTCCGAACACCTCGTATTCGGCAGTCGGAATACCGTATTTCTTCATAAGATTTTTAGAGAAAACCTTGCTGCCCTCAATTATCGCCGCTTCTTTGGAAGGACCGAAGCAGGGCACGCCGATTTCGCGCAGAGCGTCTGCCATGCCGAGAACAAGCGGATCGTCGGGGGTGACAACGCAAAAATCAATGCCGTGCGTTTTTGCAAATTCAACCGCCGAGGGAATGTCCGTTGCGGAGATTTTGACGCACTCGGCGTCCTTTGCAATGCCGCCGTTGCCGGGCAAGGCGTATATTTTGGTTATATTCTTATTTTCTTTAAGCTTTTTTATAACGGCGTGTTCGCGTCCGCCGCCGCCGATAACCATTATGTTCATTTTTTCACCTCATCAATGGTGGAAAAGGCGCATGCCCGTGAAGGACATTACCATACCTTTTTTGTTGCAGGTGTCTATTACAATATCGTCTCTTATGGAGCCGCCGGGCTGTGCGACGTAGCTAACACCGCTGCGGGAGGCTCTTTCTATATTGTCATCAAAGGGGAAGAATGCGTCGCTTCCGACCGAAACGCCGGAAATTCCGGCAAGATATTCTTTCTGCTCCGCTTTTGTGAACGGCTCCGGCTTCTCTGAAAAGAACTTCTGCCAAATTCCGTCTGCGAGAACGTCCTCATCATCGTCGGAGATATAAATATCGATAACATTGTCTCTGTCGGGTCTTTTAACCGTGGGCAAAAACGGCAGTGAAAGAACCTTGTCGCTTTGGCGAAGATGCCATATATCGGCCTTGTTGCCTGCAAGACGTGTGCAGTGTATGCGCGACTGCTGACCTGCACCTACGCCGATAGCCTGCCCGTCAACAGCATAGCAAACAGAGTTTGACTGGGTGTATTTGAGTGTTATAAGAGCTATTATAAGGTCTTTTTTTGCACTGTCCGGGAGATTCTTGTTCTGCGTAACTATGTTTGAGAGAAGAGCCTCATCTATCTTAAAATTGTTTCTTCCCTGCTCAAAGGTGATGCCGTAAACATCTTTATTTTCTATCGGGTTCGGAACGTAGTCCGGGTCTATTTTAACTATGTTGTAGTTGCCTTTTTTCTTTTCTTTAAGAATTTTGAGAGCCTCATCGTCATAGCCGGGGGCTATGATGCCGTCCGATACCTCTCTTTTTATAAGCTTTGCGGTTGTGACGTCGCAAATGTCCGAAAGAGCTATCCAGTCGCCGAAGGACGAGAGACGGTCGGTGCCTCTTGCTCTCGCATAAGCGCAGGCGAGAGGAGAATCGTCAAGCCCCTCTACATCGTCAACAAAGCAGGCTCTTTTTAATTTCTCGGGCAGGGGAGTGCCTATTGCGGCAGAGGTGGGGCTTACATGCTTAAACGAAGCTGCCGCCGGAGCACCGAGAGCGGCCTTTATCTCTTTAACAAGCTGCCAAGAGTTGAATGCGTCAAGAAAATTTATGTATCCAGGCTTTCCCGAAAGGATTTCGATGGGAAGCTCCGAGCCGTCCTTCATAAAAATTTTTGACGGCTTTTGGTTGGGGTTACAGCCGTATTTCAGTTCAAATTCTTTCATTTCGACATCTCCTTATACGTTGAGCTCTGCCTTAACTTCATCTTTATAAAGCCTTGCGAGTATGGGTTCTGCAACATCTTTTAAAAATTCGTCAACCTGTGACGCACTTCTGCCCGTGTAAAGCTTCGGGTCGAGGTGCGACTGTATTTCCTCAAGCGAGAGCGGAAAAGCGTCATCATCCGCTATTCTCTGAATGAGGTCGTTGGCACCGCCCTCCAGCTTAACCTTCGCGGCTGCGGCGTGCGAATGAACGCGCAGCTTTTCGTGAAGCTCCTGGCGGTTGCCGCCGCGCTTTACGGATTCCATCATAATGTTTTCCGTTGCCATGAACGGGAGCTTCTCCATAACTCTGCGGTGAATTACCTTGTCATAAACAACAAGACCTGCCGTAACATTTATATAAATGTTGAGTATCGCGTCAACCGCGAGGAAGGCCTCTGCAACGGATATTCTCTTGTTTGCGGAGTCGTCAAGCGTTCTTTCAAACCACTGTGTGCCCGCGGTGAAGGCAGGGTTGAGAGAGTCGCAGATAACATATTTTGCAAGTGCGGAAATTCTTTCGCTTCTCATGGGGTTGCGTTTATAGGGCATGGCGGACGAGCCTATCTGATTTTTTTCAAACGGCTCCTCCATCTCCTCAAAGGATTGCAATATTCTAAGGTCGTTAGAAAATTTATATGCGCTCTGAGCAAAGCCGGAGAGAACAGAAAGAAAATATGCGTCTGTTTTTCTCGAATAGGTCTGACCGGAGACCGCAACACAGCCCTTAAAGCCCATGTCTTTTGCTATGAGCTCCTCCAGTTTTTTAACTTTCTCTTCATCGCCGCCGAAAAGCTCCATAAAGCTTGCCTGCGTGCCGGTTGTGCCCTTTGAGCCGAGGAGCAGGAGCTTATCAAGCCTATGCTCAAGCTCTTCTATGTCCTGCGAAAGCTCATACATCCAAAGAGTCGCTCTTTTGCCGACGGTTGTTAGCTGCGCCGGCTGTAAATGGGTGTAGGCAAGGCAGGGGAGGTCTTTGTATTTATTTGCAAACTCAGAGAGGTTTTTTAACACCTGAACGGCTTTTTTAAGAACAATCTCCGAGGCTTTTCTTAAAATAATGACATCCGTGTTGTCGCCGACATAGCATGAGGTCGCACCGAGGTGAATAATCGCCTCTGCCTTGGGGCATTGTTTGCCGTAGGCATAAACGTGCGACATAACATCGTGACGAACTACCTTTTCTCTTGCCTCGGCAACGTCAAAGTTGATATCCTCGGCATGAGCTTCAAGCTCTGCAATCTGCTCGTCGGTTATATCGAGGCCAAGCTCTTTTTCTGCCTTTGCAAGTGCAATCCAAAGCTTCCTCCATGTCTTGAATTTAAAGCTTTCCGAAAAAGTCTCCTGCATTTCGGGGCTTGCGTATCTTGTGGAAAACGGGGAAATATATTTTTCTTTGTCGTTCATTTAAGGCACCTCTTATTTGTTTTTGTTGATCATTCTGTTTTTGATTGAGCCGCTTTCAAGGTCAATATATCTTACATACAGCGAAATTTTGTTTTGCTCGTTAAGGTTAGACCAGATTTCGTCTGTGAATTTATCTATGTCGTTGTTCATGCGCACTCTTTCTGGCTCACCGACAAATGTGGGTATGGGGTTGCCGTCATGCGCATAGGTGTGCAGAAAGTGACCGAGGCCGTCTATCGGCGAATAGTCAAAATTGAAGCGGTTGCAGGCACTGCCTTTTTCGTCCGCACTTTTGAGTATGCTCATTCTGTAATCAAATCCGCGTTTTGTGAAGTTTAACACTGCGCTTATTCTGGGTGTGAAGTTCGGTGCGTCCGGCTCAAAGCCTCTTGTTCTGAGCGCACGGATAAAACCTCTGCCGCCTTCTATAAAGTCATATATCGTATCTGTCTGATCGCCGTTTGTGACAATAAGCTTATTCTTTATTTTTTTGATGGGAGAATAAATTATAAGCGACGGATCTTCAACCTTTGACTCGTCAAACGGGTAAATTATTACCTCGCCGTTTTCTTTTTCAACAAACACTCTGTTGCGGCTGTTTTCGCTTCTGCCCATAATAAAATATGCGGCGACGGCATTTTTTCCGTCGGGTGTTTTGCCTATGATAATTCCTCTGCCCGGGTATGTGTTGCCGCCGAGAATGTCTTTTAAAGCTGCAATGTCGTAAGTTGCCATTATTTTGTCTCCTTTTTGCCGAATCTGATTTTTTTGCTGACTTTTTGAACCGATAGCGGAAGTATTTTCCACTCGGCTTGTTCCATAACTCTTTTTTGCAGAGTTTCGGGTGTGTCGCCGTCTTTTATTTCAACGGCTTTTTGCATAATGATTTTGCCGCCGTCGGGGATTTCGTTCACAAAATGCACCGTTGCGCCCGTAATCTTAACTCCGTAATCCAAAGCCGCCTCGTGAACCTTTAAGCCGTAAAAGCCTTTGCCGCAAAAAGAGGGAATGAGCGAGGGGTGAATGTTTATTATACGCTCCGGGTAGCGCGAGGTGAATTTTTCGGAGAGTATGCTCATAAAGCCCGCAAGAACAATAATGTCTGTGCCGGCTTCATCGAGCTTTTCGATAATCTTTTCTTCAAAAGCCTCTTGCGATCCGCAGTCTTTTTTGCTGACGGTGAGCGTGCGGATTCCCGCTTTTTCGGCTCTTTCGAGTGCGTAGGCGCCTTTCACGTTTGATATGACGAGGACTATTTCTCCGTCCTCAATAATTCCGCTTTTCTGAGCGTCGATAAGCGCCTGCAAATTTGTGCCGCCGCCCGATACCAGTACGGCTATTTTTGCTTTGTCAGACATGTTTTATCCTCCGTCAGCAAATAGAAATTTTGTCGTCGCCCTTTACTGTTTCGCCGATGATATAAGCGTCTTCACCTGCGTTTTTAAGAATTTCGAGAGCCTTGTCCGCATCGTTTTTGTCTACCGTAATGCTCATGCCGACGCCCATGTTGTAGGTGTTAAACATATCGCGTTCGGATATGCTGCCCGTCTTTTGAATAAGGTCAAATATCGGCAAAACTTTAACCGCGCTTTTTTCGATTTTTGCACAGTAGCCGTCCGGAATACTGCGCGGAATATTCTCATAAAATCCGCCGCCCGTTATGTGAGAAATTGCCTTAACGGTTATTTCTTCTGTGAGTGCGAGCACGGGCTTTACATATATTTTGGTGGGGGTCAAAAGCGTTTCGCCTACGGATTTTCCGCCGAGTTCGGCAACCGGAGCTTTAATATCGCTGTTTTCGACATCAAAAACTTTTCTTACAAGAGAAAAACCGTTTGAGTGAACGCCGGAGGAGGGGAGGGCGATTATAACGTCGCCGCTTTTTATTGCTTTGTTATCTATTATTTTATCTTTATCGACAATGCCTACGCTGAAGCCCGCAAGGTCGTATTCGTCCTCGGGGTAAAAGCCGGGCATCTCTGCCGTTTCGCCGCCTATAAGCGCCGCGCCGGACTGAACGCAGCCGTCCGCAACGCCGCTTACTATTTCGGCGATTCTTTCGGGAACATTTTTGCCGCAGGCGATGTAGTCAAGGAAAAACAGCGGCTTTGCTCCGCAGCAGATTATGTCGTTTACGCACATGGCAACGCAGTCAATGCCTACCGTGTCGTGTTTATCCATAAGGAAGGCCATTTTAAGCTTTGTGCCTACGCCGTCCGTGCCGCTGACAAGAACGGGCTTGTTTATTCCCGTGAGGTCAAGCTCAAACAGACCGCCGAAGCCGCCTATACCTGAAAGTGCGCCTGCCGTTACGGTTTTTGCTATGTGCTGTTTCATAAGCTCAACAGCCTTGTAGCCGGCGGTAATGTCAACTCCGGCGTTTTTGTAGCTCTCGCTAAAGCTTTTCATTTATTTATCCTTCCTTTCAGAAATCTTTGTTTCAAAACGGTTTTTGCCTGTTTCGGCAGGTATTTCAGTCGGGTAATTTCCGCTGAAACACGCGGTGCAAAAGCCCTTGCCCGGGTCACTTGTGAGCTTCGTAACATTCTCAACGCTGAGATAGCCCAAAGAATCAACGCCGAGAATTTCGCCTATTTCCTCCACCGTGTGATGGCAGGCAATAAGCATATCACGCGAGTCAATGTCTGTGCCGTAATAGCAAGGGTTTAAAAAAGGAGGAGCTGAAATTCTCATATGAACCTCTTTTGCGCCTGCTTCTCTCAAAAGCTTAACTATTCTCGCGCTGGTTGTACCTCTTACTATTGAGTCATCTATCATAACGACTCTTTTGCCGCTGACCGTTTCGGTGACAGCGTTAAGTTTTATTCTGACTTTGTTTTCTCTTGATGCCTGACCTGGTGAAATAAAGGTTCTGCCTATATATTTGTTCTTTATAAGCCCTATGCCGTAGGGGATACCCGATTCTCTCGAATATCCTATCGCCGCGTCAAGTCCGGAGTCGGGAACTCCGATAACAATATCGGCGTCAACCGGATGCTCTTTTGCGAGAAACGCGCCTGCCTTGAGCCTTGCCGCATGAACGCTGTGACCGTCGATTACCGAATCGGGGCGTGCAAAATAAATATATTCAAACACGCACATCTTCGGCTCTTTTTTGCCGCAGTGGTCTTTTATACTTTTAACGCCGTCTTTTGAAAAGACGAGAATCTCGCCAGGCTCAAGGTCTCTTATACACTTTGCGCCGACCGTGTCAAGCGCACAGGTCTCGGAGGCTACAACATATCTGCCGTCATCGGTTATGCCGTAGCAAAGCGGACGAAAACCGTGCTCGTCCCTTGCGGCAATGAGCTTTGTGGGCGACATAATAACAAGAGAATATGCTCCCTTGAGCCTGTCCATAGCCTTGTTGACGGCTTGCTCGATAGACGGTGTGGTGAGACGTTCTTTTGTTATGATGTATGAGATAACCTCCGTATCACTTGTCGTGTGGAATATCGAGCCGCAAAATTCAAGCTCGCGTCTTAACTCAAATGAGTTTGTGAGGTTGCCGTTGTGCGCGAGCGCCATGTTGCCCTTGATGTGATTTACAACAATCGGTTGGGCGTTGAGCCTGCCGTTGCCGCCCGTTGTGCCGTAGCGAACATGACCTATTGCAATGCTGCCGCGACCGAGGTCTTTCATGATATCGGGTGTAAAAACATCGTTTACTATGCCCACATCTTTGTATGAATGAAAAACACCGTCGTCATTGACAACTATGCCGCAGCTTTCCTGCCCTCTGTGCTGAAGGGCAAAAAGGCCGTAATAAACCGAGGAGGCAACGTCTTCGGTGTCACTGCAATAAATGCCGAATACGCCGCATTCTTCTCTTAATTTGCTCATGGAAAATCACCGTTGTCTTTCTGAATTATAGGGGTGAAAGGCGTTTTAACCGAAAATTCTGTTCATCATTTCCTGATATGCGTCTTCTACGTTGCCCATATCACGGCGGAAACGGTCCTTGTCAAGCTTTTCGTGCGTGGTCGCATCCCAAAATCTGCAGGTGTCGGGAGAAATCTCATCCGCAAGAATTATTTTGCCGTCGGGAGTTTTGCCGAATTCAATCTTAAAGTCGATAAGGTCTACGTTTATCTTTTTGAAGAAGTCAACAAGGAATTTGTTGATTTTAAATGTGTAGTCGGCAATGGTGTCAAGCTCCTGCTGTGTTGCATAGCCCATTGCAAGAATGTGATAATCGTTTACCATCGGGTCGCCGAGGTCGTCATCCTTGTAGCAGTATTCGAGAACCGTTGTTTTGAGGGGAGTTCCCTCGGGTACGCCGAGACGCTTTGAGAAAGAGCCTGCCGCAACATTTCTGACTATGACCTCAAGCGGAACAATCGAAACACGTTTAACAACCGTCTCGCGGTCATTAAGCTCTTCAACATAATGGGTAGGAACGCCCTCTTTTTCAAGGAGCTGCATAAGATAGTTTGACATTTTGTTGTTTACAACGCCCTTGCCGCGAATAGTGCCTTTTTTAAGGCCGTTAAATGCGGTTGCGTCGTCTTTATATGATACGATGCAATAGTTTTCATCATCTGTTGCAAAAACCTTTTTGGCTTTGCCCTCATACATCTGTTCTTTCTTTTCCATGATAAATACCTCCGTTTTATTTGTTGTATTTTTTGCTTACGGCTTCGTCTTTTTTGAGTACGTTTTCTGCCGCTGCGGCTCTCGCACAGTCGAGCTTTTCGGCAAGGGCGTCGTCGGACGCGGCAAGAATCTCTATACAAAGCAAAGCGGCATTGGCAGCTCCGTCAATGGCAACAGTCGCAACCGGAATCCCGGAGGGCATCTGCACGGTTGACAAAAGAGCGTCCAAGCCGTCGAGAGTAGAAGATTTTACAGGTATGCCTACAACAGGCAGTGTGGTGTTTGCGGCAATCGCACCTGCAAGATGCGCGGCTTTGCCTGCCGCCGCAATTATTGCGCCAAACCCGTTTTTTCTGGCATTTTGAGCAAACTCTTTTGCCTGCACGGGGGTTCTGTGCGCCGAATAGACGTGAACCTCAAACGGTACGCCGTATTCCTCCAGGGTCGTGATTGCTTTTTCAACGACAGGCAAATCGCTGTCGCTGCCCATGATGACTGCAACTTTCTTCATGAAAGTCGAAACCTCCTTCGCCGTCAGGCAAACAAAAGAGCGCCGCCTGT
>OLSB01002145.1_pt1 | contig 17057 bp, 16 predicted proteins | sample 1672071 | NCBI WGS metagenome assembly OLSB01 (sample SAMEA3136642, study PRJEB25190) | human gut metagenome | biome: human gut; feature: human-associated habitat; material: faeces | place: Austria | collected 2013 | reverse complement strand
TGATGATTCCTGATAAAAAAAGGTCAGGCACTAGGTGCCTGACCTGCAAACTTCTGGTCGGGACGACTGGATTCGAACCAGCGACCCCTTGACCCCCAGTCAAGTGCGCTACCAAGCTGCGCCACGTCCCGAAGCATTTGTTTGTTGCTCTGCTCTCGCTCGCAACAGGGAGTATAGTAACCCGAAACTTTGTCCTTGTGCAAGAACTTTTTTACAAATTTTGAAGCAAGTCTAAAATTGTATCTGCGAGCTGAGGTTTTGTTAGTACGGGAAGTTCTTGCGTGCCCGCTGTACTCACTATCCAGGCCTTGTTGGTATCGGTCCCAAAGCCCGAATCGGCGCGCGAGACATCGTTGGCGATAATGGCATCGCAACCCTTGCGCACGAGTTTGCGCTGCGCGTACTCCACGACGTTATCGGTCTCGGCCGCAAAGCCGATCACACGGCGATCGCCCTTTTGGCGTGAGAGCTCGGCCAGGATGTCAACGGTCTCGACGAGCTCAATTCGATCCAGGCGCTCGTTGGCCTTTTTGAGTTTATGGTCCGCCGGGGCAGCAGGCGTGTAGTCGGCGACGGCGGCGGCACAAATGGCCGCGTCGGCCGTCTGGAAGGCGCTCAGCGCAGCCTGCAGCATCTCTGCGGCGGTTTGTACGCGCACGCACGCTACACCGCGGGGAACGTCGAGCGATGTCGGTCCCAGCACGAGCGTGACGGCGGCACCGCGGCGCGCGGCCTCCCCCGCCAGGGCGATGCCCATCTTGCCCGATGAACGGTTGCCAATGAAGCGCACGGGGTCGATCGGCTCGTGCGTGGGGCCGGCGGTGATCACGATGCGCTTGCCCACAAGGTCCTGAGGAGCGGGGTCGAGCAGCTTGCAGACGGCCTCGACGATGTCCTCGGGCTCGCTCATGCGTCCCGTGTCCACATCTCCGCAGGCAAGGTAGCCGCTACCCGGACCCACAACGTGGACACCGCGCTCGCGCAGCGTGGTCATGTTGGCCTGCGTGGCCGGCGCCTTCCACATGCCATTGTTCATGGCGGGCGCGACCACGATAGGACGCGGCGTGGCAAGCAGCGTGGTGGAGATGAGGTCATCGGCGATGCCGTTGGCCATCTTGGCGATGATATTGGCCGTCGCGGGCGCCACGACCACCAAGTCGGGCTCCTGCGCCAGCGAGATATGGTGGATGGGGTCGGAGGGGTCGTCGAACAGACCTACAGCGACCGGCTCGCCCGTGAGCGCGCGAAAGGTGAGCGGGCCCACAAACTCCGTGGCATGCTCGCTCATAACGACCTTGACGCGGGCGCCGCGCTTTTGCAGCAGGCGCACGATATTGCACGACTTATAGGCGGCGATCCCGCCGGTAATGCCCAGCAGGATCGTTTTTCCCTCAAGTTGCATTGAATTGTCGGGTGCCGTCGTCATTGTTAGGCTTCCTTGTTGGGGAGCACGAGCAGGCGGTGGCAGTACGGGCAGTGCGTGATCTCACTACCGTCGTGGTTGAGGTCGCTCATGGACGACGCCTGCAGCGCGGTGTGGCAGACCGTGGGGATGTTGCCCTTGATGGTCTCGACAGCCAGGCCACGGAACTGCTTGAGCAGACGCTCGTAGTCGGTGAGCACGTCGGTCGGCAGCGTGGCGGCGAGCGCGGTGCGCTCCTTGGTGGCGGCATCAATCTGAGCCTGGAGGTCGGCGGCCTTGGCACGGGCAGCCTTGGTGTCGGCCTTCACGCCCTCCTCGAATTTGGCGATGATGGCCTGCGCGCGAGCCTCACGGTCGAGCGCCTCCTTGTGGGCGACAACGACATCCTTGCGGGTGTGCTCAATCTTGTCCAGTCGCTTGGCCAGGGTGGCGAGCTCGTTTTCCAGATCCTGGACCTCGCGGTAGTCAGAGCCGTCGACGTGGCGTTTCTTGGCGGCCTCGATGGCGTTGTTGGTCTGGATCTCGGTGGTGTTGAGATCGTCCAGCTCAATGTCGAGGTCCTTGCGCTGAGCATAGAGCTTGGTCATTTCGGACTTAAGCTTTACATAGGTTTTGCGCTTTGAGGCGAGCTCCTTGAGCTCCGGCATATTGGCAAGTTCGCTCTTGTTGCGGGCGAGCTCCAAATCGATCTGTTGCAGCTTGAGTAGCGTAGCGCCGGCGCTCATAAGTTCTCTCCTTTTGTCACAGTCCACCATTGGCAAGGGTTCAGTATTTTAATCGCATGACGGGGGTCGACCCCGGCGTCAACCGCAGAGTTCATCAAGATATCCACGAACGGCTCCTCGGAGCGGTCGTGGCCGAGCAAGATCACGCTCAGCCCACGCAAGGCAAGGTCTTGCGCCACGTGATAGCCCGCCTCGCCCGTCAGGATGACATCCGCACCGGCGGCGATGGCAAGCTCGCCAAAGTCGCCGAGGGAGCCGCCCAGAATGGCGACGGTGCGGCACGGGCGCTCGGCATCGCCCCATACGCGTGGGTCGCTGCCAAAGGCCGTGGCAGTACGGGCGGCAAGATCGCGCAGCGTGCACGGGTCGTTGAGTGTCGCAAGCGCGCCCAGGCCGGTCGACTCGGGGTCGTCCACGTGCTCCAGCGAGCTATCGGGTACGGTGTTCAGCAGCTTGCATAGACAGGCACGCGCCTCGTGCGAGCGGTCCAGGTTGGTGTGGAGCGAGATAATGCTCACCCCGCAGCGGGCCGCCTCGTAGAGCGCCGCGCTGCATTGGGGGCGCGTTGCGCTGGGCGGGCAAAACGACTCGGGCGCCTTGATGTAGACGGGATGATGCGTGAGCAACACGTTGGCTCCGGCTTCCAAGGCGCGCTGCACGTTGTCCCTGGTGGCGTCAAGCGCGCAGGCAACGCCGCGGATCTCGTCGTCGGGGTCGCCAACGGATAAGCCTACGTGGTCCCAGGGCTCGGCGTCCGTCTTGGGATAGCGTGCCAGCAGGGCACGCTCGAGCTCGGCGACGATCATGCGGCACCTACGATCGAGAGCAGCGTCTGGGCAAAGTCGTCCAGATCGGCCGGATTCACGCGGTCATCGAAGGAGATGCGCAGTGCGCCCAGCGCCTGCTCGCGACCAATGCCCATGGCGCTGAGCACGTGGCTCGGGTCCATGCTGCCGCTCGAGCAAGCCGATCCGGCCGAAACCTCAAAACCGGCGGCATCGAGCTTGATGATGAGCTCCTCGGAGTCCATGCCGTCAATATAGATCGATACCATGCCGGGCAGACGGTCGGCCTGCGTGTAGTCGCCCATGGTGGCGTGAATGCGCGGATGGGCCGTAAGCGTGGCGTAGAGCTTGTCGGAAAGGGTTTGCAGCGTCGCACGCTCCTGGGCTACATGGGGCGCCAGCGTTCGGGCGGCAGCGGCAAAAGCCAGCTGCGTGCGCAGGTCCTGCGTGCCGGCACGACGTCCGGCTTCCTGTCCTCCGCCAAAGATGCGGGGGCGCAGCGGCGTGCGGCTTTTTAGGTATAACGCGCCGGAGGCTACGGGGCCGCCAATCTTGTGCGCTGCAACGGTCATGGCATCGACGCCCAGCTCGGTCACATCGAGCGGAATGTGCAGATAGCCCTGGATGGCATCGGTGTGGAACAGGGCGCACGCGGTGTGCGCAGCCGCGGCAAGCTCGCGGATAGGCTGTACCACACCGGTCTCGTTGTTGGCGGCCATGATGCTCACGAGCGCGACGTCGTCGCCCAACAAGTCGCTCAGCTCGGCAGGCTCGATGTAGCCCGCACGGCAGGGCTGCACCAGGTCGACGGTAAAGCCGGCGGCACGCAGCAGCGGCAGGTTGTCCAGAATCGAATCGTGCTCGATGGCCGAAACGATTACACGATCGCGCTTACGATCGCGCTGACGAGCACCCTCGGCAAGTCCGAGGAGCGCCAGCTGGTTGGCCTCGGTACCGCCGTTGGTAAGGATGATCTCGGACGGGCGAACGCGCGCGCCAAAGCTGCGGGCGATCTCGCGGCGTGCAACCTCCAGACGTGCGGCAGCCTTGCGGCCGAGCGAGTGCAGCGAGTTGGGGTTGACGCCGGCGAGCTCGCTTTCGTCGTACTCGCGCTGCGCAAGGAGCGCCTCGGCGCGCATGGGCGTCGAGGCGGCATAGTCAAGATTCACGGGTATGCGGTTTTGACCTGCGGTCATAAGGGTTTATGCCTCCTGTGCGGCCTCGTTGCCCAGCTTCTGCAGCAGCGCAACCTCGGCGGCGGGATCTTCGGACTTAAATACGGCGGAGCCGGCCACCAGGACATCGGCACCGGCCTTGACGACCTCGGCGATGTTTTTGGAAGAGATGCCGCCGTCGACCTCGATCATGGGCGACACACCGTGGCGCTCGCACATGGCCTTGAGCTCGTGGAGCTTATGCAGCGTGCCCGGGATAAAGCTCTGGCCGCCAAAGCCGGGGTTCACGCTCATGAGCAGCACCATGTCGACGACCTCGATGATGCTCTCGAGCACGCAGACGGGGGTGGCGGGGTTAAGCACCACGCCGGCCTTGACACCGCGCTGCTGCAGATGCGTGAGCGTGCGGTGCAGGTGCGTGGAGGCCTCGTAGTGAACGGTGATCATATCGGCGCCGGCGTCGGCATACCAATCGACGGTCTCGTCGGGGTTCGACACCATCAGGTGCGCGTCGACCGGCACCTTGGTGGAGCGCTTGACGGCCTTGAGGATATCGACGCCAAAGGTGAGGTTGCCGGTAAAGTGACCGTCCATGACGTCGAAGTGCACATAGTCGGCGCCGGCGATCTTGTCGAGCTCGCCCTTGAGGTTGGCCATGTCAGCCGAAAGGACGGACGGAGCGATTTTGATGGAACCCATGGTAGTAGCCTTTCTGCGCTAGTCGGTGAGTCCGTAGAACTCTTGAGAGGGGACGCGGTCGGTAAGGATCTCGAGCGCCCTATCCAAAGTAACACCGTTGTAGAGCGTTTGCTCCACGGCAAAGGTGAGCGGAATGTCTACGCGCAGCGAACGGGCGAGCTCGCTCACGCTGCGGGCGGCGACGGCGCCCTCGACCACCATATGCGTGCGCGCCTGGTACTCGTCGAGCGATACGCCGTGGGCAAACTCGTAGCCGAAGGTGCGGTTGCGCGAATGCTCGGAGGTGCAGGTGGCAATAAGGTCACCCATGCCGGCAAGACCCATACAGGTCATGGCCTGGCCGCCGCGGGCGTGTACCAGACGGCTGATTTCTGCCAGGCCGCGCGTCATGATAAGGGCCAGCGTGTTGTCGCCCGCGCCGGTACCGGCGGAGATGCCGCACACGATGGCGATGACGTTTTTCATGGCGCCGCAAACCTCGACGCCGGTCATGTCCTGCGACAGGTAGATGCGGAAGGCCGTGGATAGGAGCAGGTCCTTAAAGGTCTCCCCTACCTGCGAGTCTTTGCTGGCGATGACGGCGGCGGAAAGTCCGCCGCGGCATATCTCCTCGGCATGGTTGGGGCCCGAGAGCGCCGCCACACGCGCCTCGTTGCCGATCTCGCTGGCGATGACCTCGCTCATGAGCATGCCGGACTCGGGCTCGATGCCCTTGGTAAGGCACAGGACCGGCGTCTCGTCCGCGATGAACGGCACCGCCTGGTGGCAGACGTCGCGCAGGTGCGTCGAAGGCACGGCAAAGATGATGGCGTCGGCACCGTCGAGCGCCTGGGCAAGGTCCGTCGTGGCGACAACGTTTTCCGGCAGCACGTAGTCCACCAGATAGCGCGGGTTGCGGTGCTCGCCGTTAATGCCGGCGGCCGTCTGCTCGCTGTGGGCCCACATGGTCACGCGCTCGGCTCGCGCGGCGGCAAGGCCGGCGACGGCGGTTCCCCAGGAGCCGGAGCCAATCAGCGCAACATTCATGACTCTCTCCTACTTATCGTCCGGCTCGGTGACGCGCTTGGTAAACGAGAGCTTGGATTCCTTGCCCGTCATGAGCTTTTTGATGTTCGCGCGATGGGCCCACACCACGGTGATGCCGATCATCGCCATACAAAACTTGAGGCCCAGGCTGCTGTACGGAAAGACCGCGCAGGCGGCGATGGGAAGACCGATGGCCGCGGCAAGCGAGCCCACCGAAACATACTTGGTGATGGCGACGGCCACGATAAACATGCCCAGCAGCGAAAGTCCGATGGGCCAGTACCAGGCGAGTATGACGCCCAGCCCCACGGCAATGCCCTTGCCGCCACGGAAGTTGAGGTAGGGCGAGAAGATGTGTCCCCACACGGCAGCCAGGCAAATGACGCCGAGCATCCAGTCGCCGGCGGCACCGGGAGCCATGATGCTCACCGGGAAGCCATAGCCCACGCTCGCGATGAGCGGACGCGCGATAAGGACGCAGATGGCGCCCTTCAAGCAGTCGAGCAGCAGCGTGAGCGCCGCGACCTTGGGGCCGGCTACGCGCAGGGCGTTAGTGGTGCCGATGTTGCCGGAGCCCGCCTTGCGAATATCCGTGTGGTTGAACACGCGGCCCAGGATCAGGCCAAACGGAATCGCTCCGATAAAGAACGAGGCCACGGCGCAGATGACAGTCAGCAGAATCGGATTATGCATCCTTTTGCTCCTTCTTCCTAAAGAAGAGTCGAATGGGCGTGCCGGAAAAATCGAAGGTCGAGCGCATGCGGTTCTCCACGTAGCGCTGGTAGGTGTCGTTGACCAGGTCGCTGTGGTTGACGAAGAACGTAAACGTCGGCGGGTTAACGCCCGTCTGGGTCACGTAGTGCATGCGCAGGCGACGCTTGCCGTCCACCACGGTGTGGCCAAACTCGCGCAGTTCGGTGAGGAAGGTGTTGAGGCGCGAGGTGGTGATCTTTTGCGAGCGCGCCTTCTCGGCGGCGTCGACCATTGCCCAGATCTTCTCGACGCTGCGGCCTGTCAGGGCCGAGATGCGTAGGTACTGGGCCCAGGGAGCCATGACGCCCAGACGGCGGTCGACGGTCTCCATGCAGGCCTCGCGCTTGCGGTCGTCGTCGAGCAGATCCCACTTGTTGAGCAGAACGACGATGGCGCAGCCGCGTTCGATGGCCAAGCCCATGACCTTCTGGTCCTGCTCGGTAACGCCCACGGAGGCGTCGACGACGAGCAGTGCTACGTCAGCACGGTCGATGGCGCGCAGGCCGCGGACCATGGAGTAGTACTCGATGTTCTCGTACACGGTGCTCTTCTTGCGAATGCCCGCGGTGTCGACCATGCGGTAGTGCTTGCCGTTGCGCTCCACGACGGTGTCGATGGCGTCGCGCGTGGTGCCGGCAATGTTTGACACGATAGAGCGGTCGGCACCCAGGATGCGGTTGAACAACGAGGACTTACCGGCATTGGGGCGGCCGATGATGGCGACGTTCAGCGCATCGGGGAACTCGTCGGCGACCTCGTCCTCCTCCTCGGGCAACAGGGCAACGATGTCGTCGAGCAGGTCGCCCGTGCCGTGGCCGTGCAGGGCCGAGAGCGGCGTTGGCTCGCCGATGCCGAGCGAATAAAACTCCCAGATGCTGTCGTTTTCGCGATCGGGGTTGTCGAGCTTGTTCACCAGCAGAAAGACCGGCTTGTCGCAGCGCTTGAGCATGCGGGCGACCGACTCGTCCTCCTCGGTGACGCCGGTGCGACCGTCGACCACAAACAGGATGACGGCGGCTTCCTCGGCGGCGGCGAGGGCCTGGTCGCGGATGGACGTGGCAAAGACGTCATCGCTCTTGAGCGGCTCGATGCCGCCCGTGTCGACGATGGTGAACTCGCGGCCGTTCCAATCGGCCGTGTGGTAGGAGCGGTCGCGCGTTACGCCGCGGGACTCATGGACGATGGCGTCCGAGGTCTGGGCCAGGCGGTTAACGAGCGTGGACTTGCCCACGTTGGGGCGTCCGACGACGGCGACGATAGGTTTCATCTGCACTCCTTTAATGGGTAGGGTCAGCGGAATTAGTAGAGCCTGCGGGCACAATGCCAAGGATATGCTCCAGGGTATCGAGCAGCTCATGCGGCATGGTCGACACCACATGAACCTCGGCGCCGCGAGCTTCAAGGCTTGCGAGTAAATCGTCACGATGATACTCGTCAAGCGTCATGCCGTCAGCGTTGAACATGAGCTTAGGCACAAAGAGCATAACCCCCGAGAGGTCCTGCGGCAGCTGCTCCAGAATGTCGCAGGCGACGATGAGGCCGGTCACGTCCACGTTGCCGCCAAAGTAACGGTTTTCGATAGCGGTGACGGTGCCGGCAAGGCCCCGTGGTGACTCCACAAAGCGCGCCACGGTGTCGCGCGCGCTGGTGCCGGAGAGGCACAGGAGGCGCTGGTTGCGCCCGGCGATGCCAGCGCGGACGCGGGCCAGACGCTCGGCGTCGGCGGCAAGCACGTCGTCGGTCTCGTCCAGATACGAGCGGATCATGCCGATGCCGTCGTAATACTGCGGGTAGCCGTCGTAAAAATCGGCCTGGGGTGGCTCGATGCCGGCGTCCAGATAGAACTCATCGCTCATCTGGAAGGTGTGGCGGCCAAAGCGCTTGTAGGCACGATCCTGGAAGGGACGGATCATGGCAATGGTTTCGCGCGCGAGCTCAGGTTTGTCGCTGTATGACCAGGTAAAGCGCCTCTGGTGCTTGGTAAAACCGAGCGGCACGATGCCCAGGCTCGTGATCTGCTCGTGCTCCTCGCAAAAGCGTAGGGTCTTTTGCAGCTCCTCGCCGTCGTTCATGCCGGGACACAGCACAATCTGCGCGTGGATCTCGATGCCGGCGGCCATGATGGCCTCGAGCACGTCCATGCCGCGCTGGGCGTTGCGGCCCATCATGCGTCGGCGGACGTCGGGGCTTACGGCATGGAGCGACACGTTCATGGGGCTCATGTTGCGGTCGATAACGTTTTGTACGTCCTCGTCGGAAAGGTTCGTGAGCGTGACAAAGTTGCCCTGTAAAAAGCTCAGGCGGTAGTCGTCATCGCGAATATACAGCGTGGAGCGGCCGCCCTTGGGCAGCATGGTCATAAAGCAGAACACGCAGGCGTTCACACAGGTACGCATGCCGTCGAAGATGGGGCCATCGAACTCAAGGCCCCAGTCCTCGCCGGGAAAGCGGTCGAGTTCAACGGGGGTGACGGTGTTGTCGCGCGGGTCGAGAACCTCTAGGTCGACGGTGTCCTCGTCGGCCTCCCAGAGCCACACGATCATGTCGGTGAGTGCCTCACCGTTGACCGTGAGCACGCGCATGCCCGGCTCGATACCCACATCCCATGCGGGCGATTCGGGACGCACGTTCTTTACGAGCGCGCCCTCACCCGGCTCGGGGTCGCGGCTGCGCCCGTAATCGGCCACCTCGGCGGCGTATGCGGGTACGGTCTGGTCCATGATTAGCGACAAAGCTCCTTGATGCGCGCAACGGCGCGCTCGATGTGTTCTTGCGGGGTGGAGGCTCCGGCAGTGATGCCGATGTGGCGCGCGTTGGCAAACCATGCGGCCTCAAGCTCGGAGGCTTCCTCGATGTGATGGGTGTGGTCGCAGACATCGGCACAAATCTGCGCCAGGCGGCGCGTATTGCCCGAATTTTTGCCGCCCACGACGACCATGCAGTCGCAGCGGTTGGCAAGTGCAGCGGCCGCCTGCTGGCGCTCGCTCGTGGCAGCGCAGATCGTGTTGATCACACGCAGCTCCTGCACGCGCGGGGTGATGGAGGCCACGACCTCGGCCAGGTTCTGCGCGGTTTGGGTGGTCTGCACAACCAGGCCCACCTTGCCCTTGAGCGGCAGCGCGTCCGCATCGGCGGCGCAACTCACGACCTGCGCGTCATCGCCGGCGTGGCCCAGGATGCCCTCAACCTCGGGGTGGCCCGGCTCGCCTACGACGAGCACACGGTAGCCCTCGCGCACCAGGCGCTCGGCCGCCACATGGACCTTCTTGACGTAGGGGCAGGTGGCATCGACCACGGTAAGGCCGCGCTCGCGAGCAGCGTCGATTACCTGCGGCACCACGCCGTGCGCGCGGATAATCACGGTGCCCGACGCGGCGTCATCCAAGGTGTCGGCCAGATCAACGCCTGCCTCGGCGAGCTCGCGCACCACGATGGGGTTATGGATGAGCGGGCCCAGGGTGTGGACCTGAGCGCTCTCCCCTGCCTGCGGCGCGGCGGCCAGAGCCATGTCGAGCGCACGCTGCACGCCGTAGCAGGTACCGGCGTGGGCAGCGATTTCGATGGTGGGGACGACCTCCTCAGCGGCGGTCGCGGCGGTATTCATGACGTTCTCGCCCATGGCTAGAACCTGCCAGGGTGCTCGGCACACAGGTCGTCGCGCATGGCGTAGACGCGGCTCATGGCCTCGGACTCAAACCATGCCAGGCGCTCCTTGCGCTTGAGCTCGGCCGGTGCATCGGATAGCGAGATGGCCTTGCCGGCACGGATCCAGCACTTTTTGGGGCGCATGAGCTTTTTGCCCGCAGGCGTGATATCGGACCAGCCGCAGATGGCGAGCGGGTTGACGGGTGCCTTGCCCATCTGGGCGATGAGCGCAAAGCCGCCGTGGACCTCGGGCTTGATCTCGCGCGAGCGGATGCGCGTGCCCTCGGGGAAGATCAGGACGTCCTCACCGCGCTGCAGTGCATGCTGGGCGGCGCGCAGACACTTCATGTCGGCGGTGCCGCGCTCGACGGGAATGCCGCCCACGCGGCTAAAGGCCCAGCGCACGATCCTGCTCTTGGCAAACTCGGACTTAAAAATGGGGCGAATGCGGCGGCCGCCAAAGAATAGCGCCGTCTCTACAGCCAGGAGCTCGGCCATCGAGGTGTGGTTGCAGATGACCACGCTGCCGCGGCCTTCCTGGCGCTCAAACAGCAGGTCGCTGTCCTCTACCTTCCAGCGCCACATGAGCTTGGAGAAGACCCACAGGATGCCCATGACCACAAAGACGGTGCCACGGATGAGCACGGGGAACTCGGCATAAGGCGCGTTGTAGTAATCCTCGGGCGTCTGCTTAAACAGGCGCATGAGCTACCTCCTTTGGTTGATGAGGTCCTCGATTATCGAGACGACCTCGTCGATGGTATGTGCGGTGGAGTCGACATGCACCGCGTCCTCGGCGGCCACGAGCGGCGCGACCTCGCGGCTGCTGTCGAGCTTGTCGCGCTGCTTGAGGGCGTCGAGCGTCTCGTCGACCTCGGCCTCGAGCTGCTCTTCGGTGGGCGGCTGGGCATCGTTTTGGTGGCGCTGCAGCACGCGGCGACGGGCGCGCTCGCGCGGGTCGGCGGTCAGAAAGACCTTGACCTGAGCGTTGGGGAACACGACGGTGCCGATGTCGCGACCCTCGGCCACGATGTCGCGGTCCTCGGCGGCGCGACGCTGATGGATGAGCATGGCCGCGCGTACGCCCGGGTAGGCTGAGACCTTGGAGACGTTGGCGTCCACCTGCGGGGTGCGAATGGCAGCCGAGGCGTCCTGGCCGTCAATGGTCAGGCGCGTGTCCTCGCCGGTGCCGTTGGTAAAGCGAATCTCGATTTGCTCAGCGAGGGCGTCGATGGCTGCCTCGTCGTTCAGGTCGATGCCGCGGTCGAGCGCGGCGAAGGTGACGGCGCGATACATGGCGCCCGTGTCGAGCTTGTTAAAGCCCAGCTGGCGGGCGATCTCCTTGGCGATGGTGGACTTGCCGGATCCGGCGGGGCCGTCGATGGCGACGATCATGCAATGCTTCCTTTCGGTGGTTGACGTGCTGGTATGGGACGCGGGCGTTGCTTGCTGGCGGACTGGCTAGCCCGTGTAGCGCTCGCGGTAGGTGTTGCGCTTGGGCGCGGAGCCGTGGCTGCCGTGGTGGCGCGTGCGAGCCGCGGTGTTGGTCGCCGGCGCAGCGCCGCGCTTGGCGCCGGCCTTGAGGATCTGCACCTCGCGGTCGGTGAGCTCGCGCCACGAGCCCTTGGCCACGTCCTTGAGCTCTAGGCCGGCAAAGTTGCAGCGGTGCAGGCGGATCACCGGGTGGTGGATCTTGCTCAGCATGCGCTTGACCTGGTTCTTGCGGCCCTCGCGGATGATGACCTCCACGGCGGTTGTGCCGGGCTTCACACCCTGCGGAGCCACCGCCTCGGCCTCGCGCGCGGTAATGACGCGGCAGATCGCCGGCTGGCACAGGCCGTCGTCGAGCTCGATGCCGCGGCGCAGCGGTTCCAAGTCGCGATCGGTCAGGTGGCCGTCCACGAGCGCCTGATAGGTCTTGTAGACGTGCTTGCTGGGGTGCAGCAGGTCCTGCGACAGGTCACCGTCGGTGGTAAAGAGCAAAAGGCCCGTGGTGTCGCGGTCCAGGCGACCCACCGGGAACAGGCCCGGAAAGCGGTCGCGCGGGACCAGGTCGGCCACGCAGGGGCGCTCCTGCGGATCGCTCATGGTGGTGAGATAGCCGGTCGGCTTGTAGAGCATCAGGTACACGGCACCCTGGTTGAGCTTGACGGGCATGCCGTCAACCTCGATATGGTCGCGGTCCACATCGACCTTGGTGCCCAGCTCGGTTGCGACCTGGCCGTTGACGGTCACGCGGCCGGCGGTCATCAGGTCCTCCGAGCCGCGGCGGCTCGCCACGCCCGCGCGCGCCAAAAAGCGCTGTAGGCGCATGGTGTGCGGGTAGACGGGCTGGGAGACGGACTTGTACGTATCCGCATTGGGCGCCGCAGCGCCCGCGGCGTGTGAGGTATGCGTCTCCCCTGCTTCGCTAGTCCTCATCATGCGTATCCTCCGCAGCGTCGTCGGTGGCAAGTATTTCCTCGCCACCGACTGCCTCGACATCCTCAACATCGGTATCCAGCAGCTCGCGCTCTTCGTCTAGGTCCTCGACCTGCTCCTCGAGCGTAGACTGAATGCTGCGGCCGCTCAGGCGCTCGCGGATAAATTGGCGCGACTGCTCATCGGGGGCAAACTGCTCCAGATCGGGAAGGTCGCGGGTGGACCGCAGACCGAACTTCTCCAAAAAGGCGTTGGTCGTGCCGTAAATGATGGCCTGACCGCGCTGGGGGTCGCGACCGAGCTCGCGCACCAGCCCCTTGTCAACGAGCGACGCGATGACGCCGTCGGAGTTGACGCCGCGGATGCCCTTGACCACCTCGCGCGTAACGGGCTGGTGGTAGGCGATGACGGCCAGGGTTTCGAGTGCCGCCTGCGACAGCTTTTGCGTGTCCCAGCTCAGCACATAGGACTCGACCACATCGTGGTAGGCGGGATGCGTAAACAGGCGCCAGCCGCCGGCGACCTCGCGCAGCTGAAAGCCGCGATTGGCCTCCTCGTACTCAACTTTGAGCTCGGCCAAAAGCGACGCGCACTCGCCCGGGGCGATATCCAGCGCATCTGCCAGCGCGGGCGCGCTGACGGGGTCGCTCGACACCAGCAGCAGTGCCTCGAGGGCGCCTTTGAGGCTGTTTGCCTCTAGCGTGGAAAGGGTTGACATGGTTGCCGCTCCTATTCGGTGAGCTCGGGGCCCTCGCCGGGCACGTAGGCCTCGGCGCCCTCGACGCGGTTGATACGGATGGTTCCAAAGATCTCGTCCTGACTCAGGGTGAGCGAGCCTCGCTTGGCGAGCTCCAGCATGGCCAGGAAGGTGACGACGAGTTGCTCGGTGGTGGCGTCGCCGTCTAACAGCTCGCGGAAGGTGCAGGTTTGGTGCGCCATGGTAAAGCGGTCGACCGAGGCCACCGTCAGGTCGAGCGGCACGCGATGCGGCGCCACGTGCTCGGCCTCCAGCAGGAAGGTCTGGCGCTTGCCGTCCAGGTCGGCGCAGATGACGGCGAGGCCGCGCAGCGTAATACCGGCCAGGTAGTCGGGCATAAGGCCCAAAAACTCGGGGTCGGGGCCGGCCACACGCGGATGCATGCGGCTTTCGGCCTGCATGCGCGCGCCAAGGGCCGCCGCCGCGCCCTTAAACTGCTTGTAGGCGATCAGGCGCTGGATCAGGACCTCGCGCAGGGCGTCGCCGTCGAGCGCGCTGAGTTCCTCGAGGTCTTCGTCGATCTCGTCATCGTCGTCGGCTTTGCTGGGGGCCTCCTGCGGTACCAGCGAGGCGGCCTTGATGTCCAAAAGGGTTGCCGCCACCAGTAAAAAGTCGCTCGCCACGTCCAGGTCCAGCGCCTCAATACGCTCGACCTCGGCCAGGTACTGCTCGGCCACCTCGCTGATCGAGATGGCACCGATATCAACTTTTTGGCGGGTTACCAGCTGCAGCAGCAGGTCGAACGGTCCGCTGTAGACCTGCGTCGACACGCGATACGACATCTTCGACCTCCTTTGACGGCGCCTTCGCGGCGCGGTTTGGGTGCATGTTGCGACCGTTTTGCACGGCCGACCTGTAAGTTTACCTTAGATGCCGGCGATTGCGAAGTTAAGCAGCTGCCCAGCGAGCGGATACACGGTAACGTCGAAATAGCGGCCGATCACGTCGATGCCGGTCCACATGGGCAGCAGATACAGCACGATGATGAGTATGGGCATGGCGTATTGCTGCAGTTGGTAGTAATTGGTGAGCGCCTTGCCTTTGAGAAACGGCACGATGATCGACGAGCCGTCAAGCGGCGGAATCGGGATGAGGTTAAAGAACGCAAGCGACAGGTTGACCACGATAAAGGTGGCGCCGAAGTTCATGATTTGGGACGCTACGGCAAAGGACATGCTGGTGTAGAGGTTGCCATATGCTGCGTGCATGATGGCGGCCGCAAGGCACGCCAGTGCGATGTTCGATGCGGGACCGGCCGCGCTCACTAAGACCTCGTCGCGCTTGGGGTGCTTGAGGTTGTTGAGGTAGACGGGCACGGGCTTGGCAAAGGCGAACACCGGGCCACCGGCCGCGAGCATGAGCAGCGGTAGGATGATGGTGCCAAACGGATCGATGTGGTTGAGCGGGTTGAGTGAGACGCGGCCGCGCGAACGGGCCGTTTTGTCGCCGAGCGCCCAGGCTGCGGCGGCGTGTGCGCTCTCGTGGATCACGATGCCCACGATGACGGCGACGGCGCTGGCAAGCAGGTTCATGAGGTAGCTCCTGGACATGGCGCTCCCCTAGCGGACGCGGCGCGAGGCGCGCGTGAGCAGGTAGTCGGCCACGAACAGGATGACGGCCACGATGGCGTAATCCAGGCGGAACACGCCGCCGAAGGGCGATGTGATGACGCCGTATCCGGCGATGGCGCTCGGCAGCGCGCGCGAAAGCTCAACGACAAAGCCCACAATCTGCAGCTTGGCGGTAAGGCCGCTAAAGCACAGCAGCACGGTCATCGCGCTCATAAAGATGCCGCAGATGCGGCACGCGATGGCGATGATGCTCATCGCCACGGCAGCGGCCTTACGAGAGTTCACGCGCGGTCTCCTCTTCAATTTGGGTGGAAAGCTCCAGCCATTCGTCCTCGAGCTTGGGCAGCTCTTGCTTAAGCCCGTTATATTCCCCCAGGGCGGCGTTGAACTTATCCTGATCGGCATAAAGCTCTTCGCTCGCCATCAATTCCATAAGCTCGTCATAGCGGGCGCGTTTTTTGTCCAGCTCCGCCTCGATCTTCTTGAGCTGGTTGCGCACGCCCTTGAGCTTTTTGTTGAGCGCAGCGCGGGCCTGGGCCTCGGCGCGCTTTTGCTCCTTGGTCTTTTTGCCCTCGGCCGGCTTGGGGGCCGCAGCGGGGGTATCGGCCTGGGCGGCGCTGGCTTTGGTGGGCTTGGCCGCGGAAGGCGTGCTCTCCGTGGACGCCTCGGCGGCGGCGCGGGCCGCGAGGTCCTCGCGCTTGTAGAGGTAGTAGTCGTAGTCGCCGTCATAGACCGTGACATTGCCATCGCGGATGTCGATCACGCGGTTGGCCACGGCTCGCACCAGGTGCTCGTCGTGGCTTATCAGCACGATGGTGCCGGGGAAGTTTTGCAGGGCGTTCTCGAGCATGTCCACCGAGTCGATGTCCAGATGGTTAGTGGGCTCGTCCAGGCACAGAAGTGCCTCGGGCGCCACAAGCATCTTAGCCAGGGCCAGACGCGCCTTTTCACCGCCGGAAAGAACGCGAACCTGCTTTTCGATAGAATCGTTGTCACTAAACAGGAAGGCGCCCAGCAGGCTGCGCTGCTGCGGCACGGTCCACTTGGGCGTGACGGTGTCGATTTCTTGCAGGACGGTGTTGGACTCGGTCATGCCTTCGAGCGCGTGCTGGGCGTAATAGGCCACGCCCACGTTGGTACCCAGGTCGCGCGTGCCGGTAGTGGGCGGCTCCAGGCCGGCGAGGATCTTCATGAGGGTGGACTTGCCGGCGCCGTTGGGGCCGACGAGCGCCACATGCTCGCCGCGATAGAGCTTAAGGTCGATATCGCTATAGATGTGCTTGTTGCCGTAGGACTTGGACACGCCCTCCAGGCCCACGACCATGTCGCCGGAGCGCGGCGGGTCGGGGAACTTAAAGTCGATGTGCTTGTGGCCCTCGGGCAGGATGACGAGCTCCTTTTTGATCTGCTCGATCTTGCGGATGCGCTCCTGGGCCTGGGCGGCCTTGGTGGGCTTGTAGCGGAACTTGTCGACGAAAACCTGCATGTGGGCGATGTCGCGCTCCTGGGCGGCACGTTTGGCGCGCATCTGCTCCAGATTGTCCTCGCGCTGCTTGAGGTAGCTGCTGTAATTGCCGGTGTAGGTGGTCACGCGGCGGTTCTCGAGCGCGGCGACGTGGTCGACGCAGGCGTCCATAAAGGCGCGGTCGTGGCTGACGATGAGCACGGCGCCGTCGTAGTTGGCGATAAAGCCGCGCAACCACTGGACGCTTTCGAGGTCCAGGTGGTTGGTGGGCTCGTCCAGAAGCAGCAGGTCGGGATGACGCAGGAAGAGCTTGGCCAGCGCGATGCGCATCTGCCAGCCGCCCGAGAACTCGGAACACGGGCGCTCAAAGTCGGTGACCTTAAAGCCCAGACCGGACAGGATCTTGCGGGCATTGCTTTCGAGCTCGTAGCCGCCCAAGTGCTCAAAGCGGTCCTGGACCTGGCCGTACTCGTTAAGGAGCGCGTCGACGTCCTTGCCCTGCTCAGAGAGCTCGGCGATCTGGGCCTGCAGCTCGTTGGCGCGCTCGCCCATGCGGCGGATTTCCTTGGCGGCGGCCATGACCTCGGCGAGGATGGTCGTGTCCTTGTGCTC
>OLSB01002144.1_pt1 | contig 17060 bp, 15 predicted proteins | sample 1672071 | NCBI WGS metagenome assembly OLSB01 (sample SAMEA3136642, study PRJEB25190) | human gut metagenome | biome: human gut; feature: human-associated habitat; material: faeces | place: Austria | collected 2013 | reverse complement strand
TGAGATAAGCTTTACTCCGGATCATGATGCTAACTATTATGCAGAGCAAGCTATTATTGAAGATCATGGAGAAGATTATACGAATCATAAGGAGCTCTTTCAGGATTGGTACATTGTGAGTATCATAATTCAGAGCGTTTGGGTGGTATCACCGCAAATCTGTCATATAACGATTGCATTATCTATAGATGACTTTCAACCATTAGGCATATATTATCCGTTTGTGCATTTTATAACCACTGACGGAGGAGAGCATTGGGAAACTATCCAATATTGTCTTTTTCTGCGCGCACCTTATTTTGAAGGCGAAGAAGGAGTAGCTGTAGATGTATTTTCGGAGTATTACATAACCCATGACGGCGGCAGAACGTGGGAACTTGACGAAGAACTGGCGCACTATTACCAACAGCTGCGGTGGAGGAGGGTGTTACTCGCTATCGACAGATTTACACGCACGGATGAAATGCGAGAGAACGCAATTCAACCATAGAAAGGAAGTGAAATAGAATTAAGAATTGGAAATAATATATTTGCAGCATGTGTAAAAAGACACTTGCAAAGTTGACGAAATATGAATTATAATCGTATTACACAAAATGAAAGGGGGAATAGGATGATCTATTCACGAACACACAAAAAAGACCGAACAATAAAGAGGACATTGTCGCTGCTGCTTGCAGGGCTGATGATGTTCGGACTGTTCGGCACGCTTCCGCTGTACGGCTGCAGCGGAGGGGACACAACGCCTGTTGCAACGCCGGGAAAGGATGCACTGCAGAATGCCACGCCAGGAAGCGATGATGCAGGTCAGCCAACGGCTGAAATAACCGCAGAGCCGACGCCGATTCCGGAAACGCCCACCCCGGAATGCACGGACGAGCCATCGCCAACACCGTGGAATCCGGAACCGACTCCGACACCGAAACCGGCATATTCATACTATGAACTTTATTATGATATTTTGAGGGACAGGCTCCATCGTAGGTCAAGCGGTCTGCGTTCTTTCCATGATATGGAATCTGACCCTGAGATGCGTGTCAAGTATGAGAATGGGGAGCTATGGACATACGATTTCTATACTGGGGAAAAGCTGCGGCAGTATCCGGAAGAGCTATATCAGTATGCTTATGATAGACTCGAATGTGATGACGAGAATAGAATAATAAGTTATTGCTATGGACGAGAGAATTGGGTCGCATTTGTGAGTAGTGAGCGCTTTTCTTTCGAATCAGCCAGAATATGCATAATGGTTACGGTTGATGACTGGGAGACCTGGCATGAGATAAGGTTCAAACCGGATCATGACCTCGATTATTATGCAGATGAATACTTTGGCGAGGATATATCAGAATCCTTTCCCGATATGTGGGCTTATTCGGAGTTTAGGGGTGTTGGAGTAGCATCACCAGATGTCTGCGTTGTGACAATGGTGATCTATATGTTTCAATGTAGGCCACTGGGTGGGGATTTAACATTCGTGACATTACTAACCACCGATGGAGGAGAGCACTGGAGATGCATCGATGATGAAATCACTTTATGGGCTTCGTATTATGCGGATGGACTCTTCATTGATATAAACATGCACTCTCCGTATTTTGAAGGAGAAGAAGGTATAGCTCCACCGTATTATGCAACAAATGACGGCGGCAGAACTTGGGCGTTTGATGAAGAGCTGTGGAGCTATTATCAACAGCTATGGAAAAGGGCAATTTTGATGAGAGCGGTACGCTTTATCGATCGCTTTACACGCACGGATGGTACGCGAGAGAACGCAATTAAACAGTAACTTGCAGCTGAAGAAAAGCGGCAACAAGAAACCAACTGTAATTAATAGCAGAGAAAACGTTGAACGGACAACGGATAATGAAAAGAAAAAAAGAAGGGAGAAGTAAAAATGAACAATTCAACAACACATACAAAAGACCGCATAATGACGAGGACATTGTTGCTGCTGCTTGCAGGGCTGATGATGCTCGGACTGTTCGGCGCGCCGCCGCTGTACGGATGCGGCGGAGGAGGCGCAGCTTCCGCTTCGCCGGATAGGGACGCAATGCAGAATGCCGCATCGGAAGCACCGATAACGATGCCGACAGCCGAGCCAGAGACTTCCGCTTCGCCGGATAGGGACGCCATGCAGAATGCCGCAACGGAAGCACCGACAGCCGAGCCAGAGATTACGGCTTCGCCTGACAGTGAAGTATTTCAGGGCATTAAAGACGAAGCCCCGACGCCGTATGTTTATCTGGAGCCCGAGCCGGAGCTCTGGCTCCCAAATCCGGCTTCTTCGATTTCGCTGTACGAGCTGTATTACAACACCCTCAGAGACAGGCTTCACAGGCAAGTGGGAGGAATACGGGATATTTACTTTTTTTATGATTGGGACAATAGTTATTATAATGAGAACTATCCTCTGATGCGTGTCTTATATGACAACGGGGAGCTGTGGGCATGTGACAGTTACAATGGGAAAAAGCTATGGCAGTATCCGGCAGAGCTGTATCAGTGTATTACAGACAGGTTTATGTGCGATTGTGGGTGGTGGAGGTATTCGGTGAAACACGCATATCAATACGGCTGTTACGGCATGGAGAACTGGGTTGTCTTTACTGATGAGCATAAGCATAAATATCAAGCCTGGGATGAGGATGTAGATATGCTTGATGAGATATGTATTTTTGTGACGGATGATGGCTGGAAGACATGGCGCGAACTCCGCCCCGAGCCGGAGCATAATACAATGTATTATATAGATGAATATAAGGAGGAGGTAAGACAATTCAAAAGCCTGGATATGCGGTACAACGTTCTTGTTAGTGGCGTGGGCACTCCATCTCCCGATGTATGGATAGTTATGATAGAACTGTATGTTGTAAACTATACAGGAGGTTTTCGGATGGATTATGTGCCCGTGGCGCTTTGGACAACTGACGGAGGTGAGCATTGGGAGACATATTCCGACAGAGCAAGAGACAAATTTATATATTCACCGTATTTCGAGGGAGATGAAGGAATAGACCCTTTCTTTTATGTGACACACGACGGAGGGTTAACCTGGGAGTATGATGAGGAGCTTGCGGATTACTATCTGCAGCTGAGAATAAGAGGGAGGTGGATGACGGCGCTACTGGCAAACGGGCGCTTTATGCTGAGAGACGAGAGAGATTCGGATTATAAAAAAGAAATAATGCTAAAAAATGATTAAAGGAGAACTAATATGCCAAATAAGATTGAAACAACGATTATTTACGGGTGCGATACTCTACAGCCCCTTGGGCACCGTAAGTACCGAGAGACCCTGGACAGCAGCGTGAATCAAACCTTTGTTTGTGAAGGCCACGGGGGAAGCGACCAAATACACGGATATCAAATCAGGGCAATAAGCTTTATAGGCAGATATCTCAAAAACGCGGAGAACTCAAGTGCGAATTAAGAGCTTACGCAGGACGAGGTCTATCTTCTATGTCAGGATTCCAAGCGAATACTGTCAATATGGGAGCAGGAAGGAAGCGGAAATGGTTTTGCAGAAAAGGGTGACAGCCATGCAGCGCAGGCCATTGAAGCTGCCTCCTCGTTCGGACAGCACCCGGGAACCCCGATTTTCTTCGCATATGAAGGCAGTGCCGGCGATAAGTTGCAGGAGGTTGTATATCCGTATTTCAGAGCTGTTGTCAGGAGATTCCGGAATCCGAAGCTGAACCCGAAGGGCTACAAGGTGGGAGTATATGCGTGCGGTGAAGTCTGTCAGCATTTGATGGATGCCACGGAGGCCAGCGGCTATAAGGTGGACTATGCTTTTATGATGGGTTCAATCGGCTTGAGCGGATATGCTGAATGCGATTGCTGGTGCATCCGGCAGAGCTGCAGGCAGTTCAGAATCGACGGAGATCTTGACCTCAACGTTGACTGGATCGAGACTAACGACAGCTTGAAATCGGTTGGTGATATAGCCTGGCGGCATAGCTTCGCAGCGAACTGGCAGGATGACCCGGAGGATGATGAGAACCATCACAAAAGCTGCTCGCACAGCGGCTGTGATTACTCGTATAAGGAGCCGCATAACTATGGGAAATTGACTGCGGATGATGATATTACGCATACAGAAACATGCGCTGAGTGTGGTCATACTCGAACAACACGTCATGTTTACGGCTCGTGGAGCGACAAGGGCAACGGAACCCATGTACGCACATGCAAGGTATGCGGACATAAGCAGACCGAGGCACATATTGAGAGCTGTGTCAACGACGGTGCAAGCGGGCACACGATAACCTGCACAAAGCAGGGCTGCAGCTATTCAAAAAACGAGGCGCATATAAAGAGCTATACCAGCAACGGCGCAAGCGGACATACCGTCACCTGCACAAAGTCCGGCTGTAACTATTCGGTAACCGAGGAACATACCATGTCGAGCTGGAGCGATTGCGGGGACGGACGGCACAAGAGGGAATGCACAAAATGCGGCTATGTGGAGTATTCGGGGCATGTCTATAATGAATGGGAGGATAACGGAACGACCCATAAACGCACATGCCGGGCTGCAGGCTGTTCATACACTCAGACAGAAGAACACACCTACGGAAGCTGGGTAAAGCTGAATAACGACCGGCACAGGAGGACATGCAGCAAATGCGGAAAGGCGCAAACCCAACTTCATGGCGGTGTGTGGGTATGCACGCCTGATAAACTGGGGCACAGAAAGCATTGCAGCACCTGCGGAGCAGATATAGAAGAGATACATACCATGAGCAACGGAACCTGCACCAAGTGCGGCTATTCAGGCGGCGGCGTCAATCCTGCAGACAACATCGGTGATGAAAATGAATAACTCCGTCACCGTGCCCGAAGCCCAAAACGCAGGGCTGCCGGGCATTGAAACGACATAAATATCGGGGGTCTTCTGCCGTTGGGCAGGCGGCCCCCGATTGTTAACATAAAAAACATCGCGCGCTTAGTATAATCACCGAAAACACTTGACTATGCTATTCCATTCTTTTATAATTAAAACCGGATAATTGCGGCTGTACCGCTATCGTAAACAAGGAGAAAAACTATGGTAACAATCAATGGGATGAGCTTGACGGTTGAGCAGGTCGCCGCCGTTGCTCGCAATTTCGAACCGGTTCAAATCAGCGAGGATGCAAAGCAAAAGATCAACAAAGCCCGCGCATATGTGGAAACGAAGCTCGATGAAAAAGCGGTGGTCTACGGACTCACCACTGGATTCGGCAAGTTTTCCGACAAGTACATATCCATCGAGGATACCGCGCAGCTGCAGCGCAACCTCATCATATCGCATTCCTGCGGCATGGGCGATCCTCTGCCCACCGAAGCGGTGAGGGCAGCCATGCTTCTCAGGTGCAACGCCCTTTGCAGAGGTAATTCGGGCATTCGTCTTTCCACCATTGAAACTCTGCTCGCCATGCTCAACGCAGGCGTTCACCCCATCGTGCCCGAAAAGGGTTCGCTCGGCGCAAGCGGAGACCTTGCACCCCTTTCACATATGGTGCTCGTCATGATAGGCGAGGGCAGGGCCGAATACAAGGGTGAGCTGATGAGCGGCAAAGAGGCTATGGAAAAAGCCGGCATTCCCACCGTGGAGCTTGCCGCGAAGGAAGGGCTTGCGCTTATCAACGGCACTCAGATCATGACTGCCATCGGCTGCCTTGCGGTTTACGATGCGGTTCAGCTTACCAAGACCGCCGATATCGCCTGCGCACTGACAGCGGAAGCGCTGAACGGAATCAAGAAGGCTTACGATCCCAAGGTGCATGAGCTTAGGGGCCATCAGGGTCAGATAAGCTCCGCAAAGAACCTAAGAACTCTGCTGGAGGGAAGCGATCTTGCTCATGACACGGTACCCGGCAAGGTACAGGACGCATATGCGCTCCGCTGCACGCCACAGGTTCACGGCGCAAGCCGCGATGCAATAAAATATGTGTATGATGCGGTATCCCGCGAGATAAACGCAGTTACCGACAACCCCATCATTTTCCCCGATGACGACGAAGCCATCTCCGGCGGCAACTTCCACGGCCAGCCAATGGCACTTGCATTCGATTTCCTTGGCATTGCGCTTGCGGAGTATGCAAATATCTCCGAACGCCGCATAGAACGCCTTGTGAATCCTGCCCTCAGCGAGGGACTGCCCGCATTCCTCAGCGAAAACGGCGGACTCAATTCCGGCTTCATGATTACGCAGTATTCAGCAGCCAGCATGGTCTCCGAAAACAAGGTCTGGGCGCATCCTGCCAGCGTTGACTCCATTCCTTCCTCTGCCAATCAGGAGGATCATGTGAGCATGGGTACCATTGCGGCGCGCAAGGCAAGAATGATACTTGACAATGCGCAGAAGGTGCTCGGAATAGAGCTTTTTGCCGCTTCTCAGGGGCTGTATCTGCGCCATGGCGAGGATAAGATGGCGCCTGCGACAAAGGCGGTATATGACCGTATTCGTGAGGAGGTCGCGCCCATCCATGACGATGTTGTTATGTATGAGCAGATGAATAAATTCGATAATATGATTAAATCCGAAGCAATCGTCCGTGCGGCAGAGGCTGTCACAGGCGAGCTTGATTAAGGGCAACAATACTGACGGAGGTAATAAGATGAACAACGAACTTGTTTCCAAAGCAATGACCATAAAGCTTGACAATGTCCTGCCGGAGTACCCGAAGATCCTCGAGGGCTATCGCCGCGCTCCCGACAGGGGCTTCCGCCTAACCAAGGCGCAGGCGGAGCTTGCTCTGCGCAATGCCCTGCGCTATGTCCCGGAGGAGCTGCATGAGACCCTTGCGCCGGAGTTCATGGAAGAGCTTGTAACCAGGGGCAGGATCTACGCCTATCGCTACCGTCCGGAGGGCAGGATCTACGGCAAGCCCATCGACGAATACAAGGGCAAATGCATCGAGGGCAAGGCGTTCCAGGTCATGATCGATAATAACCTTGACTTTGATATCGCGCTGTATCCCTACGAACTGGTCACCTACGGCGAAACAGGTCAGCCCTGCCAGAACTGGCTCCAGTATCGCCTGATTAAGAAATATCTCGAGGAACTGACCGAGGATCAGACCCTCGTCGTTGAGTCGGGTCACCCTCTTGGCCTGTTCCCCAGCAAGCCCACCGCACCCCGCGTTATCATCACCAATGCGCTCATGGTAGGCATGTTCGACAATCTCGATGATTGGGAGATCGCAGAGGAGATGGGCGTTGCCAACTACGGTCAGATGACCGCAGGCGGATGGATGTATATCGGACCGCAGGGCATCGTTCATGGCACCTTCAACACCATCCTCGGCGCAGGCCGCAAGGAGCTTGGAATTCCGGAGCATGGCGATCTTGCCGGAAAGCTCTTCGTTTCCTCCGGTCTCGGCGGCATGAGCGGTGCGCAGCCCAAGGCAGCGAACATCGCAAACGCAGTCGGCGTCTTTGCCGAAGTCGATCTTTCGAGGATTCGTACCCGTTATGAGCAGGGCTGGGTAAACAAGATCTCCGATAACCTTGACGAGATCTTCGCCGACGTGAAAAAGCATATCGAGAACAAGGAATCCGTTTCCATCGCCTATCACGGCAATATCGTCGATCTTCTGGAGTATGCGGTCAAGAACGACATCCATATCGACCTGCTTTCCGACCAGACCTCCTGCCATAACGTCTATAACGGCGGTTATTGCCCCGTCGGCCTGAACTTTGAAGAACGCACCGAGATGCTCCACAGCGACAGAGAGGAATTCTGCAGGCGTGTTGACGCTTCACTCCGACGCCATTTTGACGCTATCGTTGCGCTTCACGACAGGGGAACATACTTCTTCGATTACGGCAATTCGTTCATGAAGGCAGTTTATGACAGCGGCGTTAAGGAGATATCCAAGAACGGCGTTGATGAAAAGGACGGATTCATCTTCCCGAGCTATGTCGAGGATATCATGGGCCCGGTGCTCTTTGATTACGGCTACGGACCGTTCCGCTGGGTATGCCTCTCAGGCAAGCCCGAGGATCTTGATAAGACCGATGCCGCCGCAATGAGCTGCATCGATCCGACTCGCTGCGCTCAGGACAGGGATAACTACATCTGGATCCGCGATGCAAAGGCCAATAAGCTTGTCGTCGGGACTCAGGCGAGGATCCTCTATCAGGATGCGGAGGGCAGAACCAGGATTGCGCTGAAGTTCAATGAGATGGTCAGGAACGGCGAGATCGGCCCGGTCATGATCGGACGCGATCATCACGATGTCAGCGGTACGGACTCTCCCTTCCGTGAGACTGCCAACATCAAGGATGGCAGCAATGTCATGGCGGATATGGCGGTGCAGTGCTTCGCAGGCAATGCGGCGCGCGGAATGAGCCTGTGCGCCCTTCATAACGGCGGAGGCGTCGGTATAGGCAAGTCCATCAACGGCGGCTTCGGCCTCGTTCTTGACGGAAGCGAGCGCGTGGATGAGATAATAAGGTCTGCAATGATGTGGGATGTCATGGGCGGCGTTGCAAGGCGCAACTGGGCAAGAAACGAGCACTCGGTCGAGACCTCCATTAAGTACAACGAGAAGTGGGCAGGCAAGGCTCATATCACCATCCCCTATACCGTAGATGATTCGCTCATCGAATCAGTAGTTGCGGAAAAAGTTAAATAAGATAAATAATTAACCGATATAACCGAAAGGAAAAAAACAATGGCAAAGATTATCGAATGCGTGCCCAATATAAGCGAGGGCAGGAACCACGAGGTCATCGAAAAATGTGTTGACGAAGTTCGCAACACCGCAGGCGTTACGCTTCTCGACTACAGCAGCGACGCAAGCCACAACCGCAGCGTTATCACCTTTATGGGCAGCCCCGAAGGCGTTATGAACGCAGCGACCGCCCTTGCAAAGAAGGCGGCGGAGCTTATCGACCTTAACCATCATCAGGGCGAACATCCCCGTATGGGTGCTGTCGATGTTATCCCCCTCATCCCCATGAAGGATGTTACCAAGGAGGAGACCATCGAATACTCCAAGCAGCTTGCAGAACGCATCTGGAATGAAGCCGGAATACCCATCTTCCTGTATGAGGATTCAGCTTCCGCTCCCCATCGTGTTAATCTCGCGGCTATCCGCAAGGGTCAGTTTGAAGGCATGGCAGAAAAGGTCAAGGATCCCCAGTGGACACCCGATTTCGGCGGTGCTCAGATCCATCCCACTGCGGGCGTGACTGCCGTTGGCTGCCGTATGCCACTGGTCGCATTCAACATAAATCTTTCAACCTCCGATGTTTCCATCGCCAGCAAGATAGCAAAGATCATCCGCAGATCCAGCGGCGGCTTTGACTGCGTAAAGGCACTCGGCGTTATGCTTGAGGACAGGAACATCGCCCAGGTATCCATCAATATGACGGATTTCAGCCGCACCCCCCTGTACAGGGTGGTTGAGGTCACCAAGGCTGAGGCAGCTCGTTGGGGCGTTCATGTTATCGGTACCGAGATCATCGGACTTACCCCCATGCGCGCCCTTATTGACTCTGCGGAATACTATTTGCAGATTGAAGATTTCAACGCCGATAAGCAGATCATTGAGAACTATCTGCTGTGATGGCAGGCTGATTTGGCCCAAATTCTGTGAAAGGATGGCGTAAACCATGCTTTTGATAAAGAACATCGGAACCCTTGCAACTCCGCACGGCAGCACTGCACGCTGCGGAAACGAGCAAAAGGATATAACCACGCTCTATAATGCCGCAATCCTTATCGATGATAACGGCATGATAGCGGAGATCACGGCGGACGGAGAGCTTCCGAAGTACTCGGCATACACAGAGCTTATCGACGCCGAGGGCAGGCTCGTCACTCCGGGACTCGTGGATGCACATACGCATCTCGTTTTCGGGGGCTGGCGCAACCATGAGGTGCCGCTCAAAATATCCGGCGCATCATACCTCGACATACTGAACGCAGGCGGCGGCATTCTCAACACTCTGACCCATACCAGAGAGGCCGGCGAGGATGAGCTTTATTCAAGGAGCACAGCGTTTCTGAAAGAGATGATGGGCTTTGGCGTTACAACCGTTGAGGCAAAGTCCGGGTATGGGCTCAACAAGGAGGCTGAACTAAAGCAGCTTCGCGTCATTCGCAGGCTGAACGAATCCACTCCTCTCGATGTCGTGTCCACCTTCCTGGGCGCGCATGCCATTCCGGGCGAATTTGCAGGCGATGCCGACGGCTACATCGATTATCTCATCTCCGAGGTGCTTCCGACTGTTGCGGAAGAAAAGCTTGCGGACTTCTGCGATGTGTTCCTCGAGGCCACCATCTTCGATGTTGAGCAGTCAAGAAGGCTGCTGCTTGCGGCGCAAAAGCTTGGACTGCCGTCAAAGATCCATGCCGACGAGCTTGAGGCAATCGGCGGTTCGGAGCTTGCAGGCGAAATAGGCGCTGTCTCTGCGGAGCATCTGCTCGCAACGAGGGACAGCGGAATAGAAGCCATGGCTGCTTCAAAGACCGTTGCGTGTCTGCTCCCCTGCACATCGCTGTATCTCGATAAGCCCTTTGCGCGTGCAAGAGCTATGATAGATGCAGGAGTTCCCGTAGCGATTGCTACGGACTTCAACCCAGGCTCATGCCCCTCGCTCAATCTTCAGCTGGCCATGAATATGGGCTATATCCGTTACAGGCTCTATCCCGAGGAGATACTGACAGCAGTCACTCTCAATGCCGCATGCGCAATCGGGATGGGCGACAGGGTCGGCTCCCTCGAGACAGGCAAGCAGGCGGATATTGTAATCTGGGATGCGGATGAGCTTTCAATGCTCTGCTACCGCATGGGTTCAAATCAGGTCAAGACGGTGATTAAAAAGGGTATCAGATTTAGCAGATGACAGCCTGAGCTTAACCAGTGAAATAAAGAAAGGAATATGAAATGAAACTCATTGACATGCAGGTAACCGGTTACCTCGACATTCTCGCTTCCGATGCTCCCGCTCCCGGTGGCGGAAGTGCAGCAGCTCTCTGCGGTGCACAGGGCATTGGCCTTGTCACCATGGTCGCAGGACAGACTTCTATCAAGAAGGCTTACGAAGCCGATTGGCCCCTCTGCCACGAGATTGCAGACGAAGGCAAGGGCTTATTTGAGGCGCTGACAGCGCAGGTGGATAAGGACACCGATGCGTATAATGTCCTTGCCGCAGCATTCAAGATGCCCAAGGAGACCGATGAACAGAAGGCGGTGCGCCGCGCGGAGATCGCAAGGGGCACGCTCATCTCCACTGAGGTTCCGTTTGAAACGCTCAAGCTGGCAGTTCGTTCGCTTGAGCTGGCGGATAAGCTGCTCGGACACTACAATACCAACTGCGCAAGTGACCTTGGCGTAGGAGGCCTGAACCTTCATACCTGCGTTCACGGTGCATGGATGAATGTGCTTATCAACCTCAGCGGCATTAAGGATGAGCAGAAGGCAGCCTTCTTCCGCGAGGAAGGTGCGCGCCTTGTCGCTCACGCCGATGAGATCGCCGCAAGGGTGAATGAAACCACCATGCGCGATATTCTGGGCTGATTCTGTTGTAACCGACAGACGGGGCGATAAGCGATATTCAATATCGGCGCCGCTTCGGCTGGCGAAATCAGAAGAATAGAACAGGAATAGATCTACTGTAAATTAAGCAGGATCCGGGGAAGATACGGTTTGATGAGCCTCGGATCCTGCTTTTATGCATTTCTGCGCCGCTGATTTCGCATTTTATAAATATACTTGCTATCCTTCCGGGTAATCCGATATAATGACATGCCTGATACGCGCTCGAATGCTATGCGGCAAAAGGCTATGAAAATCAGGAAACTACTGATATGAAAGCGGGAAACACATTTGGCAATGGGGCGGTACCGAGTGTATTTGCTTTTGAAGAATAGTAGGCGCAATGCCGGGAAGAGAAGAATTGGGGAAGTATGACCGAAATATGCGTCATCTTCACCTGATTGTCCAAATATACTTGCTATCCTTCGGGTTAAGCTGATATAATTAATTGCTTATTTTGGGGTTGATCGCCCTGCAATAAAAGGTCAATATGATTAGTGTTAAGAATGTAAAATACACCTATGACGGCGCCGAAACTCAGGCGCTGAAGGGTATAAGCTTCGATGTTTTTGACGGCGAATTCGTTGCCATCGTCGGTCATAACGGAAGCGGAAAATCCACAGTGGCGAAGCTCATGAACGCCCTTATCGTTCCGGACGAGGGGAGCGTGACCGTGGACGGCATGGACACGGCGGATGAGAGCAGGACGCTGGATATAAGAAAGAAGGTCGGGATAGTATTCCAAAATCCCGACAACCAGATAGTCACCACGGTCGTCGAGGAGGATGTGGGCTTCGGGCCCGAAAACCTTGGTGTGCCTACCGAGGAAATACATCGGCGCGTACACGATGCCCTGGAAGCAGTGGATATGCTGAGCTATGCGCGTTCGGCTCCGCACATGCTGTCGGGAGGACAGAAGCAGCGCATAGCCATTGCCGGTATGCTCGCCATAGAGCCTCAGGTGCTGGTTCTTGATGAGGCGACGGCCATGCTCGACCCCCTTGGAAGGAAGAAGATAATTGACATAGTCATGGATCTCCACAACAAACGGGGGATTACTGTCGTTATGATAACTCAGTACATGGAGGAAGCCGTTGGCGCGGACAGGATAATAGTCCTCAATGACGGACTTGTAGAACTCATCGGCAAGCCCGTAGAGGTCTTTTCGCAGGGTGACAGGCTTAGAAGCATAGGGCTTGATGTGCCCGTCGTTGTCGGGATTCGCGATGAACTCATAAGCCGAGATCTGATAAAGCCCTGTGACGCTATGACAGCGGAGGAATTGGCAGAAGTATTATGCCCATTGTTGTTGAAAATTTAAGCTATACATACATGAAGAACACAGCGAGCGCCTATACCGCGCTGCACGATGTGAGCTTCACCGTTGGCGACAGCGAATTTATCGGCCTTATAGGGCACACTGGGAGCGGCAAATCCACGCTTATCCAGCAGCTTAACGGACTGATGCACCCGACAAGCGGTTCGGTGACGGTCGATGGTTACGATATGAACGATAAGAAGCAGCGCCAAAATGGCAGAGCGCTGATCGGCATGGTATTCCAGTATCCGGACTATCAGCTGTTTGACAGCACCGTACTGGCAGATGTCTCCTTCGGCCCAAAGAATATGGGCTTGAGTGATGATGAGATAAGGCGCCGTGCGATAGAGGCGATCGAGCTTGTGGGGCTTGACCCTGCCGAAATGGAGGAAAAATCGCCGTTCGAATTGTCCGGCGGACAAAAACGCCGCGCCGCACTCGCAGGAATCGTTGCAATGCGTCCAAAATATCTCGTTCTCGATGAGCCGATGGCAGGACTTGACCCGGGAGGACGAAGGGATGTGCTGGCGCTCATCGACAAGCTTCGCAGGGAGCTTGGCTGCGCGGTGATAATGGTAAGCCACTCGATGGACGATATTGCGCGTTCTGCAGAACGTATCATCGTGCTGAATAAAGGCAGAATCAAAGAAATAGGAACTCCTGATGAGATATTTTCGCGTGCGGAGGAGCTTGCGGAGATAGGTTTGGATGTTCCCAAGCCAATGCAGCTTGCCGCATTGCTGCGGAAAAGGGGCATTGACGTTCCCGATGCGCTTTACACGGAGGAAAGGTTTATTGCTTGGTTCGAGGAGGCCGTAAAGAATGCTTAACGATATTACCCTCGGACAGTACCTGCCGGGCAACTCGGCAGTGCACAGGCTTGATCCCCGCACGAAGCTGATATTGATGATATCATTTATTGTCGCCATATTCCTGGTAAAGGATATGAGGACTTTCATACTGATCGTGGCGTTTATCGTAGCTGTGACGCTTATCGCGCATATACCGCTCAGCTATCTGATAAAGGCGATGAAGCCGCTCAAGCTGATTCTGCCGTTGATGTTCCTGTTCAACCTGTTTTTGAACAAGACCGGAACACTTCTTGTGGAATGGTGGATAATCAAGATCTATACGGGCGGAGTTTACAACGCCTTCTTCATCGTACTGAGGCTTGCGACCCTTGTTGTTGGAACGAGCCTTCTTACGCTCACAACAACGCCGATCGCACTCACGGACGGACTTGAGAATCTTATGACTCCGCTTAAATGGATCAAGTTTCCGGTTCATGAGCTTGCAATGATGATGACCATTGCGCTAAGGTTCATTCCCACGCTTATCGAGGAAGCGGATAAGATTCAAAAGGCACAGCTTGCAAGGGGCGCCGACTTTGAAAGCGGAAGCGTCATTAAGCGTGCGAAGGCCATGCTCCCCGTACTCATACCGCTTATCGTCAACTCCTTCCGCCACGCAGGCGAGCTTGCGATGGCGATGGAGAGCCGCTGCTACCATGGCGGCGAGGGCAGGACAAGGATGCGTGTGCTAAAGTTCCACTGGGGTGATCTTGTGGCTGTGCTCGTGACCTCTGCGCTGATAGCTGGGGTTGTTATCCTTCAAAAGTATGTCTTTACATTCAGTATTTAAGTTAGAGAGTGAAGAAAACGGCATCGAATGTGAATAATGGAAAAGGGCGCATGGAAAGCTCATCTCGCAACGCTCTTTTGATAGCTGCACTGGTTATTCTCGTGATAGCCATTACGCTTCGCCTGGTTACGGGCGGGACCTCATTGGCGGAGGAAGTTACGGCGGAGCTGAAAAAGCATGGCTGCACGATTTCCTCCGATGAGCTGTATCAGCAGAGCTATGCAAAGGCTTCAAGCATTGCCGAAATAATGACGGGCATAGACATGGAGGATGCGATCGCCGCTTCGCAGCGAGCCGGTTTCCCATCGGATGCGGAGCGTCAGGGCGAGATCTACCTGCTCCTTGCCAAGCTTGACGACGAGCATGTTTTGACCGTATTTGTCGTGGATGAAGCTGTGGAGCTTGCTTTTATCCAAATACTCGGAAGCGATGAGGTCAAAGCTGTAAACGAGCTTTAGCTCGTAAGAAAACCAAGGAACAATAACAACTTCTTCATATGAATTTAGCGGCACTGCTTTGGCTATGCCGCTTTAATTTATTCTGCATCACATTTTGTTTATTTCCCGGATAATAAAATTCGACAAAGCATTACCGTGCTTTGCCGAATCGATAATAGTTTAGTTTAAGCCGGAAGCCGCTTGCTAATTCATCAGACCGAAGCCGCGTCCGATGACTTCCTTTGTTTCGATGATGGAGAACAGTGCGTTAGGGTCATAACGCTTGACTATGGAGCGCAGCTTGGATAGCTCGGTGGTCTTGACGATGCAGTAAACGACATTGCGCGGTTCGCCCGTGTATGCGCCCTCGCCGTGAAGATATGTAACGCCTCTATGCATCTCGTTAAGCACATGGGGCGCGATCTCGTCCCACTCCTTGCTGATGATAAAGACGGACATATTCCTGTTGAAGCCGCGCATTGCGTAGTTGAATGCGGTATTCGCAATGAAAACTGCCGCCATGGAGAAGACAGCCTTTTCAGCGCCGAAGGCGATCCCAAGAAATACCATAATAACAAAATTGTACGCCATGTTGATGGTACCCATCTGAATCGAGAATTTGCGGCTGAGAATGACGCTCAAAACGTCCATTCCCCCCAGCGAAGCGCCGCGCTTTACGACAAATACGCCGGAAAAGCCCAGCACAACAGGCCCTATCAATGCCGACAGTATCTCCGAATACTGACCAAGGTGGACATACTGACCAATGTTTACCACAAACGGTATCTCAAAGAACAGTGCATAGCAGGCGGTAGCTATCGTGCTGAAAATCATGAACTTCAGGTTTGTCTGCCTGAAGCCGAAAATCAGAATGGGAATGTTGAGCAGAATGACGGTCAGATACTTCGGAAAATGCCAGAGGTATTCAAAGAACACCGCAATGCCGGTTATGCCCGTTGAAAGGAACCGGTTAGGCGTATAGAATGCGCTAATCGCAAGGCACTGCACAAAGCAGACAGCAACGATGGTGAACAGCGTAATGGCATCCTCTTTCGGGTTGAATTTGCCGTCGAAGGGATTGAACTGCGGCCGTTCTGCGTTAGCGGCCCGCTTTTTCTCTTTCTTCTCTTTTTTCACAGCATTCATTTAATAAAAACCTTGGACTTCACAAAGCTTATTTATTTCCGACGGGGATCTGAAGCCTTACGGATATTGGCAGGAAGCGATCCAGCTCGACAATTGAAACGCCGGGTTCGGTGCCTGCGTCGATCATTACCTGACCCCAGGGATTGACCGCCATGGAGTGAGCGTAAGAGACATAGCTTGCGTTCATATCGGTGGCAGGCGCGCAGCTCAGCATATAGATCTGATTATCGACAGCACGAGCACGATTCAGCAGCATCCAGTGCATTGGACCTGTGGTCATGTTGAATGCGGAGGGCGCTATCACGGTTGTCACTCCCTGCTTGACCATGTCACGGAACATTTCCGGGAAACGAATGTCATAGCATATGCATACGCCGATCTTGCCGAAGGGAGAATCGAACACAGTTGCTCCCTTGCCGGGCGTAAACACGGCGGATTCACGGAAGTGCTGTCCGCCTTCAATATCTATATCGCACATATGCGCCTTACGGTGCCTTGCGATCTGTCTGCCCTTGTTGTCAAAGACGAAGCAGGTATTGAAAAGCTTATCGCCGTCACGCTCGGGCATACTGCCGCCTACAAGGATGATATTGTTATCCTTTGCCATCTTGCTGAGTGCGGTATATATCCTATCGCCCTTCTTTTCCGCATTCTTCACGAATGAAACGTTGTTATACGGACAACAGAACATCTCCGGCAAAACCGCAATATCAGCGCCCTGAAGCTTGGCATTCTCAACCATACCTGCGCAGGATGTCAGATTATCGTCAACATTGTCAAGAACCTGCGTTTGAAGCAGTGCAATCTTAAAAACTGATGATTCAGCCATAGTAAGCCTCCTAATATAGATTGGCTCAATAATACCACATCTTTTGCGACAACGCAACGTATTATTAGCTTAACACTTTATGGGAAACCCTTTTAGTGAATTCCCAAAGTAACTTCCACAGTGGAAGTTAGAAATGGAAGTTACTCTGG
>OLSB01002137.1_pt1 | contig 17089 bp, 16 predicted proteins | sample 1672071 | NCBI WGS metagenome assembly OLSB01 (sample SAMEA3136642, study PRJEB25190) | human gut metagenome | biome: human gut; feature: human-associated habitat; material: faeces | place: Austria | collected 2013 | reverse complement strand
GAACACTGACTACTCAGATGAAAGCTACCGGTGAGGTTATGAGTATCTGCCATAACTTTGAGGGTGCACTCATGAAAGCTATCCGTTCTCTGGAGCAGCACGTGGACAGCCTGATGTCCTACGATTTCACAGGACTTGATGAAGACGAGCTGATCGACGAGCTGGCAGTTGTAGATGACCGCCGTATCTGGAAGATCGCAGAAGCGATCCGCAGAGATATTTCCAAGGAATACATCCACAGGATCACCAAGATCGACAGATGGTTCATCGACAAGATCGCGATCCTGGTAGAGATGGAACAGGCACTCAGGACCCAGCCGCTGACAGAAGAACTTCTTCTTGAGGCGAAACGCATGGAATTCCCGGACTACGTGATCGCAGACCTCTGCGGAAGAACAGAGGCAGACATCAAGGCTCTCCGTCAGGGCTACAAGATCACAGCCGCATACAAGATGGTAGATACCTGTGCTGCTGAGTTTGCAGCCGCAACACCATATTACTACTCTGTATATGGCGGACCGGACACAGAAAACGAAGCCGTAGCTACCCATGATAAGAAAAAAGTCCTCGTCCTTGGTTCCGGACCGATCCGTATCGGACAGGGTATCGAGTTCGATTTCTGCTCCGTACATTGTACCTGGGCATTCAAAAAAGAGGGCTACGAGACGATCATCGTAAACAACAACCCGGAAACAGTCAGCACCGACTTCGATATCGCAGACAAACTGTACTTCGAGCCGCTGACACCGGAAGATGTGGAAAACATCGTAAATATCGAGAAACCGGACGGAGCAGTTGTTCAGTTCGGTGGACAGACCGCGATCAAACTTACCGAAGCACTGATGAAAATGGGAGTCAAGATCCTCGGAACATCAGCAGAGGATGTTGACGCGGCAGAGGACCGTGAGCTCTTCGATGAGATCCTGGAGAAATGCCAGATCCCGAGACCGAAGGGACACACCGTATTTACCGCCGAAGAAGCCAAAAAAGCAGCCAACGAACTTGGCTATCCGGTACTTGTTCGTCCTTCCTATGTACTTGGTGGACAGGGTATGCGTATCGCAGTCAGTGATGAGGATGTAGAGGAATACATCGGAATCATCAACCAGATCGCACAGGAACACCCGATCCTGGTAGATAAGTACCTGATGGGTAAGGAGATTGAAGTTGATGCGGTATGCGATGGCGAGGATATCCTGATCCCTGGAATCATGGAGCACATCGAACGTGCAGGTATCCATTCCGGTGACAGTATCTCCGTATATCCGGCACAGACTATCAGCCAGAATGCAAAGAATACGATCGCAGAGTACACACGCCGTCTGGCACAGGCACTCCATGTAATCGGAATGATCAACATCCAGTTCATCGTCTGCGGCGAAGAAGTATATGTTATCGAAGTAAACCCACGTTCCAGCCGTACCGTACCTTACATCAGCAAGGTGACAGGAATCCCGATCGTGCCGCTGGCAACCAAGGTCATCCTCGGATACAAACTCAAAGATATGGGCTACGAACCGGGACTTCAGCCGGAGGCAAAACATATCGCGATTAAGATGCCGGTATTCTCCTTCGAGAAGATCCGCGGTGCAGATATCAGCCTTGGACCGGAAATGAAATCCACAGGTGAGTGCCTTGGTATTGCAGAGAACTTCAATGAAGCCCTCTACAAAGCCTTTATCGGAGCAGGGATCAAACTTCCGAAATACAAGAACATGATCATCACCGTCAAGGACGAAGACCATGAAGAAGTTGTTCCGATCGCAAGACGTTTCGAGGCTCTTGGATACCGCATTTACGCAACAAGAGGAACCGCCAAAGTCCTCAAAGAAAACGGAATCAAAGCGATCCGTACCAACAAACTGGAACAGCCTGCACCGAACCTTATGGACCTTATCCTCGGACATAAGATCGACGTTGTCATCGACACACCGCCGCAGGGTGTAGAACACCAGAAGGATGGTTTCGTGATCCGTCGAAACGCGATCGAGACAGGTGTCAATGTCCTTACCAGTCTGGATACAGCAGAAGCACTTGTAACCAGCCTTGAGAACACAGACCTTCATAACCTGACACTGATCGACATTGCAACGATCGCAAGCAGATAAATCAGATAAGACATAATAATTTACTGACCGGAGAGACAGACGATGTTTCTCCGGTCTTGTGTATTACAGGAAATCTAAACAAAAGTTAAACTTTGAACGAAAATGCATCGAAAGGTTTACGAACCACGGAAACTGTAATATACTGTATAAGTTCAGAGAAAAGTTCTGGATCAAAAATAAAAACAGAGAGGAAAAGAAACATGAGTGTTTTGGAGTTTATAAAAGTTGTGATCCTCGGCATCGTAGAGGGAATCACAGAATGGCTTCCGATCAGCAGTACCGGTCATATGATCCTGGTAGATGAATTTATCAAGATGGATATGGCCACAGAGTTCAAGGATTTTTTCCTGGTTGTCATTCAGTTGGGTGCGATCCTTGCGGTCGTAGTCCTGTACTGGGGGAAATTGTGGCCGTTCTACATAAGGCAGATCCCGAAGAAAAAGAAAGCGCAGCTTGCCCGCAAGAATCCGGTTGCCCGTATCGCGCTGACTTTTGTTGAGAAATTCTGTGATAAGGACAAATGGATCCTCTGGTTTAAGATCGTGGTAGCCTGCATCCCGACGATCGTGATCGCCCTTCCGTTCAATGATTTTATCGAAGAGAAATTCAACAACTATGTAGTCGTTGCGATCGCCCTGATCGTTTACGGTGTGATCTTTATCCTTGTTGAAAACTACAATAAGAGAAGAAAACCGACCTGTACTTCCCTTGAAGACTTAAGTTTTGCTACAGCGTTCAAGATTGGTATCTTTCAGGTACTGTCTGTAGTGCCGGGAACATCCCGTTCCGGTTCTACAATCATCGGTGGAATCCTTGTAGGAACCTCAAGAACAGTAGCAGCAGAATTTACCTTCTTCCTGGCGATCCCGGTTATGTTCGGAGCCAGCCTTCTGAAACTGGTAAAATTCGGCTTTGCCTTTACACCGGCTGAGATCCTGACACTGGTAACAGGCGTTGTGGTAGCTTTCTTTGTTTCTGTTATCGCGATCAAGTTCCTGATGGGTTACATCAAAAAGCACGATTTCAAGGCTTTTGGATGGTATCGAATCGTTCTCGGTATCCTTGTACTCGGATATTTTATCGGCAGAAATTTCCTTGGATAATTGCTTAATTTGACATTTAAGTAAATCCGTGGGATAATGAACGCGAAAAACAAGAGAGTTTTGACTGTAATTCGTTGCAGTTCAGAAAGGATGGTTGAAAACATGCATAAATCTAAATATATCGCTATGATCGCAGCGGCGGCTATGGCATTGACACTGGCCGGATGCGGAGGCAAGGGTGGAGAACTCATTGAAGTAACACCGACTCCGATGGCGACACCGACACCTACCGTTGTTCCGGCAACCGTAACACCACTTCCGACTTCCACACCGGCACCGAAGATGATCGGTACCAAGACAGCGCAGGCGAAGTTTATTTATCTGTCAAACAGTCTTCAGAGTGATATCCGTGAACTCTATCTGAGAACTTCCGGAAATGAAGACGGAGACTGGGGCAAGAACCTGATCTCTATGGAGTCTTCCATCAAGGCTGCTGAACAGGTGCAGATGTATTATGGCGGAGAGACTTCTTCCAGCACAACAGAGTCCGGAGACTCATCAGAGAGCACTTCTGACAGTACTTCTGCAAATTATGATATGAAGCTTGTCACAGCAGATGGAAACAGCTATGAGATTTATTCTGTAAACTTTGGAGATATGGAAAAAGCTTCTCTGATGCTTGACGACAGTACATCTTCTGTATACCTGCGTTATATGAGCCTTTCCACAAAGAAAGAAACAGATACAAGAGGAAATTCAGTGGAGACGAGTGACAGCAGTGATGAGAGTTCAGAGGACAGCAGTTCCAGCGACAGTTCTTCCAGTGACAGCAGTGACTCTTATGACAGCAGTTCCGACAGCAGTAGTGATTCCTATGATAACTCTTATGACAGCAACGACGACAGCAGTTATGACAGCTCCTATGATGATTCCAGCGACAGCAGTGATGATTATAATGACGGAAGCTATGATGACAGTTACGATGGCAGCTACGACGACAGCTATGATGATAGTTCCTATGACGACGGTGGTTATGCTGACGAAGGCTATGACACAGACGAGTCCAGCAGTTCAGACTGGGATTATTAACAAAAAAGAATCTGCCCGCATCCTTAAATGGAGGGGCAGATTTTTTATGTACAAAAATATATATTCTTTATAAATAAGACAGTTCTCCGGTATGAGCCGTGTAATAACAGTTCTGACCGCGGAGTGCAGTCTTGAATTCGTCGGAACGGGTGATCTCGATGAGTGCCTGAAATCCGGGAGAATTCAGAGAAGAGGCCTCCATGACAAGATACATCGGAACTTTGAGAAGTGGAATAAAGTCCAGCTTTCCGGCGTTGAGAACGACAGCTTTTTCTCCGATCGCAGTATCACAGTGTCTGTCGATCACTGCAGCAACGGCAGAAAAGTCAGAAACGAATTCTTTCTGATATCCGGATATGGAAGAAGCAGGAATCTGCATTTTCTTAAGCTGTTTATCCAGATAGATCCGGCTGGTACTGCCTTTTTCACGGTTGGCAAGAATGATGTCCTTGCGGGTAAGATCCTGGATACCAGAAATGTCCTTGGGATTTCCTTCTTTAATATATAACCCAAGTGTAAATTCATAGAGTGTAAGCAGTGCAAGTGGGATTCCCGGCAGCAGAGGAGTGATATCTTCTGCAAAAACTCCGGCGACAGCGGCATGGACTTTATGAAAATACAGAGAATAAAGACCGTTGTAGCTGTTCATATGAGAATGAAGGATCGGCAGTCCCAGAGGATGTGCAGCCATCTGCCCCATCAGAAGCTCCATCACAGAAGGAGCCTGTCCACTGATGATAAGTCCGCTGGAATTAAGGAGATAATCCCTTTTGAGAAGAGAACTCTCCGGGCGGAAAACAGGAGAAGCAGGACGCTGTTCGGAATCAGAAACAGTTCCCTTGAGATATTCTGCAAGCTGTTCTTCGCTGATCCGAAGCTGCTTGCCGATCTTCGAGGAGGAAAGTTCCCCTCGTTTGATTAGCTCATATACCGTCGTCTTTTTGACCCTTAGTCTGTCTGCAACTTCCTGGGCGGTATAGAGTTTATTCATCAATACCAACCATAACGTTAGTAGCCTTGATCACTGCATAAGCGTCAGAGCCTACTTCCAGTCCAAGTTCTTCTACTGCAGAGCAGGAAATTGTGGAAACGATGATGTTGCCGCCTCCGATGTCAAGAGTTACGATAGAGTTGACAGCTCCTGTTTTGATGTCGATTACTTTTCCTTTTAACTGATTGCGTGCACTTAATTTCATAAAATTTTTTCTCCTATAAAAATATTTTTGGGTTTTATTAACATTTTCTATCATAGCACAGGGCAAATTGTTTGACAAGAATAGCTATCTGAGATAAAATAAATAAAACAGGTTAAAACCGAACAAAACAGAATAACAATAAACAAAATGAGAAAAAATATGAAGAAAAAATTAGTTACAGTAATGCTTGCAGGTGTGCTGGCAGCAGGCATGAGCGCAGGAAGTGTACAGGCAGCAACAGCAGATGACGCAAGCGGAGATCTGTATGTATTTATCGCAGCAAGCCTTAACAACGCTATGGAAGTTATCCAGAAGGATTTCAACGAGGAATATCCGGATGTAAATATCCTTTTCAACGCAGACAGCTCAGGAACACTTCAGACACAGATCGAAGAAGGTTCCAGATGTGATATCTTCTTCTCAGCAGCAACCAAACAGATGGACGCTCTGGTAGACGAAGACCTCGCTAAGAAAGATTCCGTAGTAGATCTCCTTGAGAACAAAATTGTTCTGATCAAACCAAAGGACGGAGAAACCAAGGTTACAGGATTTGAGAACATCACAGACGCAGCTAACATCGCTCTGGCAGGAGAGGATGTACCGGTTGGACAGTACTCCCGTGAGATCTTCAAGAACCTCGGAATCGAAGATGATGTAAACAAGATGGAGATCAACGAAGGTAAAAACGTAACAGACGTTCTCGCATCCGTCAGCGAAGGAAGTAACGAGATTGGTATCGTATACGCAACAGATGCAGCTTCCGTAGCAGATAAAGTTGACATCATCGCAGAAGCACCGGCTGGATCCCTTGAGACACCAGTTCTTTACCCGGTAGGACTGACAGAGGATGCAGAGGCATCTGAGTCCGAAGCAGCGGCAGCAGATGCATTCCTTGCATACCTTCAGACAGATGATGCTCTCAAAGTATTCGAAGAGTACGGATTCGCTCCATACACAGCAGAAGAAACAGCAGATGACGCTGAAGCAGAAGCAACAGAGGAAGCTGCCAACTAATATAAAAAATAAAAAGTCAGCAAAAGGGGCGGATCATAGTCTGCCCCTTTTTGCTGATAAAGGGGAAATAATACAATGATGGAATTTTTACAGGATATAAACTGGAGTCCCCTGTGGATATCCCTCAAGACAGGCGTAGTGGCAACTACGATCGCATTTTTTCTGGGAATTTTCTGTGCAAGAAAGATCATGAAACTCAAACCAGGTTCCAGAGCGGTCCTGGATGGGATCCTCACGATGCCGCTGGTTCTTCCACCGACAGTTGCAGGCTTCTTTCTCCTTTTGATCTTCAGCCTCAGACGCTCATTCGGTAAGTTTCTTCTCGAAAATTTTGACTTCAAAGTTGTACAGACCTGGAAAGGCTGCGTCATTGCAGCAGCAGTGATCGCATTTCCGCTGATGTACCGCAACGCCAGAGCTGCGTTTGAGCAGGTGGACGTAAACCTGATCTATGCAGGACAGACCCTGGGAATGAGCGACCGCAAGATCTTCTGGAAAGTCATCGTACCGGCAGCAGGTCCGGGAATCGCCTCCGGAACTGTACTTGCCTTTGCGAGAGCGATCGGAGAGTACGGTGCAACTTCCATGCTTGCAGGAAACATCCTCGGCAAGACAAGAACCGTTTCCGTAGCGATCGCAGCAGAAACCTCGGCAGGAAACTATGATGTTGCCGGTTTCTGGGTTGTGGTGATCGTGGTGATCTCATTCGCGATCGTGGCACTCATCAATATCGTCTCCGGCAGGGGAATGAAGAGCAGGAGGTGGATTTAATGGCCATCCATGTAGAAATAGAAAAAAGCTTTAAGGGATTTTCGCTGAAAACAGCATTCGACAGCAAAAGCTCCGCAACAGGGATCCTCGGAGCATCCGGAAGCGGCAAGAGCATGACCCTGCGCTGCATCGCCGGAATCGAGAAACCGGACAAGGGAAAGATCATCATCAACGGAAGAACTGTGTTTGACTCTGAAAAAAAGATCAATCTCAAACCACAGGAGAGAAGGATCGGCTACCTTTTTCAGAACTATGCCCTTTTCCCGACCATGACAGTAAAGGACAACATCAAATGCGGTTTCCGCGGAGAAAAAGGAATTCAGGATGCCAAAGTAGCAGACTTTGTTAAGAGATACCACCTCGACGGACTCGAAAACCGCTACCCATCCCAGCTCTCCGGCGGTCAGCAGCAGCGAGTAGCCCTCGCAAGAATGATGATCGGAGAACCAGAGGCGATCCTCCTCGACGAACCATTCTCCGCCCTCGACGGCTACCTCAAGGACACCCTCCAGAAAGACATGGAAGACTTCCTCAAACAATACCAGGGCGACATGATCATGGTAACACATAGCCGTGACGAAGCTTTCCGCTTCTGCAAAGAACTCATGCTCCTCAAAGACGGCAGAACCCTGACCTTCGGAGACACCAGGCACCTCTTCGAGCAGCCAGGCCTCCTCGAAGTAGCCCGCCTCACCGGCTGCAAAAACAATTCCAGGGCTCGTAAGCTGGGGGCTTACGAGATCGAGGCTCTGGATTGGGGTCTCAAACTCCACACCACCCAGGAAGTCCCGGATGACATTACGCATGTAGCTATCCGAGGGCACTGGATGCAGCCTGCCGATACCCCTGGCCAGAATACTGTTCCCTTCGAAGTTCAGGATTACATAGAAACTACCTTCGAACATCAGTATTTGGTTAAGTGTCCAAATGCGGACACAGACGCTGTTCTCTGGTGGATGCGACCTAAACCGAATTTTCAGTTGGACCCAAGAGCCAACTTACCTAAGTACCTGTACCTCCCACCCGAGCATCTGATGCTCCTGAAACCCTGAGGGGGAGCATCTCAAAGTTGCGAAGGCCGAAGCTCCCCCTCAGGGTTTGGTCTGGTATCGCAGATACCCAGAAACAAGCATCGCAATTTTAAATGTCAAAGCATCCTCAAACGACCTCAAATCCAATCCAAACCGTTTCTGTATCTTTTCAAAACGATATACAAGTGTATTCCTATGCACATACAACTGCCTGGACGTCTCTGACAAATTCAAGTTATTTTCAAAGAACGTCCGTATTATATTCAAAGTCTCCCCATCAATCGCATCCAAAGATTCCCCATCGAAAATCTCTTCGATAAACATCTCACAAACTTCCTCCGGAAGCTGATAGATCAACCGTCCAATCCCAAGCTTCCGATACCCGAACACATTCCGTTCGGAATAAAAAATCTTCCCGATCTCCAGCGCCATCCGCGCTTCCTTATATGCGTTCGCGAGATCACGAAGCCCATTTGCTACATTACTATATGCAACCCACGCCTGCGTCATAGCCTCAGCACCAAGCATATCCACCAGCATATGCGCCGTAGCCTCCAGATTTTCATATGTCTCCGTAGAGACAAGCTCCCTCACGATAATGATCCCCTTATCATCCACCGACGTAATAAAATCATGTGTCCGCGCAGAAAAAATATTCCGGATCATAGTCAGCGCATGTTCATCCCCGGCCTGCCGCGTCTCGACGAGAAAGACAGCGCGCTGACAGGAAGAAGAAATATGTAGTTTCTTCGCCCTGTTAAAAGCCTCGACCTCACTGTAAGATCCAAGCAGCAGCTTCTGCATAAAAGCATTCTTGTCATTTTTTTCAGAATAAGCTTCGATCAGGCTTCGGATCTGGCAGACTGCCAGTTCTCCGATCGTAGAAGTGCTTTCTCCGCTTCCCCACACGATCAGAATATAAAGAAGTTCATCACGGTCCATAACCTTATAAAGACAGCAGGAGGCATTGGCAGTGCACAGCGCATCTCCATTTCGGAAATCCTCCAGCTTGCCGGCAGAAGGAATCCTTCTTTCACCGGTAGCGACAAAAACTGAATTATCCTCTGAAAGAAGACAGAAATCAAGACCACTGATCTGTTTCCAGTCCTCCATACATTTCTGCAAATTTCTCTGTATAGATATAGACATAATAAATTCCTTTCTTAATAAAAAAATAACCCGGGGAGAAAAGTCCCCCGGGTTTTAAATTTTTAATCTTAGTTTGTGATAACAAGCTCGGAATCTTTGTCGAAGAAGTGAGTTTTCTCCATATCGAAGTCAAATTTAACCGGATCGCCTGTTTTTGCTTTTGTGCCAGGATCAACACGAGCTGTGATCTGAGTTCCGTTTACATCGAAGTACAGGAATACTTCTGCACCAAGAAGCTCATAAACCTTAACTGTAGAAGACATGGAACCATTCGGTGTATCTGCAACGTCTTCCGGACGGATACCCATAACAACTGTTTTTCCTACATAGCCGCCATCTTTGAGAGCTTTTGCTTTAGCAGCCGGGATAACCAGTTCGTCTTTGTCTAATACTGCAACAACGTCAGAACCTTTTTCTTTAATCTCAACATCAAGGAAGTTCATCTGCGGGGATCCCATGAATCCAGCTACGAACAGGTTGCCTGGTTTCTGGTACAGGTTCTGTGGTGTATCTACCTGCTGAACAACACCGTCTTTCATAACAACGATTCTGGTACCAAGTGTCATAGCCTCTGTCTGGTCATGTGTTACATAGATGATTGTAGCACCCAGTCTCTGATGGATCTTGGAGATCTCGATACGCATCTGTACACGAAGTTTTGCATCCAGGTTGGAGAGCGGCTCATCCATAAGGAATACCTTAGGATTACGAACGATAGCACGTCCCATAGCAACACGCTGTCTCTGTCCACCGGAAAGAGCCTTCGGTTTACGATCAAGAAGTTTCTCAAGGTCAAGGATTCTTGCAGCTTCACGAACTGCTTTGTCGATCTCATCTTTCGGAACTTTACGAAGTTTCAGTCCAAATGCCATGTTATCATATACGGTCATATGAGGATACAGAGCGTAGTTCTGGAATACCATTGCGATGTCACGGTCTTTCGGCTCTACATCGTTCATAACTTTGTCACCGATCTTTAAGGTACCGCTGGTGATTTCTTCCAGTCCGGCTATCATACGAAGTGTAGTAGATTTACCACATCCGGAAGGTCCTACGAAAATGATGAATTCTTTGTCTTCGATTTCAAGGTTGAAGTCTTTAACGGCTTCGAAACCGTTTGGATATGTTTTATTAATGTGCTGTAAAGATAAACTTGCCATTATTTTTCCCTCCAAAATATTAAGTAAGTTTTGCTCATGTTTTGAACTGTTATCAGTATACTGGAATTTCCCGGAGGAATCTAGAGTTGAACCTTACAAAGATTTCGGAGGTTTCTTGACAGATTGACGAAAAGCCCGGGAAGGTTTGTCACTCTGCCGAAAACAGATGGGAGTTATCATAAAGATATTATAGAAGATAAGGCTTTGGCTGGCAAGAAAACTTTTTGGTCAGATATTTAATAACCGCTGTATTTTGATGGCAGAGGATAACGAAATCAATGCCATGATTGCGGTGGAAATCCTGAATCAGGTGGTCTTCGATGGCGAGGAGCCAGAAACCGGGCAAGTCGGATAGTGACAGTGATGGCGATTATAAGAGTGTTGTAATCTATCAGAGGTCTACAACGGATGCACTGGATAAATATGTCCGCATAGATGCCGTATACGTTTCTGTTGGTGCTTGTGATGGCTGTGGAAGTGTTTGTACTTCTGTGTCGTGATGCTAAAAATCTGAAACTGACTGGTGTGGAGAAATCAGTATAGACTATGCAGGAGTCATCCGGGAAGAAGACATGGTACAGAATCGAAAAGGCAATGATCCGAGTGAAATTGAGCTTGAACCATATGAAGAGCGAACGCTTCAGAATTTCCTTGAAAAGCTGCTTTCAGATACCCGGAAGATGGGATGGAAAATATGGCTGAAACGCAGATGTGTTTATATATGGAAGAATCGCAGGTAAAAATGAGCTGTCGGTAAATCCCGGCAGCCCATTCATTATAGGAATTTATCTGTAGTAAAAAAAGGGAGATCAGTTAATATCAGCATTTGGTGAAATACATGGAAATACCCTGTCCACCGCCAATGCACATGCTGATCATTGCATCTTTCTTGTCGGTTCTCATTAATTCATAGAGAACTTTTACGGTAAGGACGCAGCCTGTTGCGCCGATTGGATGTCCGATGGAGATGCCGCCACCGTAGATGTTGACTTTGTCTTTATCAAGACCAAGGTCTCTTCTTACAGCATAAGCCTGGCTGGCAAATGCTTCGTTGATCTCGAACATGTCGATATCTTTCAGGTCAAGACCAAGTTTCTTGGCCAGTTTTTCACTGGAGAATTTCGGAGAGTAGCCCATCAGTTCAGCGTCAAAACCAGCAACTGCGAAATCAACGATTTTCAGTTTTGGTGTAACACCAAGTTCTTTGGCTTTGTCTGCAGACATAATAACAACTGCAGCAGCACCATCGTTGAGGCTGGAAGAGTTGCCGGCGGTAACAGTTCCGCCTTTTACGAAGCAAGGACGGAGTTTTGCCAGCTTTTCAAGGGTCTGGCCTTCTCTTGGACCTTCATCTGTGTCAAAAACAGTTACATTACCTTTGCGGTCTTTTAATTCAACAGGGAGAATTTCATCTTTAAATTTTCCTGCTTTGATAGCTGCCACGGCACGTTGATGACTTTCCAGAGCAAATTCGTCCTGCTCTTCTCTTGTTACGTTGTATTTTGCTGCCACGTTTTCTGCAGTTACACCGTTATGGTTTCCATCCAATGGCCAGGTCAGGATATCGATGACTCCATCCTCGAATACTTTGTGTCCCATACGTGCACCCCAGCGGGCATCTTTTACATAATACGGAAGCTGAGAAATATTTTCTGCACCTCCGGCAACTACTACATCAGCCTGTCCTGTCTGGATTTCCATAACAGCGTCAGCAATGGACTGTAAGGAAGAACCACACTGTCTGTTTACAGAATAAGCGGTTGTTTCTTTGGGCATGCCGGCTTTCAGGCTGATCGCCCTTGCTACAAATCCGTTTTCTGCAATCTGTCCAACCTGTCCGATAATAACTTCATCAACGTCTGCGGGCTGGATTCCTGCACGGTTAACAGCTTCTTTTACAACCATAGCACCCATGTCAATAGCAGAAAAACCTTTCAGGCTTCCACCGTAACTTCCTACAGGGAGACGTACACCACTTACAATTACTACATCTTTCATTACTCTTTTTCCTCCATATCTGTGATAAAATTCAGTCTGAATCAGTTTTATTAAACGATCATTCCGCCGCCAACGTTGATAACTTCAGAAGTGATATAAGCAGCTTCGTCAGATGCAAGGAAAGCAACCATGTTTCCAACATCAGAAGGTTTACCTGCATATCCCATAGGAATTCTCTGCATCATGCTGTCCCATGCAGCGCCGTCATTTACTTCTTTCAGTTTAAGAGTCATATCTGTTTCGATGAAGCCAGGGCAGATAACATTGCATGTGATGCCTTTGCGTGCGCTTTCACGTGCGGCAGTTTTTGTAAGACCTACAACACCTGCTTTTGCAGCAGCATAGTTAGCCTGACCGATATTTCCGAGCCAGCTTCCGGAAGAGATATTAATGATACGTCCGCTTCCCTGTGCACGCATATGCTTCAACGCTTCCTGTGTACCATAGAATACACCGGTCAGGTCAACGTCAATAACCATCTGCCAGTTTTCTACAGGCATTTTGTGGAGCATACCGTCACGGTTGATACCTGCGTTGTTTACCATGATATCCAGAGTTCCGTATGTGTCGATGGCGTATTTTATCAGAGCCTGTACTTCTTCCTGTTTGGAAACATTTACTGCGAAAGCAGAAGCAGTGCCGCCTTTTGCCACGATCTCAGCAACTGTATCATCTGCTGCAGCCATGTCTGCGATAACTACTTTGGCGCCTTCTTCAGCAAGTTTCATTGCGATTCCTTTTCCAAGGCCACGTCCGGAACCGGTTACGATTGCTACTTTGTCTTTTAATCTCATGATAATCCTCCTTGAATAATGAATAATTGTTTATATTTAATTTTTAATGGTTACGAATGATGTCTTTCAGTCCGTATGGAACTGCTTCTGAGAAGATCGCCGGATTCATTTCTTTCAGATTTTCGCTTATGACCGGTTTGAATTCCATCAGGTCAAGAATCTGAGTCTGAAGATCAATTCCAGGTGCAATTTCTGTAAGTACAAGTCCCTCCGGACGGAGTTCAAATACAGCACGCTCTGTAACGTAGTGCATTTTCTGCCGTTTTTCTCTTGCAATCTTTCCGTTGTAGGAAATCTGCTGTACTTTATTTACAAATTTGATGAGGCTGCCTTCTTTGTTAATGTGGAGACGTCCGTCTTCAAAAGAACAGTCGAGTCCTTTTCCTGTGAAGGAAGAGCAGAAGACAACATGTTTGGCATTTGTTGTGATATCAATAAAACCACCGGCGCCTGTAGGATTCGGGCCAAGTTTTGTTGCGTTAACATTTCCGTCAGGATCAATTTCGCCTGCACCCATGTAGGTTACATCTACACCAGCACCGTTGTAATAGTCAAACTGGTCATCGTGCCTTAATAATGCAAAGTTGTTCTTGGCGATACCAAAATCAACTCCACCCATAGGAATGCCACCATAAATACCGGATTCTACAGTAACAGTAACATCATCACCGACACCTTCTTCTGAAATAATCGGTCCTACCACATCGTTTGGAATACCGGTTCCGACATTCAAAACATCATCTACATGAAGTTCCATCAGGGCACGGCGTCCGATAACTTTACGAAGATTCAGTGGAAGCACATCAGATTCAGAAACCGGAACCTTGATATCACCGCAGTAAGCAGGATCAAAAGCGAAGCTGTGAGTCTGGCGGTGATCTTCTTCAGGATTCGGACACATAACAACTGCATCGATAAAAATTCCCGGAACAGTAACACGCTTGCAGTGGAGTGAACCTGCTTTTACTTTGTATTTCGCCTGAGCGATAACCTTGCCGCCAAATTTCTTGCAGGCCATAACTGCGGAAAATACTTCCAGCTGCATTGCTTCTTCATCTGTTGTGAGATTACCCATTTCATCCACATAGGTTCCTCGGATAATGCAGTAGTCGAGCGGAATCGGTTTATAACGCATGTACTCTTCACCGTCAATCGTGACAACGTCAACAATATCCGGGGCATCTTTTGTGATAGCATTCATCTTTCCACCGTCAATACGTGGATCAATAAAAGTTCCAAGACCTACCTTGGTGATTTTTCCGGGCTCGCCGCCTGCCATACTTCGGTACAGCTGAGCGAATTGTCCCTGAGGAATACAGTACGCAAGAATTTTGTTTTCTGCGATAAGCTTCATCATACGTGGCTGCAGACCCCAGTGCCCGCCGATGATGCGGTACAGCATTCCCTCATGCGAGAAGTGCTGAATACCTCTGTCGCGGTCACTCTGTCCACAGGAATGAACCAGTGTCAGGTGATTGGGACTTCCTGTCTCAAGAAAACGTTTCTCAACAGCTTTCAGAATGGTTTCTGATGCAGAAACCAGTGTCATACCAATTGTAGCAATGGTACTGTCATCTTTTATCATGGCTGCGGCTTCTTCGCCGGTCAAAAATTTTGGCTTTTTCATAGTGCCCTCCTGTCAGATTTATTATTCATTCAGAACATTTTCCGAATAGCTCGTTTATTTACTTTTCCGTTAGGTGTCAGTGGGATTTCATCAGCAATAAGTATCCGTTTCGGAATTTTGTATTTTGCGATTTTTTTGCGAAGCAGCTCCTGTATTTTTTTCTCGTCCAGATTACTTTCGGGATCAAGCTTCACAAGAGCGGCGGCAACCTCACCGTAAACCTCGTCCGGGATACCTACAACGGCTGCTTCATTCACACCCTCCAGTTTGTAAATTTCATTTTCTACATCAAAGCTGCAGATTTTTTCTCCGCCGCGGTTGATCATATCTTTTTTGCGGTCTACAACAAACAGATAACCTTCTTTATTGAAATATCCAAGGTCTCCCGTTCCGAGCCATCCGTCCTTCAGGGAAGGTGTTTCTAATTTGTAGTAGGAAGTCAGGACGACGTTGCCATAGATCCATATCTCGCCGATCTCGCCGTCTTTTACCAGGTTTCCGTTATCATCTCTGATCTCGAAAACAGTTCCCGGCACCGGAAGTCCGGAAGAACCGATATAGGGACTGGTACTTGCATCTCCGGGAAAAATAGTGGCCGGAGATGTAGTCTCTGTAAGTCCATATACTGTATGGAAAACAGAGTGAGGAAGCCAGTTATGTATGGCAGCCAGCTTTTCCTTTGGCATGTTGCTGCTTCCGCAGGCGAACTGTTTCAGCGTCGGGAGAGAAGGAAAAGAATCCTTTTCTTCCAGAAGCATGGAAAATACAGTAGGCGAGGCGTGAAGGAAAGTAACATTGTGATCCTTTACGCACTGAAGAACCCTTCTGGCATTGAAGATTTTGTGCAGGTATAAAGTTCCTCCGCAGTGTACAAACAGACCAAGAAGCGCAACCATTCCTGTAACATGATAAATGGGAATAGGAATCACAGAAACATCATCGCTTGTAATGTTCAGGATTTTCTGATAAGTGGTCACGGCGTTCATAATATTGTAGTTTTTGATCACGACACCCTTGCTCTGAGAAGTTGTACCCGAAGTGAACATGATGATCGCATCATCAAAAGGATCATTGAATACAGGACTTTCACTGTCAGAATGATAAGCTTCCAGTCCGTAACCTTGTTCAATATCGGAACAGGCAATACGGTGAATACCCTGAGTTTCAAATTCTTCAAACCAGTCATAAAAGTCCTGATCGCAGATGATGCAGCTCACATCAGCCTTTTCTATTAAAGAAGCAACTTCCTGTTTCTTGTACTTGCTTGGGAGCGGAACAGTAACAGCTCCGAGCTTTAATAATGCGAGAAAAGCTACACAGAACTCCAGACAGTTGTACATCATCAGAGCAACATGACTGTTTCTCTCAACATGAAGTTCCTGATAAAGATAAGCGGCAAAAGAATCCGTCTTTGCCAGCAATTCTGTATAAGTACAGGGGCGATCGTAGTTATCTACGATTGCTGTTTTGTCTGGAAAGGTATTTGCTGTGTTGCGCAGGGTTTCGTAAAGATTGCTGACCGTATTTGAATATAGAGAAACGGTTCTGTTAAAAACCGGCAACAACGTGTCGTTCATTACGTATGAAAAGATGTCTTTCCATAAAACGTTTCCGGAATACATAGGCGCCTCCTTTGAGAAATCGGTTTCGTTATATGAGTTATATTATTGTATTGAGAAAATAAAGTCAATCTGTATAATTGCACGAAAATTAATGCAAAAAATAGTCAAAAATGACAAAATGAATAAAAACATACAAATGATGGTTGATTTCTATGTGCGAAACGACTATAATCGCATTATCAACAAACGAAAACGCTTTCTGCCAAAGAAAAAGAAATTATGAAATTTAATATGAAAACGTTATCTAAAAGGAAGGAGGATTCAAGATAGAAAATGGAACTCGACTTAAGTGGAAAAAAAGCCATTGTAACAGGTGGCGGACGTGGATTATGCAGAAGTATTGCGGAAGCATTACATGATTCAGGTGCAGAAGTTATCCTGATTGGAAGCTCCGGATCTGCAGTAAAAGCAGCAGAAGAAATGAATGAATATGGTGCAAATGTATATGCAGTAACAGGAAATCTCGGAGACAGACAGGAAATTACAT
>OLSB01002136.1_pt1 | contig 17105 bp, 16 predicted proteins | sample 1672071 | NCBI WGS metagenome assembly OLSB01 (sample SAMEA3136642, study PRJEB25190) | human gut metagenome | biome: human gut; feature: human-associated habitat; material: faeces | place: Austria | collected 2013 | reverse complement strand
TTTACTACCCCTATTCCAGTATAATTAAAACTACTATTTAAAATATTTGCTCTATGTCCTTCAGAATTCATCCATGCATTTACAGCTCCACTGTTACTTGAGTTTCCAGCAATATTTTCACCTGCTGTTTTATAACTAATACCATAATTTTTTAACATATCAAATGGCGAACCATAAATTGGAGAGGTATGAGAAAAGTAATTATTATCCACCATATCTTTTGCCTTTACTCTTGCAACATTTTGCACCTCATCATTTATTTTTAATGCAGATAAACCATTAGCAACCCTTTTTGCATTAATCAAATCAAATACTTCTTGTTCATCAGCTGTGAGCTCACTTTTTACAGTATTATTTGCATTTGGCTTTGTTGTACTAGAATTGTTTCCCGCACTTCCGAGTATTAGGATATATTAGTTTAATATATTTACTACTTACTGCTCCAATATAATCATTATCTGTTTGTACAATATACCAATCCCCTATTTTTGCAAATAATCTTATATACTGGTTTTTATATACCTTTGTTACTATTCCAAAATTTGTTCCGTGGCCCTTGTCTTACATTTAATGTTGTTGCTGTAACAAATCCTGTTGGCGTACTTACTGTTTGATAGTTTTGCATGGCTGTACTGCTTGTTAATATACTAATGCCTAACAAAAACATAATAAAACATAAAAATATCTTTGTCTTTAGTTTCATAAAAAAATCAACTCCTAATAATAGTTTTAGCTATTTTTAGGAGTTTATTCAAAAACTTTGTAATTCTAAAATTATTGTGTTTTTTTGTTTTAATATGATATAATTATATATATAAATATTTTAGGAGTATTTTAATGAAAAATTATTACGAAATATTAGAAGTAAATAAAAAAGCTTCTCCAGAAACTATATCAAAAGTATATAAATTTTTAGCAAAAAAATATCATCCAGATGCAAATCCAGACAATCAACAAGAATCAGAAGAAAAATTTAAAGAGATTTCTGAAGCCTACGAAATATTATCTAATGAAGAAAAAAGAAAACAATATGATTTAGAACTGCAAGATTATGAAGCAAGTGCTTCTCCACAAACTGTTTCTGCTGAAGATTTTTTAAAACTTAGCAATTATTGCAAAGAGTTAGAAAATGCTTTAAAACAATACTCATCTGCTGGAAACACTAATTCTTCAAATTCTAATGAATACAATAATTATTATAACAATACAAATAATGATTCTGCTCAATATCAAACTGATACATATACTGCTCGTGCTCAAGAACAAGCAAGAGAGCAAGCTTATCAAGATGCTGTAAACAGAGCTTATCATGATGCCTATGTAAATAATTTAAGAAATATGGGATATAAAATAAGATACAAAAAAACCTTTAAAGAGCAATTGAAAAACGTTCTTGCATTAGTTATTGCTACAGTTGTTTTATATATATTCTTTAAATTAATTTGGATAATTCCGCCTCTAAAAAATTGGTTTTTATCATTGTTTAAAATATAATAAAAAACTATAAGTGGTGCTGTTATAAGCACCACTTATAGTTTTTTTAATGTCTTCTTTCTCCTGGAAATAGATGTTCTCCATCATGACCGTCATGCAAAGTTTTTCCGTCTGTATTTTCTATATCTTTATTAACTTCATTCATTTGCTTTGTTTTTCCAGAGGAATCTCTAGAATGATCATCTACTTCTTTCGCTAGTTTCATAATCTCTTCTTTACTTCTTGCACTTAAAATTGTTTTTATTTCATTGCACTCATATCCCATATCTTTTAAGTCTGCAACTAAAGCAACTGCATCAAATACTTCTTTATCATCCATATTTCTATCTATTTTAAATTTCTTTACCATCTCAACTTCTCTTGTGGTAAGTTTTCCATCTTTGTTTAAAGCATAAATTTGTTCTGCCATTTTTGCTGCATCTATTATATCTTCTAATTCATACACAGATCTTCCTCTTGCCATCATACTTTTTTGAAGCACATCTCCTGATGTATTTCTATTTACACCAGACTTTTGTCCAGCTGCAATAGCAATATATTGTCCGCTAGGAGTTCTAGAAACTAAATAAGTTTTTGTATTTTGACTTGCTACACTTTCTGGTAAATCTGTTGCAATTCCGTAGTTTCCTTTTAAAAGCAATGAATCTACTTTCTTTTCCTTTAATGTGCCATTTTCCATTACAAATATACTTTGACTTGAGTTTCTTCCTTCACTTTGTGTAGAAAGTGGTATTTCTTTATATTTTCCTCCAGTAGTTTTAGCAACATATTTAAAATCATGGGTATCTTTTCCTGGTACTCTAAATATTCTTTGTGAACTTATTCCCCATGCTCTTTTTACAAACATTCTCATATTTTCAGATTCTGAAAATTCTCTATTAACTTCCATCTCTGTTACTCTTCCTGTTGCTAAACCTCTTTCTATTTGATATGCCATAGCTTCTTGCTGTTTAGTGCTGTCTGAACTTATGCTTTCTGGCGCATTACCTTTTTCTATGCTTTTTCTCATTCTAATATCTTCTCTTTGCTCTTCTTCTGCTACTATTCTTGCTCTATTTATATCAAAATTAGATGGAATTTTTTTGGCTAGCTCTGAATTATAGTAATCAAATTTAATACCTTTTTTAGATTTTGATATATCTGCCATTTTTGTATCTTCATCTATCCAAACAGAAAATCTTTCGGCATTTGCTTCATCACCATCTGTATCAATTTTCATTAGTTCTAAATTAATTGTTGATTTTCCATCATCTAAACTTACTTTTCTTTTATTGTTTAATAAAGCTAGTTCAATTGCTTTTTTTATTTTATCTTGTTTTTTTTGCTCTTGGGCTAGGTCTTTACCTTGTTTAGATTCGTTTTCTTCCATGTTTTACTCCTCCATTATTTAATACTAAATGACATTACAAAATCTCTGTCCTCTTTTAGTTGCATAAGTATTTGCATGTTTATTGTTTTATCTGTTTTTCCTAATAAGTCTGTTAACTCAACATTATATATATATGTTTCTCCTTCATTTTTGAATTCTTTATATTCTATTTTGTTGTACTTATTTAAATTGCTTTTCATATAGTTTTCAAAAGCGCTTAACGTACTATAATTCTTATTTTTAAATTGCTCATTTAGTTTTCCATAAATGTATTTATAATCTCCAGAATTTAAAGCTTGTTTTACTTTTTCTATGTTTAGTATACATTTCCCTTTTTCATTTGCTTCATCATATTTTTCTATAAATTCTGGTTGGTCTATAGTATATGTATCTAAAATTATTGAATAATCCATTACTGAATTTTCACAAAAAATATAATAATTTTCATACTTTCCTAGGCATATGTATCTTGTTTTTTCATCGTCTACTGCTATTTGATATTTTTCTAAATTGTCACTAGCTATTTTCTCTTTATTATTTGATATATATAATTTATATTCATCTAAATCTTTAAATCGTTTTTCTCTATATTCTTTATTTAAAAGTTCATATGCTTGTTTTGGATTAGTTAAAGCATATGTTTTATAATCATTAAAATATATTTGCATTAAATCTTCTATACCTACAGAAACATACTGTAATTCATTACATTCATATTTTTCTTTGATTCCTAATTTATCATTACTAATTTCAACTTGAGTTTGACTTTCACTTTCCTTCTGATTTTTTTTGTTTTTATTAAAATTTAAAAACACTAATAGGAGAATCAAAATTATACTTAATACTATAATAATTGTAAATAAACTATTCTTTTTCATGAAAATTCCCTCCATATCCATATGGAACTATGGAATATAGCATATTTTCTAGATCCATATTAACTGTTACTTTAAATTCTCCCATACTCTTTGGCTCTTCATCCATATTGTGCTCGAAAATTTCTCCAATCACATAATATTTGTAATAATTTTCATTTACTTTATCAAAATACATTTTTTTCGCTTTAAAACCTATGTTTCCAGATAAATTTTCAACATGTTCTAGGACGTTGTCTTTTGTAACATCGAATTGTTCAATATATTCTTCATCCAATAACTTATATAATGATTCTGCATCTTTTTGAGTTAAATAAACTATATAATTATTTACACATAATTGTGCTGTAAAAAAGTCATCTCTATTTGTTACAATATCATTTTTACTATTGCTTGAATAATACGAACTTATATGTGTATTTTGTTCTGGTAATTCTTCTTCCTTTTTCTTATTATTTGATGAATTTGTTAGAAAAACACTAACCAATAGCAAAAGCAATCCACTCACTATGATAGCAACAATTATCTTTTTTTTCTCCATATTCAAACCCTTTCTTTAATTAACTTATACTATCTCTCCAATCACAATACATATTTCCCTTAAACCATTCGTATTTTTTACCTGGGTGCGCAGCAATCCAATTTGATGCTAAAGTATTCCCTGGCACATCACATGCAAAATCTATGTATTTATGTGCTCTTTTTCCATTAATAACTTCTTGTACTACTTGTGATATCTCATTAGTTATGCTATTGTAATATCTTGTGTGAATTCCCCTATTATATACTTCTGACCAACCCCTAGTTAAAATCTTCATTGCATCTGTATCTCCATAATATCTAGCATCAATCCTATTAAACATAGCTGATGCAGTCCAAAATACAGAGTCTAAATCTGTTCCTCCTTCTCCTATTATAACTGCTGTAAATAGCCTTACTTGCTCATTGCTTAATTTATAATAACTTTGATTTCTTCCTGGTAATGTAAATGCTGCTGTTCCTATACTAGATACTGGTCTTGGATTAGTTGGACTTATATAGTCTAAAGGATTTAATACGTTATTGGAGCTATCTCTTACTTCAAAATGTAAATGTATGCCCGTTGAGCTTCCACTAGTCCCCATTCCAGCAATTAACTGTCCTTGCTTTACTCTATCTCCAACAGATACTTTAATTGTTCCTTTTTCTAAATGAGCATACCTTGTAACCCATCCATCATCATGCTGTATATATATATGATTCCCATATCCGCCACCATCTGGACATCGATAGTATCCGTCACCAAATCCATCTACAACTTCTGTAACCACCCCATCTTTTGAAGCAATTATATTTGTTCCTCTTTTATTTGCCACATTTGCATTAATATCTAACCCCCCATGCACAGTAATTCTCCACTCACTTCCTTCACCTATTGTTTCTCCTGGGGATGACGGTACAGGAGTACCATCTGCAAATATTATTCTCCCTTCATTTCTTGTACTTGCACTTCCAATTGGCCACCAAAATCCTGAGCTACTATATCCTGAGAAACTTCCTGGAAAACTAAATAAATTGGTAAGTTGTGATATATCTGTTACTCCATAATCAACTCCGGAATATCTATATGCCATATATTGAAATACTGGTACTAATGGTTTTGTATTATCAGATGTTTTTAATAACTCAAATAACATTCGCGCTCCGTTATCAAGTAGTAAGTCTCCTACCGGTATGGTTCCATTATATATATCTCCATATCTTACAACAATTGATGGATTATCATTTTTTTCTGTAAATACTCCTGAATTTAATGGGTCTGGTATTTTGCCATCTTTGTTTCTTAATAACGCTAAAAACTCCTCTATTTTTTTCTCAGTACCACTAGTTGTATCTTGTTGAACAATATTATTTTCATCAACTATTTGTTGCATTGTTTTTTCCTTTGCAACTGATTTTTTTACATTTATTTCTTCATATTTGCAATAAATATAATCTGTACCTCTTCCAGCTCCCCTGGTAGAATTTTTTTCCCCATCGTCATTTTGCGCAATTGCTGCTAATCCATTCATAACCCAGTTTTGAAAATGTGCTCTATTATCTGCACCTGAATCTGTTTTCATTGCATCATCATATATATCGTCACTTTCTTGCAGGTTACATTTTGATGTATCAATTGTTCCACTTGTTACCTGTTCTAATAATCCTTTATATATATATCTAATTTCCTTTTCTTGCCCTTCGCCATTAGTAAAATCAGAATCTGCAATTTTTGTATGATTATAATTATTGTATTCTTCTTCTGTTACATCTCCTGTTTCTTTATCTGGTATAGCATATATTTCTTTTGCATCTGGTATTGTATAAGTACTTTTTCCATACCAGGTTTCTATAGTAGTAACCATAAGTCTCCAGTCATTTTTTTCTGATCTTGTACTTTCTACTTCAGTTACATTAATATCACCTAAAGAAAATTCTGTTTCAGGGTCATATGCTGTTTTTAAGTATGTTTCTAATGCACTTGCTATAAAAGTACCATCTGCCCTATATGTTTTGCCAATATCTTTGTAATTATTTATTTTAGTAACTTTATTTTCTGGCAAATCTAAATTGTTATATTTTCTATTATAAATTATATCGTAATATGCTTTAAAACTTTCAGAATCATCTCCAAAAACTTCATTAACCATGTTATACATTTCAATAACAAAATTACTATCAATATTATATTTTCTAACATTGTATGCTACAGATTCTGCATTTAAAGAATATGCTGAAATTTGAGTATTTATTTCTTTTAATGCAAAATCTATAAATGTCTCTAAAAACTCTCCACTTCCTGTCATATTTAAAAAATCAATCATTAATTCTATTGGTATAGAATATTGAGATAGATCAACACTATCAGATAAATTCATCTCCTGTGTTCCTACATTATACACACTGTCTGCATCTACGTCATACTTAAATTCTTCACCATCTGTTTGCTCTGGTTTTTCTAATTTATTGTTTTCTATATTTTTATTTTCAAAAGAGAAGTAATATTCTTTTTGTGTAATGTCCAGTGTATACATTTTTATAGTATCTACTCCTGTTTTTGTATAATATTCCTGCATTTGCTTGTAAGCTGTCGAATTAAGTTTATCTCCCAAACCTACTCCTTCAAAATTTTCTTTTATTTTACCAAAATCTTCATCTGTTACATAGTTCAAAGTATGATCATCAGCAGTAGTTATTGTAGTTGCTCCCATAGCTCCTATATACCACTGTTCAGAATTATCTCCAAATTTTTTAGAAGAATCTTTAAAATAGAAAAATGTATGTTGCGATGTATCATCCACATAGTACAAAGTATAATATGGTGTACTTACTGTCCATTTAGATGGAGAATCTATGGATCCATATTTATTTAAAACTTCATTAATTTCAACTTCTGTTTTTTCATCTATTTTTTCTTTTTCTTTATAATTATTTATCATTTCTTCTTCTGTTATTTGAGCAACACACACAGTATCACTTAAAGAACTAGAAACTGCATATGCTAAAAGCATTTTTCTTAACCTTACTTGTGTAATTCCACATTTTTCTGTATCTATGCTTTGAGCTTCTAGTCTATCTTTCAGGTTTTCTACCTGCTGCTCATATATTACAAATGTGGGTAATCCAGCCGAAACCCTTGCTAATCCCAGCCATTGTATTCCCTCTGAAGCAGCACCTGCAATATCGTCTACCAATTTTCCAACAATTTCTTTTACTATTTCAATTACGCCATTAAGAATTGCATAAAAAGATGTTACAGTTAATACTACAATCAACAATGGTATTAACATTGTTTTTATTAATGCATCTCCTTTTTCGCTTTTACATATTTTCATAATTCCTCCGTTATTTTAAATTTATAGACATTTGTGTATTATTACTATAATTTTCAGTGTCCTTTATATAATCTTCATAATCAATAATTACTTTTTTAAATTCGATACTTTTATCTGTTTTCTCTGAACCATATTGTTTTTTAAAATTTAGTTCTATTTTTTTATTTACAGTATTTTTATATAAAATTAAATTTGTAGAAAATAGATTTAACGTATCTAATACAGATTCAGAATTATCTGTAGCTAATAATTTAAGAGTAGATTTATCTTTTAATGAATCTAATAAAATAACATTACTACTTAAATTTGTTGCTTCTATATAATACTTTACTTTGTTTATATAAGTATCAGCACTTTTAACTGTTATTTCTACATATTCATTTTTTGTAGTTTCATTTATCTCTTCTGTTTTTACATAGTTATTTACATTTATTTTTTGTTCATTATCTTTATCCACAATTGTTATATAATCTATTAGTTTTTCTACATTATCATAATTTCCGGTTTCCATTATATCTTCTATAAATGTTACTTTGTATGTGTTGTATCCTTTTTCGCTTATCCAACTTTGTAAATTACATTCTCTATTTTGGGTAAAAATTATATTATAATAATTCTTTTTAAATGTTTCTATATTAGGATACATCTTTTCTTTACACTCGTCTGTAAGTAGGTTATATGCATCTTGTATCTTTTTATTATTACAATAATCTACAAATGTTTTTACTAAATTTTCTTCTTTTGTATATGTATCTTTATCTACATCTTCTCCAGAAATAATAGTTTTAGATGGATTATACACTGTTTTATTATCGCTGGTTTCTCCACTTCCTGATCTATCTTTAACTGAATATGCAAAAGCAATTCCTATAAGTATTAATATTCCAAATAGTTTTAAAAGTTTTGCTATTTGCTCTTTATACCTTCTGTAAAAGCCACTAAGCCATACTCTAAACATATTCTACCCCTCTCTATACTTTTAGGCGAACTAGCTTTAGTTCGCCTTATTCCATTTATTTTTTAGGTGGTGGTGGCATTTGTCTTCTTCTTTCTTGTAGTACTTCATTCATTGCACTTTCTAATGCCTTTGTACCTTTTTCTGCTTCAGTATTTTTTTGTTTTATTGTATCATTAATTGGCACCTTTTTATTAACTGGTAATTTAATACTCTTTACATTATTTTTTACAGCTTTTTCTATAATTTTGTCCATTCCCACAATATATTGTGATTTAGAATAATGCTCACTACTTCCTACTGTTACTTTTGAATCTATTTTTCTTTCTAGTTCTACTAATCTATTTAATGTTTCAGGGTCTCTTGCAGCACCAGAAGTAATATATTCTCTTCCATCTGAAATATTTTGATATACTTGTTGATTTACTTGTTGAACAACATTTTGGTCTCCAGCTCTAAATTCTGCAAGCTTTCCAATTTGCTCTGCAGCCATAGTTTGCATTACTTGAATATTTTCTTCATTATCAACATAGTTATTGTAGTTTGCTATAGCCCTATTATCTTTACGTAAAGTTTGAAGAGCCTGTTCTGGTTTTACATTTCTATCCATTAAGCTTTTTATTGTTGACACATCTGATATTCCTAAACCTGAATAAGGAGTCATTGCTTTTAGTTTTTCTTTTGCTTGCTCTTGTGCAGTTGTAACTGTTCCTGTATTTTTATCTGTTTTATCTTTCAATCCAAATGCACTTATAGCTTTTTCAATATTTGCTGGGTTATTTATAAAACTATTTGCATGTTGTTCTTTTCTTTGTTCTATAAATTGTGCATTAATGTTATTTGTTCCTTTCCAGTCGCCTCCACCTTCACCTATATAGTATGTATCTGTAAGTTCATGTCCTGCTTGTCTTAACTTTTCATATTGTTGCAACATTTCTGGTGAAAATAATGTGCTTTCACTTAAGTTTTCTAAATTTAACCTGGCACTTAAGTTTTTGCCTGGTTCTCCAAACATTTTAAATCGATCTGACAATCCTATTCCTAATTTATTTAGTAAAGCTGTTGATAAGTCTTGTCCATCTATTTTAGGTTTTTTATCCTCTTCTTTTTTATCATCCTCTTTTTTATCTTCTTCACTATTTTCTTTTTCGTTTAATGCATTTGCTAATGCATTAGCATCTGGTTTTGTGCCTTCTAATCCAGTAGCATTTCCTATTTGGATATTAGCACTGCCTAATACAATATTGCTACCATTTCCATTTGGGCTGCCATTTTCATTTGGGTTGCCATTTCCATCTATAGGGCCTGGTCCATCTAGGGGACCATTTTTTCCATCTGGGACTCCATTTATTGTATTCTCGTTTTCTTCTCCAAATCTTTCAGGTTCAACACCTTGTTGATTTTTGAAGTTAGCTTTTCTTTGTTCCTGCTCATTATATAGTTCATCATAAGCTTTATAATCTTCTTCTGTCCAATCTTCGTTATATGAATCTCCTATTAAATTCTCTAAAGTTTGATCTTCTGAACGTATATTTTCAGCTTCTGCCATAGGATCCACTCCAGCACCAGGTCCTAGAGGCTTATCTGTTACAGGTTTTCCTCCACCTGCACCTGCTGACATTGCTAATGAAGCTCCTCCTGTAGCAATTGCTCCTCCAACCATAACCGCTGTTTTTGCGGCTTGTTTAGTAAATTCCACTCCTTTATCTAAAGTTTTCTTTCCAGACTCAAAACTTGCAACATTATCAAGAGCAGTTCCTGTGAATCCAAATATATTTCTCATAAACTTCTCTATTGGTCTAATCATTGAAATTGATATTAATGCAAATATTTGAGTATCAATCGTTCCAAATTGTTGTTTGAAAACTCCGGTTCCAACTGAACCTCCAGAAGATGTCATTGCTCTTATTGGAATTAAGAACAAAATACTATATATTAATAATTGAAGTGGCTGAACCATAACCCCCATTACAAACTCTTGAAACCATTTATTGAAACGCGTTTTCCCTGTCTTTCCAAGTGCATATAATGAGGATACAATTGGCGCAACAATAATCATAACAATTATGTAAAATAATCTTTTAAAATATGCTATTAGAAATACTATAGATAAGTAAGTTATATAGCCATACATTACTATATATATTATTGAGCCGATTATGTCTAAAGCACTTGTATCATCAAAATTTCTTCTTATATTTGCAACTATTGTCTCGTTTCCAAAAGATCCTGTTAAGCCTGCTGTTATTACATCAGATATATAAAATATCCCTATCATTATTAAATGTACAAACATTACTAAAGCAAGCGCTTTTAACCAATCTGCTAAATACATTTTCCACTTAGCTTTTTCAGCTGCCACACTTGATGCTAATACAATTCTTATTCCAGCATATATAAGCAAACATAATAGTATAACAACCGCTAAATTCCTTGTAATATAATATAATCCAGCTGTTGCCTGTTTTAGCTGTTTCATTAAATGGTTAAACACATTCCAATCACTTACATTTAAAGTTCCATCTTCAGAAAATTTATCTGAAAATATATTAGCATTTGTAATTTGAACTCTATTACAAAAAATATCTTCCGGACTTAATAGATAATTGTAGTATACTTCTTCCATATCATCTAATCCTTTAGAAATCTTTTCAAAAATCCCCTTTGTCTTGTCCGTTGTGCCAGTATCATTTATAACGTCTTTTATTTTATCGCTTGTATCAGAAAATTTAACATCTGCAGCAAAAATTGTTGATAACATAGCATTTACTCCATCTATGCACAACATTATAAAGCTACTAAATGGTTTTGTTAATATAGAAACTCCTATACCAGCATTTGAAATTGCTGGATTAATTGTTGAAATAGTTGTTATTATTAAAATACTTAATAGTATTTTTTTTATTATTTCACTTTTCATAATCTTTTTAATCATTTTTTTATATCCTCTCAATTAAATCCTGTCAAGAAATTCAACTAAAAATTTCCATATACTTAGAGCTCCTAATATTATTACAGCTCCTATTATGTATGGCCTAATGCTTTCCTTTATACTAGCTTTTTCTTCTACACTAGAAAACATATATTTTATACCTAATATAACTCCACACACTAACACTATAAATATTCCCGCTCCCCATAAAATACCAGCTAAATCATTAAAACCTGTCCAATCTCCAAGATCTGTTTGTTTCTCCTGTTTAGCTAATTCCAACCAGTCTTTTCCTTGTTTCTTAAAGTCAGAATCTGGAGTTACTGCAAATACATTTATATATGTTAATCCTAATATTAATAATATTACGAATATTATTAAGGTTTTTAATATTCTCTTCATTTAATCACCCCTTAGAACATATCTTTTATAGTATTATATATCAACTCAGCAAATGCACTTATTCCAAATGCTAATACAGCACCTATAATGTAAATGGTGAAAGATTTTTTATATTCAGCCTTTTGTTCAACTGAGCCTAGCATATATTTAATTCCTAATAGCATTAAGGCTACTACTGAACAAATTATTCCTACCGCTCTAACCACTCCAAATATTGGATTACCAAAATCCTCCATCTCCTTTGCTTTAACTCCAGATATTGTAACACCAGCCGTAAGATCTGATCCTGCAAAAGTAATAGTTGAAATGAATATAATTGTTAAAAAAATTAGTAATACAATTATTTTTCTATTTTTCATGACATTAATCTCCTTTTTATTATATTTTACACTATTTAGCTACTTTTTGCAAGGCTTTACATAACTTAGAATTGACAATATTTTTAATTTGTTTTATAATTAAATTAATTAAATATAGAAAGGAGTGCTTGTTATGGCACACAATTGTGATTGTGACCATGATAATGGCATAATCGACCATATTTATACCGGCGACGAAATCATCCCTTGGGCACTTGATTACCCAATCAGAAGGGGTTACCAAAATTACCCCCCTGTTAAGGAAGAAAAGTCTGTAGGTAGCTACCAGCGTAAAAGCTGGAATATGGGCTTACATGCCTTTTTATCAAAGGCATTCTTAATCGCCAGAATTATTCCTCTGGTGGGAGTTCTTGCTTTAATTATTGGAGTGATTATTCGCTCAATTTTCTAAAGTAGTAGCTCAACCGGTTCTATCTTTTGTTACTTCAATTGATACAACCGGTTTATTTTTTATTGTAGCCTGCTTCTCTCTGCCAATTTATTTAGGTTAGTTTCAACAAATTCAAATTCTTTCTTTGTAGGTCTTATTTGTATTATTGCAGAATCTGTTCCTACTTTTAGTAATCCTTCTCCTTTTAAACAAGTTATTAAAAAATCTGCCTCTCCTTCACTTAATTTAAATACTTCTTTTAAATATTGTATTTCTGATTTATCTTGTGCTAAAAACAATTTTGTATCTGATGATGTAAGAACTGCTTGTGCTTCTGGTTTCTCATAAAAATCTTGAAATCTTTGCGAAATAATTGCAAGTGATACATTTCTTTTTCTTGCACGTCTTGCCATTCTGTTTAAAAAGTCTACAGCCTCTGGATATGGAAGCATCATCCATGCTTCATCAACAAGCACTCTTTTTTTAGCAGCTTTTTTTCTATCCTCACTATTCTTTTTAACATATTTTTCCCAAATCCAAGAAAGCAATATTTGTTGTGCAAGTGGTCTTGCAAATCTTTCTTCTAGTTGAGATATATCCAAATTTATAAATGGAACTCCTTCTAATAATTCAAATGTAGATTGTCCATCAAAATATGCCATTTGACCGTTATATTCTCTTATATATTGTTTCATAACTTTTATTAAGTAACTGTAATGGAATCTATAGTCTGCATTTGTATTTTCCTTTGCTTTTTCTACTATTCTTTTATACCATGAACCTATTGTTGGCATATCTTTTTTTGTTTTTCCTAAAATACTTCCTGTGTTTTCTCCCCTTATTTCATATAAGCTATTTGGATCTGATGTTATTCCTATTCTAGCATATTCTTCTGCAACTGCTTCTGCTATTATTTGTTTTGTAAGCTCGTTTACTTCTTCACTTCTTGTGCTACCTCTTGCCATTGTAAGAATTGCTTGAGTAACATCCTCCACTTTATTTTCTACATTTAATATTGATCTTTCTTTACCTGTTATTTCATTTTTTACTTTTTCTACTTCTATATCAAACAAATTTATTATTGTATCTGAAGTTGGGCTTATTACAACATTTATTCCACCTAATGCATTTGCAACTGCCTCATACTCACCTTCGGCATCTAATGCTAAACTTTCTATTCCCATTAGCACGCATGATCTTGAAATTAGTGTTTTCATTGTAACAGATTTACCAGCACCAGATTTAGCAAAAACGACCATGTTATAGTTTGTTAAACTATTATGGAAGTTATCAAATAATATTGGTACTCCTGTTTGTTTATTAAATCCAAGAGGTATCCCAGATAAATGTCCTACTTCTGACATTGTAAATGGAAACGCTGTCGCCATTGATCCACGATCAAATGTATGTATTTTTTTAACTTTATCTGTTAGTAATGGCACATTACTTTGAAATGCTTCTTCTTGTAATGCCCATGCAGCTTTTAAATTAATTAATGATTTCGACATTTCTGATGTTAATAATTTTGTAAGTTTATCTAAATCTTTTAAATTGTATGCAAATAGAGTAGAAACTATAGATGCTTCATATAATTTATTAAATCCAGACGCAAGTTGATCTCTTAATTGCTCTGCTTCTGCTTTTTTTTGTGAAAGCAAGCTTTCTCTGTTTATATTTCCTCTATCTCTTGCAACAATTCTTTCTGTTTCCAATTCATTAATTGTTTTGTTTAATTTAGTTTGTGAAATTGACTCGTGTATTGGATTGATATAAATAGATGTATTTATATCTCCAAACTCATACATGCTTCTAAATAAATATGGGAATGTAGTCATTCTTGGTAAGTCTGCAACAAAAAAACTTCTTGCAAATCTTGTAGTATCTGATATTATTTCCAAGTGATCTATATTAGAAGCATCTATTCCTGCAGGGGCAATTAATTGCTTTATTGTTTTTCTTTTTAAAAACTCATATTTTTCTTCCATGCTTAATTCTTCACTATTTTGTTGTAGATTTTGTTTTTCTTTCTTTTTTAGCATTTTTATTTGCCTCCTTTACTTTTTTTACTTGTTTTTTTGCTTCTTTTGTTAAGTCATCTGAAAAGTACACTGCATTTTCTTCTATCAACTGATTAGCTAATTCTGCAACCAAATCCTCATAGCTCTCTTCTTTTTCTTCGATTTCTTTTTGTAGTTCTTCATTTGCATATCTTATACTGCTCTCCGCCAAATCAAGAGCATCTTCACTTATTTTTTTATCTAATGCCTTCATTTTCTTTTCTAGTATATCTGGTGCTGTGATGTATAAATCATCAAATCCAGCTTTTTCTGCTTTTTCTATTCCATAGTTCTCTGCCTCATCTCTATTGTATGCATTATATAATAAATCAACTAATTCATATGAATCTAGTACCTTGCCACTAACTCCTGAAGCTGCCAATGATCTTATTGTAGATTGGCATTTTGTATATAAGTCTGAAAATGCTGTTTCTCTTATTTCAGCGTCTTCTAAATTTTCTCCATCTATATCATTATAATAATAAGAAAGTATTACATAATATTTTTTTCTTAAAACATTTTTATTCATACTCATTCTTTCTGTGTTAAATATAATGTCTCTTCCATAATCATACAAATTATTTTGTCTTTCTATTTCCATTCTTTGCATATCTAATTGTTTTTGAGTATAATTTCCGTTTTCAAGCATAATTTTATATTTGTTTTCTTTTGATATTAATTCACTTTCTACTTTTGCTAATCTATCTTTGTAATTTTTTAAACTATCCTCCAAATTTATTGTTCTTGTTTGTACATATATTTGTATCGGACTTCTTAGTGTATTTAAGAACTGAATAAATCCGCTTTCTACTGATGTTTTCTCTATATCTGACATTAGGTCATAATTTATTCCTTGACACTCTATTACCATTAAGAATTTCTTTCCGCCTTTTTGTACTATCATATTGTCTTCAATTTTATCAAATTCCATAAAATTAAATATTGAATCTTTTGTATAACTTTTAGCTATTTTATCCTTGCTTTTCTCTTCTGAGGTACTTTTTGTACTTTTTGCTTTTGCAACTTCTTCTTTTCTTTCTTTTGCACTCATTCCAAGATAAACAATTGTAAGCACTATAATTAATACTACTAAAAATATTACTGCAATTCCTAATATACTACTTAATGTCATTATCTTTTTCCTCCTTTGCATATACATAAATTTTGTTCTTTTTCATTTTGAATTTTATTGCTCGTCTTATTATTTCATCCAAGTTTTCGCCCTCTGTTTGCCTCGAAATTTTTAAAGATTCTATTCTTGGCATTTTACAAGTTCCTATTACAAATCCTATTGCAGCAAATATTGCTAATATTATTATTCCAATAGTTCCTAGCCCAATAGTTTTAAGTATTGAATATATAATAAATCCTATTACTGAAGCTCCTGCAGTCCATATTAATGATTTAGTAGAAAAAATCATTAATATTCTACCGCTCTCCTCTTACATTTCTAGGTATTTCGTACATTCCCATATGTTTCACTCTCCCAATTATGGTATTTATTATAATTATAGCAGATTAGTATTATATTTTGGAGAATTTAGTTTAAATTTGTTAAAATGTTATATTTCTGTAATATTTTTGTAATAAAAGAAAGAGTTTTGATAATTCAAAACTCTTTCTTTTATTACAAAAATATAATTTATTATTAAGCTCCTAACCCTGATGCTAAATTGTAAATTGATTTTGCAAGTGCTGATGCTGCAAATAATACTACTGCACCAACTATATAAGGTATAAATGTTTTTTTGTATTCTGCTTTTTCTTCTGCACTACCCATCATGTATTTAATACCAAGCACCATTAAGCAAACTACAGAAATTATAATACCAACTACTTGTATAATACCTATTACACTGTTTCCCACATTTACATAAGTGTCATCCGTTGGTGTTGTAGGACTAATAGAAACATCTCCTATCTGTGTTGCAAGAACTGTTGCAGATATTGTAGCAACTATTGCAAAACATAAAACTGTAATTAAAGCTTTATTAAGTTTTGTATTTTTCATTATATTTTCCCTCCTTTTTATTTGTAATATATATTAATTAACGTTAAAAACTTGTATATTAAAGATATTATAGCATATATTTACTTTTTTTTCAAGATTTTAAATTTCATGTTCTATTTTATGTCATTTTAGCATATTATTTGTTAACTTGTAAATATATTTTTTAAAAAAAATACGTTTTAGATTTTTAAATCTAAAACGTATTTACTTTACAACTTATTTTCTTGCTTTTGTGTACAATTTTGCTTTTAATCTTTTCTTGTAATATGTAGCTATTAGTTCATCTAATTCTAGGCTTAAAGTATATATATATCTATAATCTTCTTCATTTGTTATACTCTTATTTAATTTTCGTCTTAATTCTAGGATTTCTTCATCTATCATAGACTTTTCACTCCTTTTATTA
>OLSB01002131.1_pt1 | contig 17142 bp, 9 predicted proteins | sample 1672071 | NCBI WGS metagenome assembly OLSB01 (sample SAMEA3136642, study PRJEB25190) | human gut metagenome | biome: human gut; feature: human-associated habitat; material: faeces | place: Austria | collected 2013 | reverse complement strand
CTCATTGAAAATGGTTACGCTTCACTCAAGAATCATATTTCTGATTTGATCGACCAATATAATGATCTCATTAGTTCTGAAAAGAATGCCTATGATTATGCAAACAATATTAGTGATAAGACTCAGCAGATAGCAAATCTTCGCAAACAACTTGCAGCTTATTCTGGTGATGTTTCTGAAGAGGCAAGAGCAAAAGTTCAGGAATTAAATGTATCACTTAAAGATGCTGAAAAAGATCTGAAGGATACTCAGTTTGACCAGTATGTTTCTGCTACACAGGACATGCTCTCAGATTTCCAGGATGATCTGGACGAAAGTATCCAAGATATCATAGATAGCTTAGATGACCAATTTACAAAACTGATTAATTCTGTAAATCAGTATTGGTCTGATTCGAACAACACAGTCAATAGTTTATTGGCTCAAATTGGCTATAGTGCAACACGAACATGGAATCAGATGTCATCCGATGGTGAAGTTTCATCCAATACTTCCACAGCGATTAATGGTATTTATCAATTTTTACAGACGGCATGGGAAAAATATGATCAGGATGCCAAAAATACAAATGTTACAACTGGTATTACCAATGTAACGGCTGATACAGTTAATGTATCTCAGAAAGATAGCAACGATGGCAAGTCTGATAATAAGGATACTGGAAACAATAACACTGGCAGTAATAATACTAACGGTGGATCTGGAAGTACGGGCAATGGTTCAACTACGTCCACATCATCAGGTATAGAATCGGTAAAGTCATTGATTGAAATTACTAAGAAGTTAGCATCAAATGTCACGGCGACATCCACATCTGGAAAGAAATTGTCTAAGTCAAAGGCGGCAGATATTCAAAACTTCATTGAAAGCAATTTGATGAGACATAAAAAGAAGTATTCTGAATATGGAGCATTTAACCAAAGATTATATACATTATATAATGGCGGTATTATGTCTAAGGATAATCTGAATAAGCTTGCTAAATTGGTAGGATATGATTTCTCAAATAAGGCATCTTCACCATTTTGGCAGACACTTCACAAATCTGGTATTAAAGGATTCAGACGTGGTTCAGAGGGAATTCCTTATGATATGATTGCTAATCTCGGAGAAGACGGCACAGAGTTGCAGTATGATATATCGAAAGGTGTACTGAAATCTGTTGGTCAGAATGATATGATATTCACTGCTGAACAGGCTAAGACGCTTATGGATTTTGCAAAGAACCCTATGATGTTTAGTAATATGTATACTGGTAATGCATTTAGAATGCCAAATATGCCTGTTACGAATCGGACGGATAATGACATCAATATCACTATTGGTGATGTAAACTTAGAGGGAGTACAGAATCCACAGCAGTTTGCTAGTTCTATGAAGGACGCTATTAAAAATAATACGGGTGGAGTTCGTAATATGATTAAAGATACCACAGTAGGATCTTTATCATCAAACCACAACTCTCTCGGAATACGGAAATACTAAAAATTGAATATCGGCATAGTAACAGGGAGGAATATCATAATTCCTCTCTTTTATTATGCTTATTTCTCATCAAAACACATTAAATCGGAGGTGAATATTTGTGAGATATAAATCATTCAAGACAAGAAAAATTGAAAAATTAAAGGCAGAAAATGAAGCATTGAGCAAGTACATACGAGAAAATAATGTGCGAAAACTTGCAACACAAATTGAAGATACGCTCATAGCCAAAGAAGAATATGAGGAATTACTAGATGAATGTAAACAGCTTAAAGCTGATTATGAACATATGATAAATGAATTACAGATCGATACCAATGAATATCACAAACAGATGAATCAAGAAATAGATAAGAATTAGAAATATAACAAGGAGGCATGAGTAAATGGCAAAAGTGTTATTTAACACACAGAATATAATAGAGACTCCTACTCTTCTATTACAGCATAAGAATTTTGAAACAATCGGTAATGGAGGAATTACTAATGTCTCTGGCTACACATATAAAAACAACTTTAATGATGCGAATGAAATATCATTTAAAGTACATAAATTTAACAATGGAATAAAACATCCACTATGGGATCAGTTGGTGGATTTTAAACTTATATATATACCTGAATTAAAAGAACGATTTGAAATTGCAGTGACGGTAAATGAGGAAGATCCTGATGACCTATCCAAGTCAATTACAGGTACAGCATTGTGTGAATCTGAATTATCGAATATTAATCTACATGGAATACAGATTAATACGGAAACTGACATGACAAATGATTTGTATGATGAAAATTTCCCAACTGTATTATATCGAGATCCTGATGACTATGATTCAGAAGATAATTTAAAAATATGGGCAAAGTCAAAATATGATTATCTTAAAGATAAAACAGCATATCCAACAACTGCTTCTGTAATTGCCAGAAAGAAATATATCCTTACACATGCTTCTCTTCTGCATCGTGTACTCGAAAAAGCACCACATTATTCAATTGCTCATGTAGATTCTACTCTTAGAGAATTATCAACAGTACACGAATTCACATTTGATGGAACAGATACCTTATCGGCACTAAAAAACGATATTGCCGAAGCGTATCATTGTTTATTCTCTTTTAATTCTGAACAAAGAACTATTTCAGTATATGATTTATATAGCACATGTACTGCATGTAAATACAGAGGCGATTTTCTTGATACATGTCCTGAGTGCGGATCAACAAAAGTAATTAATAAATATGGCGAAGATACAAATGTATTAATCAACAGTACCAATTTAACAAAAAGTATTACTTTGGAGTCAAATCAAGACTCTTTAAAGAACTGCTTTTATGTGACTGGTGCAGATGATTTAATGAATGCTACTATTCGTAATATTAATCCAAACGGATCACAGTATATTTATTACTTTTCTGACGATGTTTTATCAGATATGCCTGACAATCTCAAAAATAAATTAAAGTCATATGATACACTGTATAACGAAATTCAGACAACAAGAAAAATGGCTTTGGATTCTACGAAAGTTACAAACTACAATAATGTCGTTACTTCCGTAACCAAGAAATTTGCTAATGTTTCAGATGATGATAAAGATAAAGTCAGTTTTAATAAGTTGGCTAATCCTCTTGTTGGTTACTCTTCTCTTATCGCTGCTCGGTATGACGCTACTGATTTATATTACTATATTAATGATAGTATGATGCCAGTAATTGATATAGATGGACTAGGGGTTCAGGATAGTTTAACATCAATAAAAAATGGCATCAGCGCATTGGGTGGAGTTGCGGTAACAAAAGTATCTTCCATTGAATCCAGTGTAGTAAGAAATACATTGGAAAAATTATGTCAAGTATTTTGCAGCACAGCATATTATGATATTTCGGTTGAAACGAAATCGCTGTCTGCTTACAACTCTTCCACGAAAACTAAAACATATTCCTGTACTGTTACAATTACAAGTTTAACTCAACAGGACGAAAATGAAGAATATCTGACAGGATCTGTTGATGTTACATGTTCTGTACTAGAAAATAACGAGAAGTATATTGAGCAAAAAATCAAGCGTATGACTGCTGAATCAAAGAAACTCAAAGATAAGCAGATAACCAGTTTTGATTTATCAGATACAGATTTTAAAAAGGAATTGACATATTATTCATTGACTGAGCTTACTAATATGTATACAGAATTCCAAGCTTGCCAAGATATAGTAACAAATGGATTTACAGAAGATTCTGTAGATGTACAATATAATAACAGCGAGCTTAAAAAGAAGTATCAAAAATTCTACGCAAACAGATTAACGTGGATCAATAATGAGATCAAAACAAGAACTAGCGAATTAAATAGTGTTAAAGCTATATTTGATCCAGTCAAGTCAACTGGTGCTCTGCAAACTTTGAAACAGTCAATCCAAAAAGAGTTAGATTTACAGAAATATCTCGGTACTGACTTATGGAATTTATTCTATTCTTATCGGCGTGAAGATGATTATAATAATTCAAACTACTCTTCTACTGGATTAAATAATACGGAACTTATCAAGAGAGCCACCGAACTATTTAAGGCAGCACAGAGAGAATTATATACGGCAGGAAACTTACAGTATTCCATTAACACAACAATGGGTAATCTACTTGCTCTGCCAGAATTCAAACCAGTTGTGGATAAATTTGAAGTTGGTAATTTTATCAAAGTCGGAATTGACGAGAAGGTATACTCGCTTCGTCTGCTCTCGTATCAGGTTGATTACGATAATCTATCAGAAATACCTGTAGAATTTTCTACTGTAGAAAAAATCTATTCTGGTTATTCAGATGTACCGTCTGTATTACAGTCAGCAAAATCTATGTCTACATCTTATTCTTCTGTTAAAGATCAAGTAGATAAGTCAAAAGGTACAACAAAAACAGTTTCAGATTGGACAAATAATGGATTACTTGGTGATAATATATCATTCAGTAATTCTAAAGAGCAAACAGTAACACTTACCAAAAATGGTTTATTAGCTCGATCTTGGGATGATGTATATAATGAATTTTCGTTAAAGCAGTTAAAGATTGTAAACAACGGACTATATCTCACTAAAGATGGTTGGGAGACAATTGAAACAGGTGTTGGACGCTTTACATATACTGACATCAACGGTAATCTTGTTGAAGATTACGGCATCATCGCTAAGACTGTAGTTGGTAATCTTATAATAGGTAAGGAACTTCAAATCTACAATGAAGACAAATCTATTGTTATAAACGAAAATGGACTTACGATTGATGGTGGATATCTGAAGATTAAAGGCACAGAAGTTGGCTCTGATGGAAAGACCATATCAGAGGTTATTATTGACCTTGATACAGCGAAAAAGTTAGTAGCACTTGCTCAACAAGCAGCCGACAAAGCACAGGAATCAGCCAATCAAGCACAAGCATCTGCTGATAAAGCTAACAAAGCTACAGAAGCTTTAAAGGTTGAAACTAATGAAATCCGTGAACTTGCCGAAAAAGGTGTGGATCATGTAACAACCTATTTCTATCAATCTGATTCTGCTACAGAATTAGTTGGTGGCGAATGGACAACAAATAGTGTTACATGGATAAGCGGAAAATATGTGTGGCAGAAAGTTATTACATACTACAAGGACAAAACAGATAATTCTCAAACAGCAAAAGCTATTTGTATATCAGGTGCTAATGGTCAAGATGGTAAACCAGGTGAAAATGGTGTAAAGGGTAAAGGTGTAAAATCTATTACTCCTCAGTATGCCATTTCTGACAGCAACGTTTTACAACCAAATGAAGGTTGGTCGGATAAAGAACCAGAATGGTCAGAGGGAAAATATATATGGACAAGAACACTTGTTATTTATGACGACAATACACAAGAGACAACTACTCCTATCGTATCTAATGGATTAAATAGTGCTCTTTCTATTTCTACTGTCGCAAGAAAACAGGCTAATACAGCTAATACAAATGCGTCTAATGCATTGACCACTGCTACTTCAGCTAATACAACTGCAAAAGAAGCCGAAACAAAGGCTCAACAGTCCTTGGATCAGTTCTTATGGCTCGTAAAATCAGGTTCATCTTCCACTTCTCTTACTCTTACAGATTCTGCTGTTACGGCAATCACAAAGCAGTTCACGATTAAATCTCCTGATGGTTCAGCAACGATTATTGAAGGTGGAAAACTTAAAACAGATGCATTGAAGTCAAACAATTATGTTGCTGGTAACGATGGAACATATAGTGCATTTGGTACGTTTCTTGATTTGTCTAATGGAGAAATTCACACACCTGGATTCTATTTAGATTCAGTTGGTAGTGCCTTTTATCAAGGTACAGTCAATGCTGATGCAGGTTACTTTGGTGATGCCAATAATAACTGGTATATTGGCTCTGCTGAGTTTGATAATATAAGAAATAAAGATGATGCGCTTGTGAATGGCGTAGAATATAGTGCATTGATTTCTAAGGGTAACGCTGCTCTTACGGCTGGTCATTGGTATCTTATGTCTCAAGATGGTAGTCTCGGTATTCAATCGGGATGGACAACCATCAATGGTGGTAACTATGTTTTCGATAAAGAGACACAGAAATACTATGATATGGGTATGGTTGAGCCTATCTTCGGCTCTAAGAACGAATGGGATAATAAATTCTTGTATATTCGTAGAGTTAAAGATCCGTCTTCTTCTCAGTCTACTTGGGAATATCTATTCAAGGTAGATAAAGATGGTACTATTTATGAAAATGGTACAAAGCTTTCAGATAAATATGCTCGTAAGGATGCTGTAGGTAGTACATATCTTCCACTTACAGGAGGAACAGTCACAGGTAATTTAACTGTTAATGGTACTCTCACTGCTACAGCTAGTAAGGCTAATCAACTTACTCATACATTGAGTGTTAATGGAAAGTCATGGAATGGCTCGGCTGATTTGACAGTTGGAACTATGGGCGTTGCTTATGGTGGTACGGGCAAATCATCTTGGACTGCTAACGGTATTATATATGCAAGTGCAAGCGGTACATTGTCGCAGTTATCTCTTGGAACTGCTGGTTGTATATTACAGAGTGGTGGTACTTCTGCCCCATCATGGGTTAATCCATCGACTCTTAATGTAGCAAGCGCAATAAAGGCAACTCAGGATGGAAACGGCAATACAATCTCAGACACATACCTTAGAAAAGATTTTGATTCTGTTAGTCAGAATGTGTCATTTGATGGCTCGGTTGATGTAGATGATCTTACAGCAGGGACACTTCTTGTTAGTGGCGTAGCTAGGTTCGCCAATGGTTTGATTGGTAACTTAAAAGGAACTGCATCTAATGTTCCTTGGAGTGGAATCACCGATAAACCAAAGACATTTGCACCATCTGCACACACACATACTATGGCTAATATATCTGATTGGGAAACTTATGTTTATAGTGCTCAAGGCACTCGGACAAAAAATACTGTACTTGCAGCTCCCAATGGATCAGATGGAAAGGCAACATTTAGAACACTCGTTGAGGCTGATATTCCTGCATTGTCAAAATCTAAAGTTGGTCTTAGCAATGTAGATAATACGGCTGACTCAACCAAGAATGTTTTATCGGCAAGTAAGTTGACGACTGCTAGAAATATCACAATTGGTTCAGCTAAGAAGTCATTTAATGGAACGGCAGATATATCATTCTCTCTTGCTGATATTGGAGCATCTTCATCAAGTCATACACATAATTATGCTTCAAAGGTGATTCTTGCTGGTACGGATTATTCATGTGTAAGCAATGCGATTACTATTACAAAGGCTAATCTTCAGACCGCAATAGGTTCAACTGGTCTTGGTCTTATGACCGAAAAGGAACGTAGTAAACTGGATTCTATCAAGGTTTCTAGCGGTGGTACGATTGACTTCTCAGGTGTAACCGCAAGTGGAGCATTAGCTGCTACGGTAGGTGATGATAAGACAGTTGCGATCACACACAATGTAAGTTGTGTGAAAGCTGGTACATATAAATCTGTTACTGTTGACACTTATGGTCATGTAACGGCTGGTACTAATCCTACTACGCTAAGTGGTTATGGTATTACTGATGCATTGAGTTCAAGTACGAAGTATGCTCTGAGTGACAGTGCTGGTGGTAATGCTTTAAAGGCTAATTTATTAGCTAATTTAGGTCGTCTTACCGATGCAAATGTTACTGTTACTGGCAGTGGTGGATTAGCTACATTTAAAGCAACAAATTTAATGACTGCTAATAAGCCAAAATCTGATGGACATATTTTACATTTCTATTGGGATAATACAGCAGGGTATGATGGTCAGTTGTTTATGTCTGCTAGTGATAATCCAGAATTACAAATGCGTGGTCAAAAAGCAGGTGTATATGGTTCATGGAAGACCGTTTTATCAAGTAATAATTACACTGATTATGTTCCTCAAAAAGATGGTACAGGAGCTAGTGGTACATGGGGAATTAGTATAACAGGTAATGCTGCTACCGCAACTAAGGCTACATCTGCTGATTCTGCTACTAAAGCTACTCAAGACGGTAATGGTAATGTGATTAGTTCAACATATCTTCCTCTTACTGGTGGAAGTATGACTGGTACAATCATCTCACCATCTGCGGCTCAAGTTCTCAGATGGACTTCTTCGGCTACTAGTGTCAATTCTACAGGCTGTAGTTGGTACGGACTTGGTACATATAGAGCTGATGATGGGTATAACTGGTTAAATATATCTAATTATTGGGGTATTAATTTTACCACAACAAGCTCAAATAGATTTACTCATAATGGTAATATTATAATTACATCTGCAAATATTGGTTCTCAATCAGTAGCTTCAGCCACTAAAGCAACCCAAGATGGTGCAGGCAATGTAATTACATCTAAATATGTCACAATAGATACAACACAGACTATATCAGGATCAAAAACCTTCTCGAAGGAAACAACGATTTCATCTGCCACAGCTTCAACCAACAAGACTACTGGTGCACTGAAAGTAAAGGGAGGAATCGCTTCTGAGGGGCAAATAAGCGCAGATAAGGTAATGATTGGAGATGCCGTTACGTTAGAATATAACGCCGAATTACAGTGCTTAAATTTTGTTTTTGCATAGGCATATATAGTATATTATGGAGAGTAGGTTCGGTACTACTCTCCTATTTTTAGAGAAAGGAGTGTGATAGATTGTTATGTTTATGGCTACCATTTACAGATGGGGTGATAAAAAATCAAGGATTGATTAATGATGAATTTATTACCAGTATTGACCCAACATTTTCTAATGATGGTAAGTTAGGAAAATGTCTTGAACAAGGGCAGTTTGATATGAGTGCTACAATGACATCTAAAATTTTAAATAACCAGGCATTGACAATTTGTTTTTGGATATACGTAAATGCAGAAGAGGGTTCAAAAGGTGGCACAATATTTGGAAATATTAATACTAATGTAGAATTTAATAATCGGAAGTTTTCTCTTTTTCAATATCCGACATGTAATGATTTACATCTAAGTTGGATGAACGATACTGCAAAAGCATTTATGATGACTCCAATTTACAAGGGAGTATTGCCATCTTATCAATGGACACATGTTACCATAACATATCATAATCCAACTATGACAGTTTATATTAATGGTATCAAAAAATATACATATAGCGGCGTAAGTAATTCATCATCTTTTGAATATCAGACAAGGGTTGTTTGGCAAAATGCTTATAGAAAATTAAACGATTTCCGCATTTATAATGAGTGTTTATCCCCACGCCAAGTTAAGGAAATATCAAAAGGATTAGTCTGCCACTACCCTATGGGAAATGTTGATGGTAAGATTGGTGGTAGGAACTTACTTGTAAAAACAAATCAAGGTAAAATCAATTGGTCAAATAGTCATGCTGACGGTTCATATTCGTGTGAATCTGTTAATTGGAATGGTATAAATGCTGTAAAAATGAGTTGTACTACTCCTACTACTTCTTGGAAAATGTTTACTTTCAATGGTCTATTGGAGAATTTTGATAAGTTAGAACCAAGTGCAATCTATACATTGTCTTATGATGTGATTGGAAATATTAAGGTAGGTTTTTCAAATTTATGGGATAGTGGTGCAACGCATAGTATTATAGTTTCAGCACAGGAAACTGTTATAAAAAAAACATATGGTTTCCATTATATTGTAAATATAACTTTGAAAGATGCATTAAATAAAAGCAGACAAGTTGTATATTTTACAAATAACTTAAAAGCAGGAGAATCTGTAATTATCGCAAATCTCAAACTTGAAAAAGGGAATAAAGCAACTGCTTATACTCCATGTCCAACGGATGATCCTGTAATGTATGATAATATGATTTATGATACAAGTGGATATGGAAACAATGGTAGTGTAACAGATTCTACATGTCCTACTTGGTCAAGTGATACACCTAGATACAAAGGAAGTTATGTATTTAATGGAAACAACCAATATTTAAAATTTCAAAATCCTATAACATCTTCTTCAACAGATTTTACAATATCTTGTTGGGTAAAATTTGATGACACAACTGGTAATTCAACTATATGCACTATGAGAACTGCCGTTGGAAATGGAATTGCTTTATTTAAAATTGGCAATAAGATTAGGTTTGACGATAATGCACAGTTTACTTTTTCAGACTATACAATATCAGCAAACGCATGGACACATGTAGTTGTAACTAGATTGTCATCCTGTAAAAAATTGTATGTTAATGGAATATTAAAACAAACGGTAAATACGGTTGGAGATATGAAATTAATTTCAAACGTAGGTACAATTGGTGCATCCTCTCAAGGTGGAGATGGTATTTCAAATTATCTTAATGGGCAACTTTCTGATTTACGCATCTATGCTACCGCCCTCTCCGATTCTGATATTCTTGAGTTATACCAATCCTCTGCTTCAGTGGATAATAATGGAAACTTAATGTTAGCTGGCGAGGTGATGGAAGAATGAATTATTTAAATGATTGGGTTGATATTTCTAAAATTAAATTATCTGGATGGAGTGGTTCACCATCATTTGATAACGAAAATAAATATTTACTTTTAACTGCTATAAATGAATGGAGAAGTTTTTATTGGACAATTCCAGAAATTGAAAACAAAGATATTACGGTTGAATTTGATTACAAATTTATTTCTACTGATAATTGGTCGAATTGTTGGGTTATAAACATCAACGGATATGGTGGTATTTCCAATGGTAATATTGCAAAAGTAACAGAATGGACTCATTACAAGAAAAAATTCACATCAACATCATCATATATCGGCATAAATGTCAGAGGAGTCGATAATACTGGCAAATCAGTCGTGATGGCATTAAAAAATGTGCAATTATTTATTGGTAACGACTCAAGTAATCAAATTTATAAGACGGGCAATTTTGTAACCGAAGAAGTTATAGAAGGGAATTCCTTTAATGTTTGCCCACATCATATAGAAGTTAACGAAATATGGGAATTTTAAAATAGAATAATTAACACACATAGAGTCTACTTCGGTAGGCTCTTTTATTATGTAGAAAGGAGCGTTAAATGCGAAGTTACGTTCTAGTTAATAATAAAGAAACCTATACTCTTGTGAAGTTTTCTGCACAGGATTTTGCGAATGATCCTGTGCTCTATTTGCAGACAGATTACTTACATGGAGTGAAGGAGAATTTCAAGAAAATAACAGCCATACAGGTATTTCAGAATGATATGTCTGTTGGCTTATATGAGATATATGATACATACTCTGACATTACTGACTGTGGGGCACAGTACAATGAAGATGTGAACCAGTTTGTAGATTGCTTGGCAGTAAGGCTTACAAAGAGTAATCTTGCTGAACAAGTTCAGAGTTTACAGGATATTGTTAATCCTGTTATAGATTTTAATACAATGTCTGATGAAGAAATTAAGACATATAAGAAAGGCATTCTTAATAATACCTGTACAGCAGAAATATCAAAGGGTGTACAAATAGAAACAGATAAGGGCACAGAAACATTCAGCCTTGAACAACATGACCAGAATAACATCTCTTCTCTCTGTTTGACTGCAATGCAGAATCCAGCAGTTGCATATCTTCCATATCACTCAAATGGTAACGAATGTCGTATGTTTCCTGCTAAAGTAATTATATCACTCTATCTTCAGATGCAGTTAAAGATTACTCAGGAAACTACTAAATGTAATCTGCTTCGTGTACAGTTAGATGGAGAGACAGACAGAGATACCATTATGTCTTATACATATGACACACCTCTTAATGAATCATATCAGGCACAGTATAACGAGATTATAGCTAATACTCTTGAGATTATACAGGGGCTTATTGCTGGGTTTATGGGCGGTTCAGGCACTACAGATGGTTCAGATAATACCCCTGATACAGACACATCTACATCAGAAAGTGGTGATTCAGATGGCGAAAATACAGAAACTACTACAGAAGATACTACAGCTAACTAGCATTGGCATAGTATCTGGTTTTATATATTGTGGTTTAGAAATCTTATGGCGAGGTTGGACACATTGGACGATGTTCATGCTCGCTTTTATTGTGGGCATTATTATTTCACAGTATAACAACATGTTCACATATGATATGGATTTAGCATGGCAAGTATTATTTGGTGGTTTGACTTCTATCATGTTGGAATATTTGTTCGGCATTACATTTAATCAAGATTTTACCATATGGGACTATAGAGGACTTTGGGGAACATTTGCACAGAATCAACTTAATATCCTCTTCTGTTGTGTTTGGTTTGTGATTGTATGTATATCAATTTTTATATTGGACTGGTTTGAATATAAGGTGCTTCATGATGAGAATAAACCTTACTATGTCGTGTTCGGTCATATATTCAAACCGTATGAGAAATAAGTTAATGGGCTGTTATATGCCTTAATTTAAAAATTTAGTTGAAAGAAAAGGAGAATTTATTATGTCATTTAATAAGAAGATTGAAACAAAGGGATTTTATAATATTGAGCTGGTAAATATTGCAGAATGGTATGCACAGAGTAGACAGGAATACAAGGAAAAGTTTAATGTTCTGCCGTTCAGAGTACAGTTGGCACTTCGTACGAATATGCAGGAAGTAAATAAGACTGCTCAAAGCTTAATAGAAATAAGAAACGAATTAGTACAGTCGTTATGGAATAAATACATCGAAGCTGGCAAAACTGAAGAAGTTGAAGTAAATGGATCAAAGCAGATTGAAATCAAAAAGGAATTTGCAGAGGAATATCAGGCTGAAGCGGCTGAATGTCAGAAGAAATTGGATGAAGTATTGAATGATAGAACTGAAGTGACGCTTTCTGTATTCGATATGGATGCAGTATATGATACCTTGCCAGATGATTGTAAATTAAATATCCGTGATATTGACATGCTTTCGTTCATGGACAAGGTTCAGAAAGATGAAGAAACTAAAGAAGATACAGTTGTGGAGGGCAAGTAAATTGCTCTCTTTAGAAAGGGGTGATTTTACTTGGCACAATTAGGAAATTTGCTTGTCACAGGATCGAGTAGATTACTGGGCAAGCTTTTTTGTGAGGACATAAATATCAGCGATTCATTAGTCGTAAAAACATTAAATGCTAATGATATAACTGCTACGAGTGTAACGACAAGTGGATTGACTGTTAATGGTAATGCTACTACTACTGGTACATTAAATGTAGGTAATTCACAAACGAATGGCAAGATATCAATAAATTCTAAATCTGCTATTAGAGATTATGGTGGTGGATGGTTAGGTATAAATGATACAGGCGTATGGACAAGTGGCGTTTTCTTTGGTTCTAGCACAATACGAACAGATGGTGTATTTCAATTAGGAGGTTCTGGTAATAAAATATTATTTAATACAACTTCTGCCAAGTTTACCATTCCAGTTACAATCAATAACTCTCTCGTTGCTAATAATATCACAGCAACCAATGTAACGGTTAATGATACTCTGAAAGCATTCAAGTATGAGTTAAATACTATTCAAGACTTGGGTGGTGAATTCTGTGTCGCTCCTACGATATATATTCAATCAGGTGCAAAGGTGAATGTATCTAAAGCAAGTGCTACAACTATTACTGTTTCTATCTTAGATAAAACAGCAATTACTTCTGATTCTATTCAAGGAGTTCGTTGGGCACAAAATTCTAAAATTAAATTTCAAGGTAAAATTGACGGATTGAATATTAGATGTAGTGGCATTATGGCTGCTAAATTGAATACAACTGCAAATACTATGTCATTAACGCTTACTGTTGAATCTTCTATTGCTGATCATTTTACCACGGCTAAAAATGGTGCATCTTACAGTGATATTAGTGTAATGCTCTATCAGAGATATGGTAAAAAGATTGGCTCAACTACTGAGAATGTATATTCCCCTGTCGGCATTAGAATGTCTGCTATAGGTAACGCAAATTCTGCACCTTATGTAGACATTTGGGGAAGTAAATCAAATTCTGATCCTGATACAGTGTATACTGTTCCAAGTGTGAGACTTGGTTATCTTGACGGATTAAAATGTGGCACTTATGATTGCGTTGGTTATGGTTTATATGCAGATAATGTATATCTGAATGGTACTATTATAAGTAATTCAGGAACTATCGGTGGGTTTAAGATTGATAACAATTCACTTACTAATGGCGGTTGGGGTACTGATAAGAGCGTAATGATGTGTATAGGCACAAATGATAGTAAAGCTATTGGTGGTTCGGATGTTATTAATGGTTGGTGCTTTACGGCTGGTTCTAAATTCGGTGTTACTAAAAATGGTAATATGTATGCATCAAGTGGTAAAGTTGGACAATTTACTATATCAGATAATGCATTAGGATACGGAGAGATTACAGATGATAATATAAACGATTATTTAATAAAAACTGACCCTTGGAATAACTCGATTTTATTATCAACCAAAAATATCTTGCTAGGGAATTCTAATACTTATTTATCATTATTATCTGGTACTGGTAATTTATTGTTTTCTGATGGAGAATACGGGACTCAATTAGATTGTGATCGCTTATATATGATACATAAAGGATATGCACATATACTTCCTATTGATAGACCAGAGTCATATTACGTTCAGTTATTAGATAATTCTTCTATATATTATGAAAGTCTTGATACGCCATCTTATGATACATATGGTTGGTACGATAGTTCTTCTATACTCCTAAGATATCGAACACCGTCATCATTTGGTACAAGTGATTACGACGATTTTTTTTATGTCGGTACAGTTACATCAAACTCACCATACATTAATAATTATAAAAACAATATTACATTTCAAAATACTGTATTGACTTTTGGGCGATCAAAGGGTGCTAACTTTTGGGACGTATATAGCCGAGGAAATATGTCTACAATTCTTGGACATTATAATCTTGCAGTTGGACGATATTCTTTTAGTGGTGGATTGGAATGTGAATCAGAGGGCGTTGCATCATTTGTCTATGGCACTGGTCTTTATTCTGATAATCACAACCAGACTGTTATTGGTAAGTACAATCAACACCATCTCAATAAATCAATTACATTTACAGAAGATAATATTCAGAACATTAAATCTTCTGCTTTTATTATCGGAAACGGAACGAGTGATACAGACAGATCAAACGCTTTCACAGTTGATTGGAATGGTAATACCTGGGCGGCAGGTTCAATTACGGCAACAGGTAGTGTTAATGGCACAGACTTTAATGGGTTTACAATTAACAAATCAGTACCGAGTGATGCAAAATTTACAGATACGGTTACTGGCATTGAAAATTCTTGTGATTCTGATAGCACTACTTCTGCCTTATCAGCAGCACAGGGTAAATCACTTAAAACATATATAGGCAATGTGGCTCAAAATACATGGAACTCATTACAAGAATCATATAGAAATGATTATGGTAAGCAGTACAATACTCAAGTGCCTTTACTTATTAATGGTAATTCATTAGGTTCAGCAACTGCTCAATTAATACTTGAACGTGGTGGTTCATATATTAGATTCAGAAACGATGGTAGCTCATTCTATATAATGAATGGTGATGGCAATAGTTGGACAAACTATATTCAGTTTTTTACAGATGGCACGGTATATATGCCTTCAAGTGTAAAAATTAATTCGCCAGGGCATCTATATATTCCATCATGTACAAACGCAGAAACCACATCGGCAGCAAATGCATATATCTCGTCTGATGGAAATGGTGTACTTGCAAAGACATCTAAAACATCGTCTCGAAGATTTAAAGACAGTATAACAACAGACTTAGATGAAGAATTAAATCCAGAACATCTTTATAATATTGATGTGGTACAATTTAAATATAAAAAAGATTACTTTACCAACATAGATGATATTCGTTATCGTAAGAACATGATCGGTTTAATTGCTGAAAATGTGTATGATAATTACAAGATTGCAGCCGACTGGCATGTAGATGAAGAATCTGGTAAAGTTCTTGTTGATGCATGGAACGAACAGTATATTGTCCCTGCGATGCTTAAATTGATACAGGAACAACACAAAGAGATTGAAAAACTGAAACATATAATTGGAGGTGAGGTAATCAATGAAGGTTAATGATTTTACTTTTGCCGGGAAGCAACTTGCGGATTTTAATTGTATTTGCTGTAATTTTGACGGTTCATCTGGCTCGGTTGAAGTTGGCACAGAGATTAAATTAAACCAAGAGAAACCGTCTGGCTCAAATGTATTTAATTTATATTCTGTGACTTATGATGAACCATTCACTCTTCCATTGTCAATTTGCTTTAATCCATGCGAAACTGATGTTGATTATTTAACAGTTAATCAGGTAAGAAAAATTCAAAAATGGTTATCTCAGCGCAATAAAGTCTTTAGAATTAATTGTGCAGGATTTGAGAATTTATATTGGATTGGAACATTCATCGTGAAACAGGTTATGCTTAATGATGTTATTATTGGGTTTAATTTGACATTTACGGCTAATACTCCGTATGCATTACAGGATAATTTAGTGATTAATTGCGATTTATCTGATAGTAGCCGAGAAACAGAATTTGAAATAAGTGGTGATGAATTCGGATATATTCATGCCGATTATGTCATTACCTGTAAAGAAGCTGGCGATTTAACTGTTTCTAGCTATTATGTAGATCAGGAGAATGGTTTACTAATTCTTGACAGGCAGTTTACTATCGAGAATTGTATTATGGATGAAGTAATTACTATTAATGGGGCATCACAGCTTGTAACGAGCAGTGTAATTGGTAGACAATTAGGTAAGGATTGCAACTTTTTATTACCAAGACTGATTAATACTTATCAATCTGATGATGAAATTGTTAAAAATCGAATTATTGTGAATAGGGCATGTACAATACAGATTACATACTCTCCTACCGCTATGGTCAGTTATGGTTATAAGGGATAAAATAATTATAGGGTATACAGATTAATTTCTGTATACCCTATTTTTTACGGTTTTGACTCAAATTTTTCTTTTAATTTAAGATACATTTCATACATCTCTTTGTCAGTAACTGGTTCATCATTTGTTTTTTTATATTGTTCAAGAATCGCTTTAGAGGGGGTTACGATTGTACTAAGAGCCTCTTCTGTAGCATGAG
>OLSB01002130.1_pt1 | contig 17155 bp, 12 predicted proteins | sample 1672071 | NCBI WGS metagenome assembly OLSB01 (sample SAMEA3136642, study PRJEB25190) | human gut metagenome | biome: human gut; feature: human-associated habitat; material: faeces | place: Austria | collected 2013 | reverse complement strand
CCCGAGCACATCACGGACTTCATGTACAAGATTCTCGAAGTGAACATGGATGATTGCGTTCTGGACGCCACATGTGGTTCTGGCGGCTTCCTCGTGAAGGCCATGGCGAACATGATTCGCGAGGCTGGCGGTATGGAGACGAAGAAGGCCAGAGAGATTAAGTCCAAGCAGCTCTACGGCATTGAGTTCGACCGCGAGATTTACGCGTTGGCGTGTGCAAACATGCTGATTCACAAGGACGGCAAGACGAATCTCGAACAGATGGATACCCGCTCCGAGGCGGCTTGCGAGTGGATGGGGTCGAAGCCCATCACGAAAGTGCTGATGAACCCACCGTATGAGAACAAGTACGGCTGCATAACCATCGTCGAGAATGAGCTGGACAGCGTTCCGGCGCATACGCAGTGTGCGTTCATTCTGCCGGACAAGAAGCTGGAGAAAGCATCGAAGACGCAGATGAAGCGCATTCTGAAGAATCATCGTCTGCGCAAGGTCATCAAGTTGCCGGAAGACCTGTTTTTTGGCGTGGGCGTGACTACGAGCATCTTTGTGTTCGAGGCTGGTGTAGCGCAGGACGGCAAGGAGTTTTTCGCTTGCTACATGGAGTCCGATGGTCTGGCGACGGTCAAGAACAAGGGACGCCATGATGTTTACGGCAAGTGGGCGGCTATCGAGGCTCATTGGGTCGATGTGGTTGAGAAGCAGTCCGGCGACGATACGTGCCAGTGGGTCAACCCGGCCGAGCACCTGTCCTATCAGATGCCGCAGAAGCCGTTCGAGATTTACGAGGAGGACTTCCGCAAGACGGCGATGGATTACCTGATGTTCCAGCAGGGTATCGACGCAAAGGCGTTTGGTGAGAAGCTGTTAGATACAGCGATGTATTCGAGCCGAGTGAGCGCCGATGACAAGTCCGTGACCGTAGCCATGCGGAAAGGAGGAGACGGCGATGGCGAAGATTGATACGAGCGGGTGGAAGGAGTTCAAACTTACTGACATTTTTCGTATGAACAATACGAAGAGCATCGTTCAGAAGGATGTGGTTCCAGATAGCGGGACGGTTCCATATGTCACCGCCCAAGCCTGGAACAACGGTGTCATGATGTATATCGACTGCCCAGCTGAATGGCTGGACAAGGGGGATTGCATCATGATTGGTGGGAAGACGTTGACGTTTTCCTACCAAGCGCAGGCTTTTTGTTCGAACGATAGCCACAATATTGCCCTGCATCTCAAAGATGCGGAGAAGGCATCGGAGATGCGCTACCTGTTTCTCATCGCCGCCCTGCGCGGGTCGCTTTACCAGAAGTATTCATGGGGCGATTCGATTTCCATGAAGACGATTAAGAACGACGTGTTTCAGCTTCCTGTCGATGCGTCTGGCGAGCCTGATTGGGCGTATATGGACGAGTATATGTCGGCGGTCATGAGAGAGTCTGAGGCAAGCCTTGAGAGTCTGAGGCAAGCCGATGGAGAAAAGCATGCGTTGAGTGTATCCGGGTGGCGGGAGTTCATCATCGGGGACTTTTTCGAAAAGCTCCAGCTTGATGTCAAGAAAAAGGACTTCAACAAGACGTTCGATGTGTCTGAGGAACGTACAGAGGAGTTCAATCTTCCCCTTGTGAACGCCAAACATGGCAACAACGGCATCATGTATTACGGGCGCGAGGCCGATTTTGAAACCGCTGAGATGACGATTGATATTGTGCAGAACGGTGCTATCGCAACAGGCGATGTGTATGCGCAACCGCAGAGATCGGGTGTGCTATGGGATGCCTATCTGGTGAAGCCGAAAGCAAAGATTGATTCAGCGTTCACGTTGATGTTTCTTGCAACTGTGCTCGAAAAGGCAATCAAGGACAAGTTTAGCTATGACGATAAGTGTGTATGGGACAAAGCGAAGCTGTTGACTGTGACATTGCCGTGCACCAGTGATAACGAGCCTGATTGGGCGTATATGGACGAGTACATGCGAACAATAATGAAAAGCGCATCGTCCGATTTGTCTGCTATGCAGTCAATCGGTTAATAACGTGTAAGCCCGCCGTTCCATCTGGGCGGCGGGCTTATTTCCAAAGGAGTGAACCATGAAAACCTATAAACAACAATTACAGGGGGTGGTAAACCTATGGCACGCAAGAAGAATTTCGCGCCGAACGACAACAACCTTGCGATAGCGTACTATCGCTTCTCGTCCCACTCGCAGAACGACGAGAGCATCGACCAGCAGCGCGAGCTTGCCCACGAATGGGCGGATGCGCACGGCTTCAAAATCGTGCAGGAGTATGAGGACGCGGCAATATCCGGCACCACGGACGCACGACCGGGGTTCCAGCAGATGCTGTCGGAGGTCGCAGAAATCCGTCCTCATACCCTCATCATGTGTAAGACCGACCGTCTGGAACGTGACAAATACGTTCTGGCGATGGCGAAGAAGAAAATCCGCGACGCGGGATGCGAGATTCACCTTCTCGCCGAGAATATATGAGGCTTCGGTAGTTTGTGTGACAAGGGGCTAGCCTAGGCAGCAACGCTCTTCGCTCCCTTCACGCCCTTCTTCCTCGCCTTCACCGGGCGACCCGGGAGCTGGGGCTGGCAGTCGCCGCACCTGAGCATGAGCAGGGCCACGAGGTTGTCGGTGTTGCGGAAGCCGTAGCCCATCCTCACCGTCACCTTGATCTTGTTGTTGATGGCCTCTACGCGCCCGTTGCTGATGCCGAGCTCGACTGCGGCGATGATGTCGTCGCGCCGGCGGCGCACCTTCTTCTCCACGGCGACGACCTTGGCGATCTTGCAGTAGGCGGCCCTGTGCATCCAGTCGTCGAGCAGCTCGGCGGCCTCGGAGCCGTCGGCTGCCCGGAAGACGGCCCGCAGGTCCTCCTTGAGCTCCCAGGCCCTGACCAGCCGCGAGCCGGCCCTCTTCTTGAGCGCCTCGAGCCTCGCCCTCTGGCCGTCGGTGAGGTCCTCGGGGTTCTTCACGAGCGCGTAGCGGCTGCCCTTGATGGAGGCCGCCTCCTCCTCGAGCGCCCTGACCTCCTCGGGCGGCAGCTCGCCTTTGGCAGGCCTGCCGCGCTTGCCCTCGGGCCTGGGCCTGGCGGCCCTGGCGGCGGCCCTGGCGGCGTTCCACTCCTCGCAGCGCACGGCGTCGAGCGCGTCGTTCATCCACTGGACCACGTGGAAGGGGTCCATGACCCACCTCGCGTTGGGGCAGCGGCGCTTGACCAGCTGCCTTATCCACCTCGCGCCGTCGGCGGTCACCACCTCTATGGCGCGCCTCTGCTCGCGCGTGAGCTCGTCGAGGAACAGGTTGAGCACGTCCTTGCCGGTGCCCTCGTGCGCCCAGATGAGGCAGCCGCGGTCGTGGTCGACGACCACCGTGACGTACTTGTGGCCCTTCTTGTACGACGTCTCGTCGATGCCGATGCGGCGCACGCCGTCGAACCTCGAGGCGCCGCGCGCGGCCTCCAGCTCGGCGTAGACGCGCCTGCACACGCCGCCCACGCTGTGCCACTCGACGCGGGCGAGCTCGGAGACCGCCGAGGCGGTGCAGCGGACCGCCAGCCACGCCACCCAGTCCTCGAAGTCGCGCGTGAAGCGCGCCCCGTGCCGCGCCCAGGGGACGGCCTCGGTGCGCACGCCGTGCTCCGGGCAGCGCACCCTGCAGGGCGCGTACTCCAGGTAGCAGGCCGAGCGCGCCAGGTCCATCGCCCTCCACAGCCTGGGGGCCCCGCGGTTCGCCATGTCGTAGAAGTCGCAGGCCCTGCCGCATACGGGGCAGCGGCGCTGCTCGCGCTTGTAGGGCCGGACGCTCACGACGATGCGCTCGGCCTCGATGCGCGCGCCCAGGACGACCGTGCGGGCCAGACCGAGGGCGAGAAGTAGTAGACTCTTCATGCGTCACACCTCTTCGGTTGTCTGAATTTGGCTTAGCAATCATAGGCGGATGACGCGGAAACGGCCCCTCCCGGGGCCGTTTCAGTTCCAGATCGTTGTTTTCGCCCGCTGAGCTGGGCCTATGCCGGAATCTCTCCCACAGAAACCACCGAAGAGCCGAATATATCGGCTGCCTCGTTATCGCGCAGCAGCGATGCGAGCCTGTAGGAGGTAAGTGTCTCTCCCGATCCCGTGGTGTGAAAGACATAGCCGTTGGAGTCATACAGAAGGATGCGTCTCATGGCGGCCTTTACCGCAAAGATCTGATAGGGGCGCATGACCATGCATGTGGGTTCGCATGCCTTCACGATGTAATAGTCGTTCAGGAGGTCCATGACGAAGCTCTTGGCGAAAAACGAACTGGCGAAATCCATGAGGTTGTTGATGCGGGCGTTGTCCTCGTCGGTCCAGTAGAACGCGAGCGATTTCAAAACGCGCCGGACTTTTCCGCGCTGGTCGCGGTCGTTGACGTTTGCGAAGCACTTGGTCTGGACCGAATTAGATACGACAAAGACTTGGATGTATTTGAATAGGCCGAAGAAGGATTTAGTGCGATAGCGATTTTGGTTGATCGCCTCGTTGATCTCGAGTCCGGGACGCTTCGATTCGATTTGAATGAGCGGTAGCCCGTTAATCAAGAGGGTCACGTCGTAGCAGTTTTCTAATCGACATCGTCGCAATGCTCTTTGTCCATCGTCACCTGGTGAGTAACTTGATAGGTATTGCGAGTGTAGTCACCAGTAAGGAAATCGATGTAGACTTTCTCGCCATTATCGAGTTCAAGAACGTATTGCTCACGCAAAATCCTGGCCGAGTCGTAGACGGTGTGACCTTCCAGATGAATGAGAATACGGCTGAACTCCGCATCGCTCAACATGGCTTCGCCCTTTGCTTCTATCAGCTTTTCGGCGTTCACCTTGCAAATCTGTTCGCGGAGGTTCGACTTCAAATCGTCATAGTTCGTCATCTTGATAAAGTCATAATTGATATCAACTAGGCGCTTGATGAGAATATCCTCCACCTCGTATTCCGATAGAGCTCTAGCCACCGTTGACCCCCCTCATCACCCATTTTTAGCGGAAGTCTAGTACATCCGACACTGCTGCCCTTATCCCGCCGCCCTGTTTACCTCTTGCAGTTTCCCAGCAGGACACGCGCCACCAAATGCCCTACAACGGTCGTAAAAGAGGTGGCCCTTACCGGAAGAAGGCCTAAGATTCTTGTTTTTGCGCCCATCATGGAGTATAAGTAATTTAAGGTGATTAGCACCGTCAATGCGCCGCTATGAAAGGCGCCCATCAGTCCGCGATAGGGATTAAGGAGACGGTGCCATGCCGAATGAATCATTCCGCTACTCAAAGAAAATATCGGACCAGGGTCGAGAACGCTCTGTCGAAGTGCGTCGTGAACGCGCAGCCCTAAAGGAGCGCCTCAAGGCGGGGGAGATCGACCCCGCCGATGTCCTCAACGATGAGGGTAACGTTGCTGCCAAAATCAGGCTGTTCGCATTCCTCAAGAACTGCCCCGGCGTGGGGGCGGTAGGAGCGAGAACGCTCCTTCGTGCATTGGGCCTTTCCGAGACCAGGACGATCCGCTCCCTGGGTCCCGTTCAGAAGGCCCGCATACTGACCGCGCTGGAGATGATCGCCGGAGGCGTCCGTGTCGACCGCGTGGCCGAGATCATCATGTCCGAACGATAGAATAGAATCCGATAGGGGATTAGAGAAAGGCAACATCATGGATGAGAACAACCTCAACGCTCAAGACGGCCAGGGCCCTAACCTCGTTCCCGACGGGGACGACGGCGCTAAGAAATCCTTAAAACGAAAGATCGCCATCGGCGCGACCGTCGCTCTCGTCGTCGCGGGGCTCGGGCTCGGCGGCGCATGGGCGACCGGCGCCTTCGCCCCCAAGTCCGAGGTCACCAAGATCGAGGCCGATGGCGACGGCGGCAAGAAGCAGGTCTCCGAGAAGACCGACAATACCGTCGACTGGGCCGTCCAGATCGAGGCTGAGGGCGTGACTGCCGACTCCTCGCCCCTCATCACCCACTACGTCTGTACCGAAGGCACCGATGAGGGTGTCGAGTTCTACCATGCCACATCCGCATCCGACGCCATCGAGGACAAGGATAGCGTTCAGCTGACCGAGGGCACCTGGGAAATCACCGCGATCCCCATCATCAACGCTGACGGCTCAATCACCACGCCCGCCGGCGGCGGCGAGCAGGCCGTCTCGGGCGACCAGAAGGACTCCGGCTCCACCGAGTTCACCGGCGATACCAAACCCGCCGAGAACGTGACCCAGGACGACATCGACAAGGTTCTCGACAAGGTAAACGAGGCGGTCTCCAAGGGCGACGGCACCCTCAAGGGGGATGCCGGCAAGGACGTGGTGAACAAGGTCACGGACAACGCCTCGAAGGCCCCTGCCGCCGACAAGGAGAAGGTCGAGGAGAAGAAGGACGCCGCGACAGATACTGCCGTGAAGGCCGAGGACAAGAAGACCGATGCGGCAAAGCCGTCCACGGGCTCCGGCTCCGCGCCGTCAAAATCCGACTCCAAGCCCTCTTCCGGCTCCTCCGGCAAGCCGTCCCATGAGCATACGTGGCAGGCGCAGTACCGCAACGACCCCGTATACGAGAACCGCACTCGAACTGTTGTAGACCATGACGCATGGGACGAGCAGGTTCTAAGCGGCTCGCATTATCAATTCTCAGATGGCTACGTCACTTCGGATGATGCAGACGCTTGGGCACACCAAAAAGCGACTCACGCAAGTTATACAGTTGTTGACGACTATACAACCATACACCATGAGGCGGTAACGCATCAGGAGACATATCAGGTGCAGACCGGAACCAAGCAGGTCCTCACCGGCTACCGCTGCTCCGGTTGCGGTGCCACGAAATAGGCCCAAAGCGGATAGATGGGCTGGCTATTTGGAACCAGGTCTTAAATTGCTGTATGTCATATCCCAAATCGGTCGTTTCTACTTCGCCCTGCTCCTGATAATCCGGCCGATGTACTTCGGGAAGAGGACATGTCTTTATAGGGGAGTCGGGCTGCTCGTGCTGCTTGGTGCGCTCCTGCGCCTGGCTCGCGATATCCTGCCGTACCTTGTCGGCCTGACATAGGCCTTCCTCGCCCGGTTCGCATTTTTCGCATCTGTCTTAATGGGAAATGATACGTTGGTATCCGAAGCTCTCTATCACGAGGTGATGTATATGGCTCAGGTCTCGCCGGAAATACGGGCTGAGGAATCGGTAAAGGTGGACAAGGCGCCTTTCGAAAGCGATCTTTCCGTCCCAAATACGGCAAGCAGCGTATATTGCCAGGGTGCGGAATTTGATGAATTGCCGACCGACATCCCCCTTCATCGCGACTGCCCCTATTCCGAGAGCGTTCGACTGGCTATGCGTCAGGCCGAAGCTCAGGAATACGGGCTGACCGAAGACGATTCCGGTGATGACCCGCTTAGGATACCGGACGATATACTTGCTGAAATGGGCATCATCCCGGATGAGGTTGGGCAATGAGTCGCTTTCTAGCGGGCGCTCACGGTATCGTATGAGCAGATCATCCCGGTTAGGATGAAATTGCCTTTCGTTTCCCTGCGACATGTGCGGACTGGAAATCCGCTAAACGCTGTCAGTAAAGAAGGCCCGCTCGAATGAGCGGGCCCTTCTGCTTTATCGCGGATATGCGTTAGATCTTGCGCTTGCGGGAGATCAGGAAGATACCGGCGATGCAGGCTGCTACTCCGGCGCCGACCGCCGCGTAGAGGACCCAGTTGCCGGTCTGCTCGAGGTTCTTGCCCTCAGGGGTATTCTCGATATCGATGGTCTGGTCGGTGTCCTCCAGATCGGTTTCCTTGGAGATCTCCTTGCCATCCGTATCGCGTTGCAGGCTCTCGAATACGACCGCCTGCTGCCCTGCGACGTCGGAGGCCTTGAACACCATGGGGACGTCCACGTCGAGGTCTGAGACGGTAGGGGTGAACCGCACCTGTCCGTTGGCGATGACCTCGTAGGTGCCAAGAGTGGAACCCTTACCGGTCGACTCGGTTCCGGCCGCCGAACTGTCGCCCTCCGCCTTGTCGCTGTTACCGGCAGGCACGAGTTTCACCTGGCCGCCACTCAGCTTCGTCACGATGTCGGCCGCATCCTGCGTCGCGCCCGGAACGGTAAGCGTGTAGGTCCCGTCATCATTCTTGGTGAGTTTTGCGCCCTCGGGGATATTGACGAATGAGCCCGTTCCCGTGACGTCGACGAGGGCCTTGGAGAGATCGCTACTGGATCCTGCGCTATCGGAGCCCTTCTGGATGCCATTGCCGGCAAGGGTCGAGGCGTCCTTCACGTCAGTGAGCGTGAGCTGCGTGCCGTCTGCCTTCTTGTTGATCGAGGCCGAGAGGGTGTAGCTCTGGCCGGGGCGCAGGCCCTTGAGGTGGACGGTGTCGACGATTGCGACCTCGTCCTCGGGCTTCACCACCTTGCTGCCCTGGATTGTGGCCGCGGTGGTCTTGAGACTCGGGGAGATCTCGACCGTCTGGTCTTTGTCGGTCGGGTCCTCGTGCGAGCCGATAAGGGTTTCGTCAACGAACAGCTTCTCGAAAACTACGGTCTTTGCGCCGCCGAGCTCGCTCGCATCGAAGGTAAAGGTCACGTCCTGGGTCCCGTCCTGGGCCTGCGGCGTGAAATTGGCCGAAGCGGTGATCTCCTTGCCGTTTGCGCCCTTCAGCGCAACGCCGGTCTCTGCATCCATGAGGGTGCCCTGTAGTTCGTATTCGGTGCCCGGGACGAGGCCGGTGTACTTGACGGTGTCGACGATTGTGGCCTTACCGTCGGCCGTTACTTCCTTATCGCCGTCGGCGCCATCGGCTGCCGACGTCTTGATCTCGGGCGGGATGACCTCGACGGTCTGTCCCTCGTCGGTCAGGTCCTCGTGGCGTGCGATCACGTTGCCGTCCGCCTCGAGTTTCTCGAACACGACGAGCTTCTTGTTGGAAAGGGTCGAGGTGTCGACCGAGAACGTGACCTTGACCTTGCCCTCGGTGTTCTCGGGCTCGAAGGTCGTGGACGCCGTGACGGCGTTTCCATCTGCGTCCTTCAGGGGCTCCCCGGTAGCCGAATCCATCAACGTGCCGGTCACGGTGTACTCGCGGCCCGTGGCGAGGTTCTTATAGGAGACCTCGTCCTCGACGGTCACGGCCTTGCCGACGCCGATTGCCTTGTCCCCGTCGGCCGCATCAGTGGCGGTCGTGCCGATCTCGACGGGCAGGAACTCGACCGTCTGGTCCTCGTCCTCGGGGTCCTCATGCGAGGCCTGGACCTTGCCGTCCAGATAGAGACGCTCGAATACGACGGCCTTATGGCCCCCGAGAAGCGTGGCGTCGAACTTGAACTTGACCTTCTGCTTGCCGCTGGATGCCTTCGGGGTGAACTTGGCCGCGGCGGTGATCTCCTTGCCGGCCGTGTCCTTCAGGGCCTCTCCGGTCTCGGCGTCCATGAGGGTGCCTTTGAGTTCGTACTCGGTGCCCTTCTTAAGGCCCTTATAGGAGACGGTATCTACGATCTCGGCCTGGTTCGAGGCCAGGAGCTTATGGTCCCCGTCTGCCCCGTCGGTGGCGGTGGTGCCGATTTCGATGGGGTTGTCGTCAACCGTTCCGCGGTCGATCGTGTAGGCGTCGCGGCTCACGGTCACCTCGAACTTGACGAGGTTGAGGCTGTCGTTAGCAGAGCAGCTTAGCTCCTCGAAGGTATAGGTGTCATATGGCAGCGCGCCCTTCGCATCGTCTGCCGCGGTCTGGGCGTCCTTCGAGCCTGAGAACCACAGGCCGTTGTCAATCGAGAGCTTCGACTCGTCGACGGTGCCGTCGGCGTTCAGGGCGGCGTCGTTGACGTTGGTGTTCTGGGTATGCGGGCAGGCGGATGCCTCGGTCGCGAGGATGCCGTTCACGTCGGTGATCGCGATGTGGCTCTCGCCCGTGGTCTTGGACGTGATCTTGAACGGGACGCCGGCGAGGCCGGTCATATCCTCGCCATGGACCTTGTTGAAGGCGATGTCCCCGCGCTTCACCTGCTCGCGCACGGTGGGGGCGTCCTCGCTGGGCTCAACGAAGGTCGAGACGAACTCTGACGATGTGTTCGAGGTGATCTGCTGAAGGTGGACGGTGCTGTCGCTCAGCAGATAGCCGGCCGGGGCCTTCGTCTCCTGGATTGTCACAGTGCCAAGGGGTAATGTGTACCGTTTTGCATCAGCACTCGTGTAGAAGGAATCACCGGATACAAAATATGTAGATGGGTCTAATTTTGCTGCTAACAAGCCAGTTGAACCATCTTTATCGGTCTTAAGTACCCAGGTTCTCGTGGCCTTTTCGGGCAGGTTCTCCTGAGTGTAGAAGCCGTCGTAGTACTTGACGGTGAACTCCGCGCCCGTGAGCGTGCCGGCACCGAGCGGGGAGGCCTTGCCCGTCTCGGCATCGACCTTGGCGACCAGCATATCGGCGGGGTCGTTCTGAGGCGCGTCGGTGACGTTCACGGTCGCCGTCTGGCCGCCCGACACGCTTACCTTGTGGACCCCCTCATCAAGTGCATAGGACTTGCCGGCCTTGGTCTCCTTCACGTAGTAGGTGCCCGGCGCGATTTCGATCACGTTGGAGTCGCCGGAGGCGTTGCAGGTGAGCGTTCCCACCTGCTGGGTGCAACCGGAGTCGGAGTAGACGCCGTAGGTCGCGCCCTCGAGCGAGTAGCACGGGTTGTTGTCGGAGATGCCGGGGTTCGAGCTCGCCTTCTTGAGCTTCAGCTTGCCCTTGTTGTGGAAGGTGATGAGGCACTGGGTGCCGGTGCCGTAGTTGACAAGATAGATCGTGTCCTTGAAGGACTGGGGGCAATATCCCGGGAAGAGTCTGTCGAGGTTCGCGAGGAACGATCCGCAGTTGACGTCGCCGTTGTAGAACAGGACGGTCCTGTAGCACCAGTTGCGGAATTCGGCCGTGGTGCCCTGCATACCGTACTGACTCGAGCATTTCGAGAGGGCCGACAGTGCGACGTGCTGGATGGCGAGTATCTTGCTGTAGTCAAGCGGAGTTCCGTCGTACCAGTTGAAGTTCCACAGGCCCTTTGCCTTTGCCTCCTCATAACCCGGTCCGGTGGGTCCGTAGTAGAGGACCTTTGCCATGAGCTCCTGATGGGATTTGACGATCTCGGCGGCACCGCCGCCGCTATATCCCTTGGTCCAATCGCTCTCGATGGGCAGTTGCGCGGTGGCCGTCGTTGCATCGAGCGGGTGGGGCTTCATCGGGTCGAGGCAGATCGCCGGGGTGCCCTCGGAGGTCGTCGAGTTGTACATGTAGAAGCCGCCGTAGTTCACGCGCTCGCCGCGCGTGATCGTCTCGGACGATGCGGCATATGCCGCGGTCGGCGCCGGCACGACTGAGAGCACCTGGCTCGCGATGAGCACAGCACCGGTACCGATGACCGCGCCTTTCTTGAGACGGGCGCCGATGCGGCGGAAGAGCTTGCCGGCGCACTCCTTCATCTTTCCTCCAGGTCGCATGACTGCTCCATTCTCTCGGTTACCGGAGAGGGGACGCGGGTTTCTGGCTGCGTTTACGGGCATGCGTCCCCATGGTCTAACGTACCGCCGGCATCGGCGCTATGCCTGCCGATTTGGTGCCACGGGGTGACAGTTTTCGCCTACGGTGCCTATTAGTCCTATCGATTTCACGCTACCGTGGGAGGTGTCCCCGCTGCCTGCAAGGAACAAGTGTTCAGGTGAATTTGGGCCAGGTGAGGTTGCTAGTGGTAAACTGGGTGCCACAGAATTCCGGTCGGGTTATTGACGACGTGAGCACAATGGCGCGTACGCGCCCTCGTCAACGATCAACCGGAGGCAAATTATATGTTTGAAACAGATTGCAATTGGGGTGCCGATTCGATTCGCCGCGAGATGACGGTCCGTGAATTCCTCGAGAGCGTTCCTGCGGTGGGGGAGCTGGTCGTCGTCACACGCGGAGGGTGGCCCACCTGCACCGTACATATCGACAGTGAGGACAGTTTTCGCATGCCCGCCGACATCGCACATCGGAAGGTGCTGAGTTCGAGCTTCGGATCGATCAAGGTAACGACCCGTGAACCTTTGCCCATGGAAGTTCCCGTCCGCTTTGTCGATTGCTGATTCCGTAGCAATAACTGAATAACCTGTCACCCAATGGCACCAAACCGTCCGGCATTATGCGGGTTGTCGCCTTACGCTTTTGATGGGGCCGAATGCCCACAGGCGACCATGGGCTTGTGGCGGGCTGGTCGCCACAAGGCCCCGTGCAACTGATGGCAACCGTAGTTCCTTGGAGGATATCGAGTGTTTGATAACCTTTCCCTTATGGGGCCGGACGAGGAGGAGCTCTCCCTTTCGGCGTTGGTGTCTTCCGCGACCCTTCTGCCCGCCTGCGTATACTCCGCCTATTCCATCATCGTCAATATCATGCCCGTGATGGGCAAGCGCGCCGCCCTGTTCTATCTGACGCGAGGCTCCGTTGGCACGATATGGATTCCCGTGTTCATCTTTATCTTCACCCTCATGGCTCGTAAGGTCGATGACTGGCGCTTTTTCGCACTCACCGCCATATTCGGGCTCGTGGCGTGCGTCGTCGCGTTTATGAGACTGGATCTATACCAGGCTGCCGTTTTTCTGGCAGTGTTCCTATGCTGTGGCCTGTCCGCTATCAAATCGAGGGAGTACTGAGATGGGTTCCCGGGATAAAGAGGTCGTCGCCGACGTCAACGCCGAAATGGCGGCTGGAACTCAGCTGACCGGAAAAGGCGGGAGGTCCAATGACGGTACGACCGAAACCGGAAGATGTACGCTTGTTTCACGCCGGGGCTTTTTTGCAGCGATCGCAATTGCAGCCGGGCTTGGATTTATGTCTAGAACCGAGGCATACGCGCTTGCAGCGCAAAATTTCGGGCGCGGACAGTGGATTGGCAATAAATGGGTGAACGGCTATATCTCTGGCGCGATTACGCATCCCCATCCTCAACGCGGGGTCAACGATTACTATTTCGGCAAGTCCACCAACAACGGCGCATGGAACGTCACCGCGAACGGCAGTCAGAAATTAATTGCAGAGTTCGCTTGCGTGGTGGAGTGCGACTGGTCTGATGAGCTATATGACCATATCGTGTTTCGCCCGTTCTATTACTGCGCCTCGCTTAACCCGAATGGCGCCCCCCTCTGGTTTGGCTCCCAGGATGGCGATGACAACCGAAGCTACGTATTCCTCAACGACAACCCGATCGGAACTTTTCAGGGAAACTTGGTCAACGGCGGTTGGGGCACCGGTTGGCTCGCCAACGGGTTCTATGAGGGGCCTGGGTGCGATACCTTCGTTCGTCGCCAGGCGAAACCCCATGATGAGAGAGTCCTGGCTCGCATGGATATCTGGAATGTCTGGGTGAACGGAGTTCCGGCAAACAAGAATCCCAACGACATTAAGGGCCAGCGATTTGCGCCCAATAACGATATGTCAATTAACGTCGATAAAATCTATATCGAAAACGACCTGACGCTTATGGGCGGCATTTTCAAGGTCATCCCAGTCACGGCGCCAAACCTGAGGCTCGATCTCATACAGGGCGGCTATGAGAACGGTATTCCCGTGGCCCAATACGAAAACGGGCGCGGAACATGCCTTTGGCAAGATTATGACGGCGTCAACCAGAATTGGATGTTCTGGCCAAATAAATCTGACGGCCTCGGGTGCTTTACCTTCTGTATAGCAAACATGGTCGGCCCAGGTCTTGACCGCGGCCTTGACAACAGAGGGCATACGTCTCCAACCATGAATAAGGGAAATGCGCAAATATGGCGCAACCCCGAGTCTACGAACCTCACAAACTCATGGTGGGTCCATCACGAGCCATCCGTCACAAACGAGACGGATCACAAATGCTGGTTCATCACCTCGGATGCGGACGGCCAACGACTCGACACATGGGGTGTTACGAAGGATAGTACCGATTGCGTGGCAGTTGCTAGTAATGCCTGTCCCGGCTTCTGGGCGACACAGGTAAATGCGCAATGGATGATTGAGGAGGTCGCTTGCCATGGCGAGGTTGGTTTGTCCTCAGATGAGGCAAAGCCCGGCGATTCTCTAAAGATCCTCGGCTGGCACAATAAATTCAAGGATGAGACGAGGTACATTCGCCCTGCAAGCTGGGTGCTTGGCACAAAAAACGAAAACGCGCTTCCTGTCTATCCCATTTTCCGTCTATATATGACCGACTCGGAGGTAGAGATACTTGATGACGATGCGGCAATCATGGCATCCTGTCGCGTTGCGACGTGGGGAGGACAACAGGCTGAAGGATACGCTCATCGTCACATTGGGTGGCCGCATGGAGGCCACTCGATATTCAGCCTTGAGATGAGACTCACGGATTCTAGATACAGTGGATCGATTCATTATGCCGCACAGCGGTGGTATGGCGATGCCTGGGATGAGGGGGCGGACGGAAGCAAAGTCTGCGCAAGCGGTAATTACGACACAGAGATTATGGGTCGAGTGAAGGTCTGGCTTACCGGGGAAATCGCCGATGAGTACGATCTCGTTGTCAGAACCAAGCTTCTCTTGGGGAGCTGTGAATGGAGCGATCCTGTCTATGTCCATAACTCAAAAGACAATCCGTTGACGCTAGAGACTGCTCCGGCTTGTGGGGTCGAGCCTGATGGGAGCGACCGAAATAAGATTTCCGGCATGAACGTCCACCTTATTCGCAAGCCGACCGGCGCTCGCGTCGTACGGGAATTCAGTGCCGATGAAACCCTTACGGTTTCCGATGATTTCGGTTCCGGTTACCTGTATGTCGCCGCCATGTTGGGACTGCGCTTGCCTTCAAAAAACACCGATCGCATTTGGACCGACCGGTACCGCGGCACCGTCATCTCCAAACCCTGTCGCATTGAATCTACCTGCGTCGAGTACTATGCGGATGGCATCGATGAGGCTCACCTCGTATATCGCGACTCCAACGTCCATTCAGGTGACGCCTATGCGCCTGTTGACGCGGCGCTTGAGGCGGCCGGGAAGAGGCCCTGTAACCTGGATGCCCATTTCGGGGAGGACGCCGCCTCCGGTTTTACCGGATGGTTCAAGGATACTGCCCTAGTCAATCCAGCCGTCTCCCTTGAGATTCCCGAGAAGAGCACATTGAAGCTGTACGGGCGCAACCGCTGTACTTTGCGCATCGAATATGCGGAAGGATCGGTCGAGCCCGACGCCGGAACCGTCTTCAGGAAAAAGCCGAGCGATATGGCCGAGGTCGTTGAAGGTGCACTTGGCCTGGTCGACTTTACCGGGCGTAATGAGAAACACCGGCTCGACAAGATCGACCTGCCGGCTATCGGCGATGATGGGGTGGCACATGCGGCCTTCTATCGCGGTGAGTCGGTGACGCTCGCCGGCTCCGCTGACGTGTTCACCAAGCGGGAGGACGGAACGTGGCGTCGCCTCGTCTTCCAGGGCTACATGCCTGATAAGGCTGGAGGGGGGTTGCCTCTCTCGACAATCAAGATGGAACGCGACACGACCGTGTACGCCATGTGGGCGTATGCGGAATCGGACGGCGTCTCATCGACGAAGAACTAGCAAGAGGGCCCCAATGGGGCCCTCTTCTTGAGTCTGATTTAATAAGTGAAATAGTCCGGCCGCTTGTTGTGGCTGGGTGTCTTTTGGTGTCCAGCCTTCTTCTCGATCTTCGCAAGCCCGTCCTTCAATGCCGCGGTGCCAGGCGTTTTCTCCGGGGCATTCTGCTTTAGGGGGTAGACTTCGCGCGGATGCTCGAGTTGGGCGGCGTAACGGGCGTTGATGAAGGGCGGCACGCCGTCGATCTCCCTGAACCCGTTATGGTCGGCCGCGATCTGGTCGATGAGATCGCTCGGGTAGGCTTTCGTTACCCTCGATTCCGTGACCTCGAATTCGGGCCCTTCGTAGGAATCCCATGCGTCGATACGCTCGATATGGTAAAGGCGATCCGATTTCGAGCGCGAAACGGCCATCCACTCCTGGGCGTCGTCCGAACGCCATTCACTCATACCGCACGCCAGAAGGATGCGATTGGAGTTTCCGTTCGCGTCGAGATCATAACCGAGAGATGGATATTCAATTCCCCGGTTAAAGAACAGGCTCCAGTCTGCACATGATTTGATGGCGGCGACAAGCTCGGTCAGTTCGAATGTACGGGATGAGAAATCCAGCTTGGAGGAAGTGGCCTTCCCCCTTCTCGACCAGTAGTAGCCATGCTTTTCACGTGCCATGTCCATGCTCAGCCTGATTTTCTCGGCATCCATGTCGTTGAGGGTGATGGTCGTCTTGCCCAAGTGGGTCATCGGCACCTTGTAGCCGTTGAAGTCGGCATACAGGTCGACGTGAATCCTGTCCGACTGGCTGATTTCGTCTACGAACTCGCCCACGTTCACAAAGGGTAGGACGGTAAACGAGTCGGCGTTGCCACCGTTTTCCAAGCGCGATTGCCTGCATAGGCTGACCACGGCATCTCGATATGAGAGCGGTTCCCACCCTCTGATTGCCGCCGCAATGCGGATCTGATCGACAACCTGCCTGGGCATCCCGTGCGAGTCTGCAAGCAGGTACGGGTCGCTGTAGGCGAAGCTCTTGCCGAGCGCGAGCTCCTTGTATCCGGTGGAAGTGAATAGGGTCTCAAATGCCCAATTCGGCCAGTTGTCGGGGCCTTCGAATATCGCGTTCAGGCGCTTCGAGCAATCGATGAGACCGAAGTTCATATATGCCTTGTCCGGCGCGTGATCGCCTGCATAGCTCCTCGCGATTCGGGTCATGCGGTCCGCCAGCTCAGCGATTGCCATCGTCTTTCGGTAAATCGGCCAGTCAGCAGGGGAGAGCCAGGTGCCGCTCACGATTTCCTCGAGTGTGTGAAAAGGCGCGAAACGGCCCTCGAATTTGATCTCCGAGGCGCTGGGGACAAGGGGCGTCTTGCCATCCCATTCGACCCCGGGGCCGTCCATAAGGCCGGCATCCACCGGATCGGCACAGTGACGGTCTCTCAACACCATGCCGTCTTTTTTCGCGGTATAGCTGAACAGGCCGTCCTTCTCGTTGAATCCGAGAGAGACCTCGCAGCCCTCAACTTCTCCGCTCCATACCCTCTCATACATGCCAACCACGTCTTTCATTATTCTGCGACTGA
>OLSB01002127.1_pt1 | contig 17184 bp, 10 predicted proteins | sample 1672071 | NCBI WGS metagenome assembly OLSB01 (sample SAMEA3136642, study PRJEB25190) | human gut metagenome | biome: human gut; feature: human-associated habitat; material: faeces | place: Austria | collected 2013 | reverse complement strand
GGTCTTCCGACATTGAAGGTACAATGCGTGCCGGTATTGCTTTATCATGATGAATTGCCCGAAGACGCATTGTTATGCCCAATGATCGATGCACGCCGTATGGAGGTATATGCTGCCATCTACGACCGTGCCCTGAAACCTGTGCGCGACATAGCCGCTGACATTGTAGACGAAAACTCTTATACGGAATTTCTGGATCAACATCCCGTTTATTTCTTTGGAGACGGGGCAGCCAAGTGCAAAGAAAAAATAACTCATCCCAATGCACACTTCATTGACGATATTCGTCCATTGGCAAAGATGATGTTTCCACTTGCCGAAAAAGCAATAGCCGAAAACGACTTTAAGGATGTAGCTTATTTTGAACCATTCTACCTGAAAGAGTTTGTAGCTTCCCAACCGAAAAAACTTTTATAATATATGCAATATAACACTCAACAAAAACGGATGCCTTTGCCGGAATACGGACGCAGCATCCAAAACATGGTTGACCACGCGTTGACAATCGAAGACCGCGCTGAACGCCAACGTTGCGCAAACACCATTATCAACATCATGGGTAATATGTTCCCGCATCTGCGTGATGTACCCGATTTTAAACATAAATTATGGGATCATCTGGCTATCATGTCCGACTTCAAACTGGACATTGATTACCCTTATGAAATTATCCGCAAAGATAATTTAAATACCCGTCCGGAAGTGATCCCCTATCCCAGTACCAAAATCCGTTACCGCCACTACGGCCGTACACTGGAAGTATTGATAAAGAAAGCAATTGACTTCCCCGAAGGAGATGAAAAGCAAAACCTGATTGCCCTGATCTGCAACCACATGAAGAAAGACTACATGACCTGGAACAAGGATACGGTAGACGACCGCAAAATTGCAGAAGATCTTAATGAATATTCGGGTGGCAAATTGCAGATGACGGATGACATCATCAAACTGATGGCTGAACGTATCAATCAGAACTACCGTCCGAAAGTAAACAATCAGAATAACCGGAGAGATAACCGGAATAATAAGAGAAAGTACTAATAGATTTATGATTTCAGATTTATGATTTATAAGCGGCAGATCTGTTCATAAATCATAAATTATAAATCATAAGTCATAAATCCCAATTTATGGCATCATTCGTAATTGAAGGAGAACACAGATTATCCGGCGAGATTCATCCGCAAGGCGCAAAAAACGAGGTATTGCAGATTATCTGCGCCACGCTGCTGACAGCCGAAGAGGTGACCGTACATAACATTCCGGACATACTGGACGTCAACAATCTCATTCAACTGATGCGTGATATGGGCGTTACGGTATCCAGAAAAGGGCTTGATACGTATTGTTTCAAAGCTGAAAAGCTGGATTTGAGTTATCTGGAAAGTGATGAATTCCTGAAGAAATGTTCCAGTCTGCGAGGTTCGGTTATGTTAATCGGCCCGATGGTGGCACGCTTCCATAAAGCGATGATATCAAAACCGGGTGGGGACAAGATAGGACGCAGACGTCTGGATACTCACTTTATCGGTATACAGAATCTGGGTGCAGATTTTTCGTACAACGCAGAGCGCGAAGCGTATGAGATTTCAGCTTGCGAACTGAAAGGCACCTACATGTTACTGGACGAAGCTTCGGTTACCGGAACTGCCAACATCGTGATGGCGGCGGTACTGGCCAAAGGAACAACCACTATTTACAATGCTGCCTGCGAACCGTATCTGCAACAACTTTGCAAGATGCTGAACCGTATGGGCGCCAAGATACAAGGCATTGCCTCCAATCTGCTGACCATTGAAGGAGTGGACGAACTGCACGGTACCGAACATACGATACTTCCCGATATGATCGAAGTCGGCAGTTTTATCGGTATGGCAGCCATGACGCAAAGTGAGCTCACCATCAAGAATGTTTCTTATGAAAACCTGGGCATCATCCCTGAAAGTTTCCGCCGTCTGGGCATCAAACTGGAACAACGGGGAGACGATATCTATGTTCCTGCACAGGAAACATATCAGATAGAGTCGTTCATAGATGGTTCCATCATGACTATTGCCGATGCTCCCTGGCCGGGACTGACGCCGGACTTGCTGAGTGTAATGCTCGTAGTTGCCACTCAGGCAAAAGGCAGCGTGCTCATTCATCAAAAAATGTTCGAGAGCCGCCTGTTCTTCGTGGACAAACTGATAGATATGGGAGCACAGATTATTCTTTGTGACCCTCACCGTGCCGTTGTCATTGGTCATAACCATGCCATGCGTCTGCGAGGCGGGAATATGACTTCACCTGATATTCGTGCCGGTATTGCATTGCTGATTGCCGCCATGAGTGCGGAAGGAAGCAGCCGTATCCACAACATTGAGCAAATAGACCGGGGGTACCAGGATATCGAAAGACGTCTAAATGCTATCGGAGCAAGAATTACGAGAATATGATATGGGATGGTGGAAGATGATTAAGAATGGTAGGATGATAAGATGATAAAAAGAGAAGATGTATATAAGATAGGAGTATTCAACAAACCGCACGGCATTCACGGCGAGTTGTCATTCACATTCACCGATGACATTTTTGACCGGGTGGAAGCTGAATACCTAATCTGCCTGTTGGATGGTATTTTCGTACCTTTCTTCCTGGAGGAATACCGTTTCCGTTCCGACTCCACTGCATTAGTAAAGCTGGAAGGGGTAGACACGGCAGAACGTGCGCGGATGTTCACCAACGTGGAAGTTTATTTTCCTGCCAAACATGCCGAAGATGCCGGACCGGGAGAACTGACCTGGGATTTCTTTGTAGGTTTCCGCGTGGAAGAAGTTAACCATGGAGCCTTGGGAGAAGTGACAGAGGTGGATACTGCAACCATCAACACCTTGTTTGTAGTTGATCATCAGGGAGAAGAGTTACTGATTCCTGCACAAGAAGAATTCATCCTGAACATTGACCAAAAGCACAAAGTAATTACAATGGATTTACCCGAAGGATTGCTGGCTTTGGATGAAACAGAGGAAGTGTAAACAAGTGATTAGTGATAGAGTGATAAGTGATTAGCGCGTATGGTGAAAAAGAAACGACATAAAGCATTCTGGAGTAATATCAAATTCAAATATAAGCTGACTATCATCAACGAGAATACACTCGAAGAAGTAGTCGGTCTCCGTGTATCCAAGTTAAACGGCATCTCGGTATTACTTTCTGTGCTGACTGTTTTGTTTCTGGTTGCCTCAGTTATCATTGCTTTCACTCCGTTGCGCAACTACTTGCCGGGATACATGAACAGTGAAATCCGTGCCCAAGTGGTAGAGAATGCTTTACGAGTAGATTCACTTCAACAGTTGGTAGATCGCCAGAATTTGTATATCATGAATATACAGGATATTTTCAGTGGAACCATACGGGTAGATACTGTGCACAATATGGACTCACTGACTACTGTACGCGAAGATTCGTTGATGGAACGCACACAGCGGGAAGCGGAGTTCCGAAAACAATATGAAGAAACAGAAAAATATAATCTGACAAGCATTACAGCCCGCCCGGACATAGAAGGATTGATATTTTATCGTCCCACGCGAGGCATGATTACAGACAAATTTGATGCTGACAGAAAACATTACGGTACGGATATCGCCGCCAATCCCGGAGAGAGCGTACTTGCTACGCTGGATGGTACAGTTATCTTGAGTACTTATACGGCCGAAACAGGATATGTGATAGAAGTACAACATAATCAAGACTTTATATCCGTATATAAGCATTGCAGTTCCTTATTGAAACGTGAAGGGGACACTGTACAGGCCGGAGAGGCTATTGCTTTGGTAGGAAACAGCGGACAACTGACAACCGGTCCTCACCTGCACTTTGAGTTATGGCACAAAGGACGGGCAGTGAATCCGGAACAATATATTGTATTTTAAGTGATAGATAAATGAAAAAACAAATTGCTATACTCGGTTCTACCGGCTCCATAGGTACGCAGGCTTTACAGGTGATTGAAGAACAATCCGACCAGTACGAAGCGTATGTGCTGACCGCCAACAACCGTGTAGAAGAACTCATTGCCCAGGCTCGGAAATTCAAGCCTGAAGCGGTAGTTATAGCCAACGAAACGAAATATGCCCAACTGAAAGAAGCCCTCACCGACCTGCCTATCAAAGTATATGCAGGAACGGATGCTATCTGCCAGATTGTGGAAGACTCGGAAATTGACATCGTACTGACTGCGATGGTAGGTTATGCCGGACTGAAACCAACCATGAATGCTATTCGTGCCCGTAAACCCATCGCTCTTGCCAACAAGGAGACGCTTGTTGTGGCAGGTGAGCTGATTAACGATATGGCACGCCTATCCGGTACACCTATATTACCGGTAGATTCCGAACATTCAGCCGTTTTCCAATGTTTAGCGGGGGAACTCGGTAATCCAATAGAGAAGGTGATCCTTACGGCATCCGGTGGTCCGTTCCGCAATTGCACAATGGAACAACTGGCTACGGTAACCAAAGCCCAAGCCCTGAAACATCCTAATTGGGATATGGGAGCGAAGATCACGATTGATTCCGCTTCAATGATGAACAAAGGGTTCGAGGTGATAGAAGCAAAATGGTTATTCGGTGTACGTCCGGATCAGATTGAAGTGGTAGTACATCCGCAATCTATTATACATTCGATGGTGCAGTTTGAAGACGGTGCAGTAAAGGCACAATTGGGTATGCCGGATATGCGTCTGCCTATTCAGTATGCATTCTCTTATCCGCAACGCCTGAAGGCTTCATTTCCCCGGTTGGATTTCAAGATGTGCACAAACCTGACATTCGAACAACCGGATACTACCCGTTTCCGTAATCTGGCTTTGGCTTATGAAGCTTTGCATAAAGGTGGAAATATGCCTTGTATCGTGAATGCAGCCAATGAAGTGGTAGTTGCCGCTTTCCTGCGGGATGAGATTTCATTCCTCGGCATGAGTGATGTGATAGAGAAAGCAATGTCTATCGTATCATTTGTGGCAAAACCGGAATATGAAGACTATGTAGCTACGGATGCGATGACACGCCGTATTGCACAAGAGTTGATAAAATAAAAATAGTACAGGTATTAGAGTATCTCAACTCCCTTCTTCCTCGGAGGAGAATAAGAATAGTAAATAGTAGTTAATAGTAAAATAGAAAAATTATTAGATGGAAACATTTTTGATTCGTGCCCTGCAACTCATTATGAGCCTTTCGTTGCTCGTTATCGTTCATGAGGGAGGGCACTTCCTCTTCGCCCGTCTTTTCAAGACACGGGTAGAAAAGTTTTGTTTGTTCTTCGACCCTTGGTTTACCCTGTTCAAGTTCAAGCCGAAAAATAGTGATACGGAATATGGTATTGGTTGGCTGCCGTTAGGTGGTTATGTAAAGATAGCAGGTATGATAGATGAGTCTATGGATACCGAACAGATGCAACAGCCAATGCAACCGTGGGAGTTCCGGGCCAAACCGGCATGGCAACGGTTGTTAATCATGGTAGGTGGTGTATTGTTCAATTTCATATTGGCATTATTCATCTATTCTATGATACTTTTTACTTGGGGAGATGAATACGTACCGGTACAAAAAGCCCCGTTGGGTATGGAATTCAACGAAACGGCAAAAGCTATCGGTTTCCGTGACGGTGACGTACTGATATCTGCTGATGGTGTACCCTTTGAACGTTACGGTGGTGACATGCTGACAAGCGTTGTCGATGCCCGCCAGGTAACAGTACGCCGCGATGGGCAAGAGGTATCCGTTTATATTCCTGAGAATTTTATGGAGCGTCTGCTGGCTGACAGTGTACGTTTTGCCTCATTCCGCTATCCGTATGTTATTGATAGTATTTGTGCCAACCGTCCTGCTGCCCTTGCCGGACTGCAAGCGGGTGACAGTATTATGCAATTGGACGGAAAGAACATTGCTTATTTCGATTTTAAAGAAGAGATGTTACGCCGTCAGAAAGCGGATTCAGCTTCTCATTATATCACATTGACTTATGCACGTGCCGGAGTGATAGATACTATAACTTTTGCTACAGATTCAATCTATGAGATAGGTGTAGTAGTACGTACGGCAACCAATCAGTTACTGCCGGTTGTAAAGAAAGAATATAGTTTTCTGGCCTCTTTCCCCGCTGGTGCAGCATTGGGAGTACAAACTCTGAAAGGCTATGTAGGACAAATGAAATATCTCTTCTCTAAAGAAGGCGCCAAGCAATTGGGTGGCTTCGGAACTATCGGAAGCATCTTCCCTGCTACATGGGATTGGCATCAGTTCTGGTACATGACAGCATTCCTTTCTATTATCCTCGCCTTCATGAATATTCTGCCTATTCCGGCATTGGATGGCGGACATGTATTATTCCTTATTTATGAGATTGTGGCTCGTCGCAAACCAAGTGATAAGTTTATGGAACGTGCGCAAATGGTCGGTATGTTCCTGTTATTCGGATTGCTGCTTTGGGCAAACTTTAATGATATTCTGCGGTTCCTGTTCTAACGCAGGTTCTACTTTATAAAAACAAATAGACCATCTATTCGAAGTGAGTAGATGGTCTATTTATTATATGAAATATCTATCGTATTTTCTTACACTAAGTGTCCGATCCACTCTTCACGATCTCCCGGCAAAAGATCAATAACCGGAACCTCTACCATCGTGTAACAACCAGGTTGTTGACGCATGGAAGCGCGAGCTACACAAACCAATACCTGAGCAGTAAGTGCAGGATTATTAATGCGCATATTGAACTCAAATAATTGATTCTGAGTTTTACCGGAAACACCTTTACGAGTGAGGTTTACACCATGTCCCATATCAAGCAAAGCATCTACGCTGGGAACTAATTTCACATGTGTCTCGTCATTTACAAAGTATGGATCTGCCTTGATGGCAGCAGATACTTTATCAAACTCATAACCGTCTTTCAATTCGATATAAACCATACGGCGGTGAATACCTGTTCCGGTAGGAATAGTCATGGAAAGAGCACCTCACTTAAAATATTCCACCTTTACACCATCAATAGCTTTTACAGCTACTGTATGTCCCATACTCATTCCAGGACCAAAGTTTGTATAAGTAATTCCTTTCGGAGCAATAGCTTCCAACAGGGTACGTACGATAGAATCGCTTCCTGGATCCCAACCTGCAGAAATAATAGAAACTGCATTATGTTCTTTTGCAGAAGCAGACAGTGTGCGACGCAAATCTACAATACCGGTATGAATATCGAAGCTGTCAACCGTATTGATGCCAAGTGCAAGGATTTCTTTGGCATAAGTCTCTACACTGCGGGTTGGTGTACAAAGAATTGCAACATCAACGCCTTCCAATTCCTTGATATTCTTTACAACAGGGTATTCACTCAGTTCTGCGGGACGGTTTTCAGCTCCGGCTCGGCGTACTACACCGGCAATTTCAAAGTCGGGAGCCGCTTGCAACGCTTCGAGCACGTATTGCCCGATATTGCCATAGCCAACAATGGCTGCTCTTACTTTTTTCATTCTTTTATTGAATTTATTTATCAGTTTTCTATTTTATCGGCACAAAAGTAATCATTTTCATTCAATTTAACCACAAAACGATTCAGTGTTCCACAGAGTTTTTTCTTTATTAAGACTTCTTTCAAACTTATGTACCTTCAATGACTTATCACTCTAAAACAATTTCCAAAGGAAAAAGTTCCCTGAAACTCTTCTGAGTCTGTAATGAAGAAACACAATATTCCTCGCTCGCGCGCGTTATAGTAAGTATTATGATAGAATACATCAGAGGCGGACTTGCCGAGCTCAGCCCGGCAACCGCAGTTATCGACTGTAACGGATTGGGATATGCCGTTAATATTTCATTAAATACGTATGCTGCCATCCAAGGCAAAAAAGAGTGTAAACTGTATATCTACGAGGCTATACGTGAGGATGCATATGTCCTCTACGGCTTTGTAGATAAACAAGAGCGTGAATTATTCTTGTTGTTGATTTCCGTTTCGGGCATTGGCGGTAATACTGCACGAATGATACTTTCAGCACTTTCACCGGCAGAACTGGTGAATGTTATCAGTACTGAAAATGCCAATTTACTGAAGACAGTGAAAGGTATCGGATTAAAAACAGCCCAACGGGTGATTGTGGATTTGAAAGATAAAATCAAGACAGGCGCTGCAAGCGCAGGAAGTACGATAGGAAGTCTCGGCGGAATGTTATCTGCTGCTAATGCACAGGTGCAGGAAGAAGCTATTGCAGCATTGACAATGTTGGGATTTGCACAGGCACCATCACAAAAGGTAGTTTTGGCAATATTGAAAGAAGAACCGGATGCACCGGTAGAGCAGGTTATTAAGTTGGCGCTGAAAAGACTTTAGTAAATGATGATTTAGGGGAGAATAACCTATATTTTTTATATGTAATTTTTACTTCCTTTCTTTCTTGTCTTGTCACTTTCCCCACCCCCTCTCAGATACCTTCTGAATGGGGATACAATGAGTCAGGAACTGAAAGGCATTCAGTCAGGGAGCGAAAAGCATTCAGTCCCTGACTGAATCAGGTTCACTCAACGAGTCGGAGGAGTAGCTACGGGAAAGGAAGAAATTTACGCATTTTTTGTAAGTATAATTACTAACCGATGAAATATACGATGAATTATCATTCATAAATTAATTAAACACATATGAAGTCTCCCCGTATACGACATATCATCTGGTTATTGCTGCTATGGCTCATGCCTGGCAACTTTGTCGTTATGGGACAGAATGTAAATGAGAAGAGTGCACAAGAAGCAGAAAATGTACAGGATACAATAGCTCCGCGATATTCCGTTCGCAAGACCGTGCCGGGCACACTAAAAGACCTTTCTCCCCACCCTGCCGACCTGCAATCGCCCATGAACCTGCGAACCGAGGCAGAATATGATGCAAAAACAGACAGATACTACATACGCACAAAATTAGGGAATACCGAAATCGGTGTACCGATGGTACTGACCCCCGAAGAATATCTGGATTGGACATTGAAACAATCCATGCAATCTTATTACCGCCAAAAGAACGGAGAACAAATCGGCAAAGGAAAAGAGGCTTTCGACTTTATGGATATGAAGTTCAACCTTGGTCCGGCAGAGAAGTTGTTTGGTCCCGGTGGGGTACAGATACGTACACAAGGTAATGCAGAACTCAGCTTCGGCATGACGTACAAAAATGTGAAGAACCCCTCACTTCCGGAAAGTCAACGCAAAACACTCGGTTTTGACTTTGACGAGAAAATTAATATCAACGTCAATGGAAAAGTAGGTGACAAGGTGAATATGAACATGAACTACAACACCGATGCTACCTTTGATTTTGACACCAAACGGCTGAAACTGAAATATGAGGGAAAAGAAGATGAAATCATCAAACTGATTGAAGCCGGTAATGTGAGTATGTCCACCAATAACTCACTAATACGCGGAGCATCCGCACTGTTCGGTATTCGTACAGACCTGCAATTTGGCAAACTAAAGCTACAAGCTGTTATCAGCCAGCAAGAAAGTGAAGCAAAAACAGTGACAAGCCGCGGTGGTGCACAAACCACTACGTTCGACTTCTCCGCAGATAATTACGAAGGAAACCGCCACTTCTTCCTTGCCCATTATTTTCGAGATGTCTATGATAAAAATCTGGCACAGCTTCCGAATATCCTTTCAGGAATCACAATTAACCGGATCGAAGTATGGGTAACCAACAAACGAAATAACTATGATAATCCGCGAAACATCGTAGCACTAACTGATCTTGGAGAGGCCTTTCACATAGGCAACACTACCGCCTGGAGCGGAGTGGGAAACCCGACCAACCCCAGTTCAAACGTCAACGCTCCCGCCAATAGTGCCAATAACCTCTATGCGGAAATGCTCAGCCGCTATGCAGCTGCACGCGATATCAGCCAGGTAAGTAATATCATGAGTACAATCCCCGGATCCGAACCCGGCATGGATTACGAAAAAATAGAAAGTGCCCGTCTGCTCACTTCCTCAGAATACACACTAAACAGCAAACTCGGTTATATCTCACTGAAGCAAACCCTTCAACCGGACGAAGTACTGGCAGTCGCTTTTGAGTACACACTCGGTGGACGAAGTTATCAAGTAGGTGAGTTTTCTTCAGACATCAAGGAAACCGGGCAAAGTTTGTTCGTAAAATTATTGAAGAATACGGCAAATTCCCCGGACGCAGCCTGCTGGGATCTAATGATGAAGAATGTCTACAGTCTCAATGCCTACTCTGTGCAAAAAGAAAAATTCCAGTTGAACATCACTTACCAAAGCGATACAACAGGTGTATATCTACGCTACATTCCAGAAGGAAAGATTGCCAAAACACCCCTGTTGCGTGTCATGAACCTCGACCGCCTTAATAGCCAGAACCAAACAGGTGCGGACGGTTTCTTCGACTTTGTCGAAGGCTATACGGTGACAGCTTCGGACGGACGTATCTATTTTCCCGTAGTAGAACCTTTCGGCAGCCACCTGCGCAAAGCCATCGGAAACGATGCGCTGGCAGACAAATATGTGTTTCAAGAACTGTACGACTCCACTCGCACCGTAGCGCAACAAACAGCAGAAAAGAATAAATTCCGACTAACAGGTGAATACCGTGCCTCCAATGCCAATGAAATACGGTTAGGGGCTATGAATATTCCACAAGGTTCAGTACGTGTGACGGCGGGCGGTATGACACTGGTAGAAAACTCTGACTATACAGTAGATTACACATTGGGAGTAGTTACCATTCTCAACCAAAGCATCATTGATGCCGGTACAGCCATCAGCGTAAATCTGGAGAGCAATACGCTCTACAGCATGCAACGCAAAACGATGATGGGACTAAACTTCACCTACGATTTCTCACAGAACTTCTCTTTCGGAGGAAGCATCATGCACCTCAGCGAGAAACCACTGACAAGCAAAGTTGCAATGGGTGACGAACCACTCTCCAACACGTTGTGGGGAGTGAATGCTTCATGGAAAAAAGAAAGCCAGTGGCTGACAAACATGCTGGACAAACTACCGTTTGTCACCGCAACCGCCCCCAGCAGCATCAATCTCGGTGTGGAATTCGCCCATCTCATTCCGGGACATGCCAAAGGACTACAACAAAATGCTTCGTACATCGACGATTTCGAAAGTACACAAAATGGCATTGACCTTCGTCAGCCCTCATACTGGATGTTGGCAAGCACCCCCTCACCCCTCTTTCCCGAAGCAACCTGCAGCAATGATATCAGTTACGGAAAGAACCGGGCACTGCTGGCGTGGTACCATATTGACGGACTTTTCACCCGCCGTAACTCTTCATTGACACCTACACACATCAAAAACGACCTAAACCAGCTTAGCAACCACTATGTGCGTGAGGTCTATGAGCAGGAACTGTTTCCAAATAAGGAAACTCCCTACCAGGAATCGGCTTCCATGAACGTCCTGAACCTAGCCTATTATCCACAGGAACGGGGGCCATACAATCTGGATACAGACCTGAATTCCGACGGTACTCTGAAAAATCCGGAGAATCGCTGGGGAGGCATGATGCGTAAACTGGATACCAGTGATTTCGAAGCGGCGAACATTGAATACATCTCTTTCTGGTTACTGGATCCATTCATCTACGAAGAAGGCAATATTGAGGGAGGAATAACACGAACAGGTTCGGAAAAGGCAACACGAGCAAATTCCCCCAAAGGTACTCTCTACATAAACCTTGGCGAAGTATCTGAAGACATCCTCAAAGATGGCAAGAAGTTCTTTGAAAACGGTCTGCCCATTGATGGAGATGCAACAAAGACCGAAGAAACAGTTTGGGGGCGTGTTCCCCGCGATCGTAGTGTGGTATATGCCTTTGATAATGCAGCCGGCGCACGCCGTAAGCAAGATGTCGGACTGAACGGGCTCTCTACTGAAGACGAACGTACCTTCTCCACTTATCAGAAATATCTGGCAGACGTACAGGGCAAAGTGGACGCCTCCACTTACGAGAAATTCTACAACGATCCGGCAGGCGACAATTATCATTATTTCCGTGGCTCGGACTATGACCGGGAAGAGCGTAGCATTCTGGAACGCTACAAATACTATAACAATACCGAGGGGAACTCCACCGCGAGTGAAGACTCTCCGGAACGATACGATATATCTTCAAAGACCGTGCCCGATGTAGAGGATATCAATCAGGACAATACACTGAACGAGACTGAGAAATATTTCCAATATCGCATCAACCTGACACCTTCCGACCTGAAAGTAGGACAGAATTACATCACGGATAAACGAACCGCCAGTGTCCGCCTGCGCAACGGACAAACGGAAGAAGTGACCTGGTATCAGTTCAAAGTTCCCGTACGCAGTGGCGAGGCGGTGGGAAGCATCAAAGACTTCAAGTCCATCCGTTTCATGCGCATGTTCCTGACCGGATTTGAGAAACCCATCGTACTACGTTTTGCAACCTTAGAGTTGGTACGCGGCGAATGGCGCACCTATACCGATGCACTGAATAATACACAACAAGGCGCCTCTACCACCAGCTCTGCTGCACTGGACGTTTCTGCCGTCAATATCGAAGAAAATGGAGACCGTACTCCGGTGAACTATATAATGCCTCCGGGCATCTCCCGTGTCATCGATCCGGGACAACCGCAACTTCGTCAACAGAATGAGCAAGCCATGAGCCTGAAGCTGGAAAAGTTGGCTCCTGGCGATGCACGTGCCGTCTACAAAAATACCGGTATGGATATGCGGCAATACCGCCGGCTGCAAATGTTTGCTCATGCCGAAGCTTTGCCCGATCTCTCCACAGATCCGCAAAATGGCGAACTTTCCGTATTCATCCGCCTCGGCTCAGATTACCGCAGCAACTATTATGAATACGAAATTCCCCTCACACTCACTCCGCACGGAGAATACAACGGAAGCACCGTTGCAGGTTGCCTTGCCGTCTGGCCCAAAGACAACAATCTTGACATTGACCTCAGTGTACTCACCAATGTCAAGAAGGCCCGTAATCGCTTGAAGAATATCTCGAATAGTGGTATCAGCTATGCAAAAGTGTATTCGGAATACGATCCGGATAAACCCTCCAATAAGATAAGCGTGATTGGTAATCCTTCACTGGCAGAGGTCAAGACTATGATGATTGGTGTGAGGAACAACTCACGCACCATTAAATCGGCAGAGGTCTGGGTGAACGAACTGCGCCTAACCGAATTCAACGAAGACGGCGGTTGGGCTGCACAAGGCAATCTCAACTTACAGCTTTCCGATATCGGTAGTATCAACCTGGCCGGCCATGTGGAAACAGCCGGTTTCGGCGGACTGGAACAGAGTGTCAGCGAGCGTCGACTGGACGATTATTATCAGTATAGTTTCACCACTACATTCGATCTGGGACGTTTCTTTCCTAAAAAGGCTAAATTGGCCGCTCCTATTTACTTCTCTTACTCCAAAGAGGCCACTACGCCAAAGTACAACCCTTTGGACAAAGATATGCTGCTGGATGATGCGCTGGATGCCTGTACCACCGATTGGGAACGAGACTCGCTGATGAATATCGCCCGTGAAATTACTACCTACCGCAATTTCAGCCTCAGCAATGCACGACTGGGTATTACAAGTAAAACCCCCATGCCTTATGATCCGGGGAACTTTACTTTCAGCTATTCCCGTTCCCTCCGCCACAATCAGGGTAGCACCACAGCTTACGAAAACGAAACGGACTGGCGCGCTGCAATGACTTATAATTATGCTCCTGTCTATCGCCCGTGGGAACCTTTCAAAGCTATGGAAAGCAAATCTCCATGGATGCGTTTCATCAAAGAAATCAATCTGAACTGGCTGCCTCAAAGCATCTCATTCAATACCGATATGACGCGTCACTATTATGAACTTCAACTCCGCGACCTGGAGGCATTGACTGCCGGAAGCAGTTCCATCGGCAGCGGGGATCTCAGTATCGAAGGCATCCCCATCTCCGTCGCTAAAGAATTTCTATGGAACCGTGACTTTGCCCTGCGCTGGGACCCTACAAAAAACCTAAAACTGAACTTTACCTCTGCTACCCACGCCGAGATTGAAGAACCTTACGGTGTAGTAAATAAAGACCTTGACCCCGATGAATACTCAGCCTGGAAAGATACAGTACGCCGCAGCCTGCTCTCACTCGGCCGCCCTATTGATTTCCAGCAGACATTCAATGCCACTTATAAGCTCCCATTCGACAAGTTCCCCGCTACCGACTGGGTCAGCGCTGACCTTCGTTTCGCCTCTTCTTACAACTGGGACCGGGGTGTTTCCCTTTCCGATGGCATAGAGATGGGCAATACTGTCAGCAATCAGCGCAGCATCGACGTAAACTCGCGTTTCAATCTCGAAGCACTCTATAACAAGGTGCCTTATTTAAAGAAAGTAAACCGCCGCTTTTCTGCTTCCTATCGCAAACCCGCCTCACCCAAAGAACAAAAGCCCCGTCGCTTCGACAAGGAAGTACAATTGCGTGCAGACACTACAGTTACCATTCAACACGGTATGAACTCCCGTCGTCCCAAAGTCACCGCTCTCACTGTGGACGGACGTCGTTATCCCGTACGTTATAAAGTTATAAATGCTAATTCACTACGTATTGATACGCAGGACACGGCACGCATAAAGCTCACTGTAATCCCCGGTCCCGATCCAGAAGATGGTTGGTGGTATAAATTCGGCCAGCATGCTACCCGCATTGCCATGAGCGTACGCAATTTCAGCTTTACCTACAAAAATACGTATGCCATGACCCTTCCCGGTTTCCGTCCTGAAGTCGGTGATATGTTCGGCCAGAAGAAACACGGAGGCTTCCTTGCTCCGGGAATGGACTTTGCATTCGGTTTCACCGGAGACGGCTATATCGACCGTGCCTTGCAAAACGACTGGCTCATCTGCAACGACTCCGTTGTCAGCCCTGCCAGCAGCAATGCCCTTGAAGATCTTCAATTGCGTATCTCCCTTGAACCGATACGCGACCTCAAAATAGACCTTACCGCCAATCGTACCCGAAACCGCAGCCGCGAAATACAATATATGTTCGAAGGTATGCCAGATACCCGCAGTGGTAACTTCTCAATGAGTATCATTTCTATCGGTAGTGCTTTCGAACGCCCCAGCGCCGGTGACGGTTACCATTCCGGTACATTCGAACGTTTCCGCCGCAACCTTGACGTCATCCGTGACCGTGTGGAATCCCAATTCCTCGGTGCACAGTATCCGCAAGGCAGCATTCTTGCCGGAAAGACATTCGATCCGGCAAACGGCACAATCAGCAAGCACTCACCGGATGTCATGATCCCTGCCTTCCTCGCCGCCTACACCGGAAAGAGCGCTCGGAACTCCGCTCTCGACTTCTTTCCCAGCCTGTTCTCCATGATGCCGAACTGGCGTATCACCTACACAGGACTTACCAAGATAGCCTGGTTCAAAAAGAACTTCCGCAGTGTCAATCTGAATCATGCCTATCGCAGCACCTACAGCGTCGGCAGCTACAACACTTTCCAGAGTTTCATGAGCTATATGGGGGATATAGGCTTTGTAGAAGATGTGCAATCAGGAAATCCTATCCCTTCATCGCGCTTCGACATCAGCATGGTATCCATTAATGAGCAATTCTCCCCCCTTATCGGTATGGATGCCACCCTCAAAAACGGACTTACCGCCAAAGTGGAATATAAAACCAGCCGTATATTAAATCTCAGTATGAGTGCTTGTCAACTGGTAGAAACCGCTTCTCGCGATTTCGTTATCGGTTTGGGATATAAGATTGTAAACTTCAATTTATTCAGTGGCCGGAATGTAAAAGACAGCAAGAATCGTGTCAGCCATGACCTTGCTCTCCGTGCAGATATTTCATTCCGCAACCAATCCGCCCTCTGCCGGGACATCCAGCAAGGTTTTGCACAAGCTACCAATGGCAACAAAGCTCTGAAAATATCATGTTCGGCAGACTACACCCTGAGTCGCTTGTTAACCCTGCGCCTCTACTATGACCGCCAACAGAATACTCCGTTAGTGTCCTCTAGCTCATATCCGGTAGTCAGTGCCGACTTTGGTTTCAGCATGAAATTCTCTCTCACGCGGTAAATATACTCGACTATTAAGGAGCAATTCAAGGGAAAGTCCTATCTTTGTGAGATAAACAACAAGCAATATGAAACAAGCAAGAATTTACATGAAGCGTTGGTTAGGAATTAACGAACGCAGTAAACAACTCTCGACCGACACCTGGTATTTGAACTTTGCCAATCAACTACTATCTTTGATCGATGAATCCCCTTTATACAGTAAAAAGTTTGAAGCAGAGAAAGTAGATGCTGCCCTTTCATTGGCTATTTATCTGCAAGACGCCATCGCCCAGTCCGGTGGTTGGAAAGAGTTTTCCAATGCCTATTACGGATTGTACAAGTCCTATCTTCCTTTCTATACGCTGACCGACGAGTATCTTCCCGACGAAATCAATGTAGAGGATATCTCATTCATTCAGTGGACGCTCCTCTCCCGCTATGCCATCTTCGAAGAGGACGAAGTTATTATCCAGAATCCTCATGATTCTGACCTGATAGAATTCAGCCAAAAGGTATATGATGTGATGGATACCGCCTTTGAAGAAGCTCCCATCTGCGATGAGCCGTCTTCTCACATTTGGGTAATGGGACTTGATTTACTAGAAATGCCATTAGTACCACTTCCCGAAATCACTCCCGGAATGACACTTAAAAAAGATGTGGAGAACTGCCTGTCATACAGCAAAGGAGAACCGCTGCTTTATTTTACCACCTACGATGAATTACGCCGTTTCTTTGTGGAAGAACTAAAATGGGAAGATAAAAATGAAAGTCTGTTACCGGAATTAAGAGATGAAAGAAACTTTGTGATCTATGCCAATGCCAAAGGTATGCTGATAGCCTCTAATGTTTCTTATTGCTTCTGCGATCCACGCAATCCGACTTATAATGCAGAAAAATTTATTATAAAATGTGCTGAATCTTTAAAAAATCAATTATTTAAAGATTATGAGGTATTATTTATCAATGATGGATCAACTGATGATACATTAAATATATTAAATAATTATATAAAAAATAATAAATTAGAAAATTTTAAAATTATAACTAAAAAAAAT
>OLSB01002124.1_pt1 | contig 17200 bp, 21 predicted proteins | sample 1672071 | NCBI WGS metagenome assembly OLSB01 (sample SAMEA3136642, study PRJEB25190) | human gut metagenome | biome: human gut; feature: human-associated habitat; material: faeces | place: Austria | collected 2013 | reverse complement strand
TACCAGGAAAAGTGGCACCAACAACATCAGCAGAATTTATAAAAAATACAATATATAATATATTAAGAGAAATATATAAAGTTTAAAAGAAGCAAAAGAAAGGAGAGTGTTAATCTAAAAAGATTAACATTATAAAAAATATGGAAATATATCAAGCAATAGTTTTAGGAATAGTTCAAGGATTAACAGAACTATTACCAGTATCAAGTTCAGCACATTTAAAATTAATACCATGGATGTTTAATTGGAACATTCCAGAAAGTTTTGATGTAGCATTACATTTAGGAACATTATTAGCAATAACATTATTTTTCTTCAAAGATTGGTTAGGTCTAATAAAAGGTGGATATGATCAAGTTGTAAAAAAGAAAAAATCAACAGAAGGTAAAATCTTCTGGTACATAGTAGCAGTAACAATTCCAACAGGAATTTTAAGTTTAGTATTAGACAAATTCTCAGGATATATTTGTGACAAATTTAACATAGAATCAATAATGATTGCAATTGCATTAATAGTATTAGGAATTGTACTTTATATTGTTGATAAAAAAGCACCATCAGAAACAAAATATGAAGATATGACATTTAAACAATCATTTTTAATAGGATTATCACAAGCAATAGCAGCAGCATTTCCGGGAACATCAAGATCTGGTATAACAATGACTGTTGCAAGAGCTTTAAAAGTAGACAGAGAAAGTGCTGCAAAATATTCATTTTTATTATCAACACCAATAGTATTAGCAGCAGTACTTGTAAGTATAAAAGACTTTGAATTTACACTTGCATTCTTTATGGGAGTATTATTCAGTTTCTTAGTAGGAATAATTGTAATTAAATTTTTATTAAACTACTTGAAAAAAGGAAGTTTCAAAGGATTTGCTATATATAGAGTAATACTTGGAATAATAGTAATTACTATGACAATTATGAGATAGAATTTGTAAAAGAGGCACAAAAGTGCTTCTTTTTTCATATTATAAAACATAGGAGGAGAATCAATTATGTTTTGTAGAAGATGTTATAGAAATAAAGGATATTATAGAAATAATCAACAAAATGAAATTAGTTTTAATGAGTTAAAAGACAAGGTATCTAAAGGAGCAATTCTAATAGATGTAAGAAGCCCACAAGAATATAATGAAGGACATCTACCAGAGGCACTAAATATACCTGAATATGAAATAAGAAAAGTAAAAAATGAAATGCCAAAATTAAATCAACAAATTGTCGTATATTGTCAATATGGTGGAAGAAGTAGAGAAGCATATAATATGTTAAGAAAAATGGGATATACCAATGTATATTCATTAAAAGGTGGGTTAGAAATGATTTAAAATATATTAGAAAAAATATTAAAAAAAGTACCCGAATTTAAATTTTAAGTAATTTTAACTTTATTTTTAGTAACTTATGTGCTAAAATACTAGAGAAAAAAGAGGTGGTATTATGTTAAAAAAAGGTATGATATTAGATGAAAGTGATAAAAGAGTTAGACAAAAGAATATTGATGTTGTTTTTCCCTTATCTAAAGATGATAAAAAAATGATAAAAGAAATGCTTAAGCATTTAAAAGAAAGTCAAATTGAAGATATTGCTAAAAAATACGATTTAAGACCTGGTATGGGACTTGCTGCTCCTCAAGTAGGCATTAACAAAAGATTTTTTGTTATTTGTCATGAAGAAGAACCTAATAAGTTTAAAGATTATGTAATGATTAATCCCACTTTAGTTAGCCATTCAATGGAACTTGTTTATGTTGGAGGTGGTGAAGGATGCTTAAGCGTAAATCGTGATGTCGAGGGCATTGTTCCAAGATATGCTAGAATTACTATGGAAGGTTACGATTTAGATGGTAATAAAATTAGAATTAGAGCAAGAGAAGAACTATCAATTGCTTTTCAACATGAGTATGACCATTTAGATGGAATTTTGTTTTATGATAAAATAAACAAAAAAAATCCTTTCTACAATGCTGAAAATATGAGAGAAATATAAAAATAAGATATTAGTTTAAACTAATATCTTTTTACTTTGTATATTCAAATTCATAATCAAGAATTCTAACAATATCTCCTTCTTTAACTCCTAAACGTTCTAATTCATCATCGATGCCCATATGCCTTAACTTCTTAGCAAACTGAACATAAGCTTCTTCACCATTAAAATTAGTCATTTTGAGTAATTTTTCTACTCTATCTCCTTTAATTACCCATATATCTTTTTCCTTTGTAATAGTAAATGGTAATTCTTCCTTAAATTTATATAAAACATGAGTTTCGTAGTTGTTTTCCTCAAATAATTCCTGTTCCTCTATTTCACTAGTCATCTCTCCAAGATAATTAATTACTTCCTCTAATCCCTTGTTAGAAATAGCCTCAATTTCAAATATTTTAATATCACCAATTTCTTTCTTTAATCTTTCTAAATTCTCCTTAGAATTAGGTAAATCCATCTTATTAGCAATAATAATTCTAGGTTTTTCTAATAACTTAGGATTAAATTCTTGTAACTCTTTATTTATAACTAAATAATCATCATATGGATCTCTACCTTCACTTCCAGAAATATCTATTACATGTGCTATTATTTTAGTACGTTCAACATGTTTTAAAAATTTATGCCCTAATCCTAAACCATTTGAGGCTCCCTCAATTAAACCAGGTAAATCCGCGACAACAAAAGTTTTTTCATTCTTTGTCTTAACAACTCCTAAATTAGGAGATAAAGTAGTAAAATGATAACTTGCTATTTTAGGATTAGCCGCACTTATTTGAGATAAAATGGTAGACTTTCCAACACTAGGTAATCCTACTAATCCCACATCCGCTATCATTCTTAAAGTAGCATTAATACTTCTTACTTCCCCTGGTTCTCCTCGTTCACAAAATGATGGGCAAGGATTACTCTTAGTAGAAAGACTAACATTACCTCTTCCGCCTCTACCACCATAAGCAACAATTACTTCTTCCCCATTTTTCTTTAAATCTGCTAAGACTAATCCCGTATTATTATCTTTAATAGTAGTTCCAATTGGTACTTTAACAATAATATCATCCGCAGATTTTCCATTTTTATTTTTACCTTCACCATTTAAACCATTTAACCCCTTAATATGCTTTTGATACTTTAAATCAATTAAAGTCTTTAATCCAGAATCAGCTCTAAATATAACATCGCCACCCTTACCACCTGAGCCTCCATAAGGACCACCCATTGGTACAAACTTTTCACGGCGAAATGCCATACAGCCATCGCCTCCATTACCAGCATTAACTAAGATATTTACCTCATCAACAAACATAGTATCTCCCTCATTTCCTTACCATTATACAATAATTTTTAAGAAAAAAAAAGAGAAAAATTAAAAGAAGCTATTTAGCTTCTACAATTAACTTAATTGCCGTACGTTCATCCCCATCAATTACAATATCTGTAAAAGCTGGAATACAAACTAAATTTTTACCAGATGGAGCCACAAACCCTCTAGCAATTGCAATCCCTTTAATAGCTTGGTTCAATGCTCCAGCACCAATAGCCTGAATCTCAACACTTCCTTTTTCTCTAAATACATTAGCAAGAGCCCCGGCAACACTATTAGGGTTTGACTTACTAGATACTTTTAATGTTTCCATAATTTCTTCATCCTTTCTACATTTAAATATATGAAGTAAAGTCATATTTATGAAGATTATTTTTTATCTTGAATTGGTACAACGATTATATTATAATGTTCTTAGGTGAATCTCATGTTTGTAATTGATAAAGAAAATATATATGAAATGATAATTAAAAATTCTAAATTTATATCTTACATTTATAAAGTTAACAATTTAAACGATATTGAAATCATAATAAATAATATTAAAAATAAATATAAAGATGCTACCCATATTTGTTATGCTTACAAAATAGATAATTTAATAAAAACATATGACGATAATGAGCCTACTGGAACAGCCGGATTACCTATCTTAGAAGTAATAAATAAAAATAACTTAAACTATACTATAATTATAGTAGTTAGATACTTTGGTGGCATTAAACTAGGAGCAGGAGGTCTTCTTAGAGCATATTCAAAAGGTGCCTCAAATGTAGTCAAACTATGTAATTTAAAAAAATTAATAAAAGGTTTTGATATCACAATTACATTCGGTTATGATAACTTAAAAAATATTGATTATCTATTAAAAGAAGAAAATATTTATGATAAAAAATATCATGATAAAATAAAATATAGTTTTAAAACCAGCGACAATAATATTATTGATAAAATTAAAAATAATAAAGATATTACCATTAACAATATTAATGAAATCTACATAGAAAAAAACTAATAAGAATTTTTACTTATTAGTTTTACTTTGTCATTTTAAGTAATTTATATTGAAATAATGATAGACCGAATGCACATAAACCAATTGACATGATTATTGAAATTGGTAAATCTGCTGTCTTAGGATTATCTGGGATAGTTGGTGTTGGTTCATCAGGTACTTCGCAGTTTTCACAAGACCATTTTGCACATAAAACAATATCACTATCTACTGGAGTACTAAAATCATATCTTACATTGTTTAACATCCAATATAAAAACTCAGCATCACTTCTAACTGGATCTTCAGGTTTTTGGTCAGTCGCAGTTAAACCTTCCATAACTCTAACTATTACCTTTTCTTGTCCATAATGAGAACCTGTAAAAGTACCACCTGTTGCATCAAATGTTACTGAATATACATCAGCAGCATAAGTATTTTTTAAAATTAAAGCAGTAATACCAAATACAACCATAATAGCACCAAGAACTGCAGTTATCACATATCTCTTTTCTTTCATATAAGTTATCCTCCTTATTTTTCTAATATAAATATATCATATTTATTTTTGTTTGACAATACCTTTTTGAAAAAAGATAATCTAAAAGAAAAAGAAATTGAAATTTTATAATCTCAACTTCTTAGAATAGTTACTTTGACATAGTGAATTTTTATTCACCCACACTATTACAAAGAATCCTTTTAATTTATAAAGCCACCATTGCTAACGTTAAGATAACCATTGAAGCTAAAGCTATCGTTAATACTACTTTAATTGACCATTTAAACCACGTTGAATAATCAACACGGGCAAGTGCTAGTCCACCCATTATAGCCCCACATGTTGGAGTAATTAAATTAACTAATCCATTCGCAGCAACTAAAATCATAATGTTTGTTTCAACACTGAATCCTAGCTGATAAGCTAAAGGTCCCATAATTGGTGTCGATAAAGATGCAAGTCCTGATGATGATGGTACTAAGAATGATAAACCTACATGTAATAAGTAATTAAGTGGAGCAAATACTACAGCAGGTGTACCCTTTAATGCTTCAGCCGCATTATAAATAATATAATTATCTAAATATGTTGTTTTCATAAGTACTGAAGCTCCACGCGCTACCGCGATAATTAGAACGACACTTAGAATATCTGATGCTCCTTCAATGAATGCCTCAACAAGTTCATGTTCTTTTAATTTACCAACTATACCAATGATAATTGCCATAACAAAGAACCATACTGCTCCATCTAGGAACCACCAATAACCAAAGCAATTTCCTGTTAAAAATGCTGAGAAATGTGTACCAGCATCAGCAACAGAAGCAGGTATTACCCCAAAATCAACCCAAGGAATAAAACCTATAATCATAACTACAAATGTTAAACCAAATAACCATAATACTATTTTTTGTCTAGTAGTAAGTTTAGCATCTGTATTTAAATAATCTTCTTTAGCAAATGCTTTATCCATAGCTTTTTGTTCTTGTAATGATAAGAACGTTGAGCCCTTATCAGCTTTTACTTTCTTAGCATAATTTAAAACAAATAATACTGCAATAATATAAGATACAATCCATAAAGCAACACCTAACCCAATAGTAATACCCTGATTTACTTTAATTCCTTCAGGTAATGCACTTATTGCTGCGCCTACCGCAAATGGGTTAATCGTAGACCCAAGAACACCAACACCAGCTCCAAGCAATACCGTAGCAGATGCCACGATAGTATCCATTCCTGCTGCTACCATCGTAAATGCAAGCAAACCATAAAACGCTACGGTTTCTTCCATCATACCATATGTTGTACCACCAATTGAGAAAATCAACATTAGTATTGGAATTAAGATAAGTTCTCTTCCTTTTAATTTTTTTACTAAGACTTTTATTCCCGTTTCTAAAGCACCTGTTTTAGTAACTATTGCTAAAAGTCCACCTAATACTAAGATAAATATGCAAACATCTGCAGCATCTTGAAATCCTAGTATTGGGGCAGATAAAATATCTGATATTTTTGCACCAACAACCCCACTACCATTTACTATATCTTCACCAACAAAACTAGCTTTTGGTAGTAAATGAGAAATAATTCCCAATAATACTATAATTATAAATATTATTGAAAATGATGTTAAAACAAACTTTTTCTTTTTTGTCCTTGCCATTTTAAATTCCTCCTATTTTTTTATTCTGGTACCTGTTTTACCTTTTAAAGCCTCAAGAGCTTTATCTAAAGATGTTATTATTGCAAGTTTGTTATCACTATTATTTACAAAGTCTACACAAGCAAGTATTTTAGGCAACATACTACCCTCCGCAAACTGTCTATCTTTAATATAAGTATCTATTTCTTTAGTATTTATTTCATCTAATCCTATTTCATTATCTTTCTTATAGTTTAGATAAACCTTATCTACCTCGGTTAATATTAGTAAGATATCAGCATCAAGTTCTCTTGCTAAAGCAGAACTAGCATAGTCTTTATCAATAACAGCATCGATTCCTTTTAACTCATTATTTAAGATTACTGGAATACCTCCCCCGCCAACAGTGATAACAATGTTACCAGCATCAAGCATATTCTTGATAACATTTAATTCTAGAATGCTTTTTGGCTTAGGCGAAGGTACCACTCTCCTATAACCACGAGAAGCATCCTCAACAAATTTATAACCAGTAGAAACTGCTAAACTAAGAGCTTCTTCCTTGGTATAAAACATTCCTACAGGCTTAGTTGGATGATTAAATGCTTCGTCTTTTTCATCCACTAAAACTTGAGTAATGATTGTTGCACAATCTTTTTTGATATTATTTTCCCTTAGACAATTAGTTATTGCTTGTTGTAGATGATAACCTATATACCCTTGACTCATTGCCCCACACTCTGCAAAAGGCATAGAAGGTATAGTAGAATCATTCTTTGAGGCATTTTCAAATGCTAAGTTAATGATTCCTACTTGAGGTCCATTACCATGAGCAATAACAACAGTATGTCCTTCTTTAATAATATCTACTATATTTAAAGCCGTTTGTTTCACTAATCTTAATTGTTCACTAGGAGTCTTACCTAAAGCATTACCCCCTAAAGCAATAACAATTTTACTCATGATTATCCTTCATGGTGGCATATATCACGGCTTTAATAGTATGCATTCTATTCTCTGCTTCTTCAAATACTTTAGACTGATTGCTCTCAAATACTTCATTACTTACTTCCATTTCAGGTAAACCAAATTTCTCATATATATCTTTACCTATTTTAGTATTTAGGTCATGAAAAGATGGTAAGCAATGCAAGAAAATAGCGTTTGGATTTGCATTATTCATAACTGTTTTATTTACTTGATATGGTTTTAATAAATTAATTCTCTCATTCCATACCTCATCAGGTTCTCCCATTGATACCCATACATCGGTGTATATTACATTGGCATTCTTAGTACCTTTCATAACATCTTCTGTTAAATTAATAGTACTACCATTTTTTAAAGCAATTTCCTTACAAATATTGATTAATTCCTGAGAAGGCCACAAAGACTGTGGAGCGCATACAGTAAAATTAATACCCATTTTGGCACTTACTACCATTAAAGAATTACCAACATTATTTCTAGCATCACCCATAAATACCATATTAATACCTTTTAAATGTCCAAATACTTCTTCAATTGTCATAACATCCGCAAGCATTTGAGTTGGATGAAATTCATTAGTAAGTCCATTCCATACAGGAACACTAGAATACTTAGCTAAATCCTCAACTATTTCTTGAGCAAATCCGCGATACTCAATACCATCATATATTCTTGATAATACCCTTGCCGTATCTGCGATAGACTCTTTTTTTCCCATTTGACTACCAGTAGGCCCTAAGTATGTAACATGCATACCAAGATCATAACCTGCTACTTCAAAGGAACACCTTGTCCTAGTTGAATCTTTTTCAAAGATAAGAGCAATATTCTTACCTTTTAAATACTCATGATTCTCACCATTTTGTTTTTTCTTTTTAAACTCTTTAGCTAAATCTAATAAATATCTTATTTCTTCTTCTTTATAATCTAATAATTTAAGAAAATCTCTACCATATAAATTCATTCCTAATCCTCCCTTATAAGTGGCATACTCATACATCTTGGACCACCTCTACCACGTGATAGTTCAGCACTTTGCATTTCATATACCTTTATTCCATGTTCTCTTAAAATTTCATTAGTAATATTATTTCTATTGTATACTACTACTACTCCCGGAGCAATACATAATGTATTAGTACCATCATTCCATTGTTCACGTTCGCTTGCTATTTTATCACCACCAGCACATGGAATTAAGGTAATTTCTTTATTTAAATATTCTTCTAATATTTTCTCTAAACTACCTTTTCTTTTTCTAACTTTTACTTCTTCTTCATTTTCACCCTTAGTTATTTCAAATACTTCTAAAGTATTCATGATACCAGGATGATATGTAAATTTATCATAATCTATTTGGGTAAATACTGTGTCTAAATGCATAAAAGCACGACATTCTGGAATCTTAAAAGCAAGCACCGTATCTATCTTAACATTTTTATCCCTAAATAAATTCTTAGCAAGCATATCTATTGCTTCTGCACTCGTTCTTTGCGAAATACCTACTGCTAAAACATGCTCATTTAAATTCAAAATATCTCCACCTTCAATACTAAATGGATTAGTCCTATCATAATACTTAGTAACTTTATCCATATATTTTGGATGATAGTTAAAAATATATTCAGCATAAATAGTTTCTCTATTTCTAGTAGCAGAATACATCTTATTTAAAGATATTCCATCTCCTATTGAAGCAAAAGGATCTCTTGTAAAATATAAATTGGGTATTGGATCGGCTAAAAACTCTCCCTCTTCACTAACTAAATCTACTAAAGAATTTTCAATATCTTTCTTAGTTCTAGATAATTCACTTACTTGGATTCCTTCCATTGTCTTTAAAACTAACTCTTTCATATCAGTATAACTATTTAAATATTCAAACATTAAATCTTTATACATTGGTGTCCTAACACCTGCTTCATATATAAATTGTCTTATAAAACTAGGTTTTAGTTGAGGATTTAACTCTAATGTTTCAGCCATTAAATCTTCAAGATAAAATACTTTAATATCATTATCTCTAAGTATCTGTACAAACTCATCATGTTCTGCTTGAGCTTCTTTAAGATATGGAATATCATCAAAAAGTAATCTACCTAAAGTATCTGGTGTCAAGTTAAGTAATTCCTTTCCCGGTCTATGGACTAGAACTTCTTTTAAAGGTTTGATTTCACTTGTAACATGAATCATCTTATCACCTACTTTCTATTATATATATTGTAACATACTTTTTTTAATTTGTTAACTCATTTGTTAGAAAATCATCAAGTTTTTTATTTTTATGATTTTTAAAATCAAATGGTGCCTTAGTATCAACTTCTATTTTACCATTTTCTATAAATATAATACGCTCTACTATCTCTTTTACAAAACTAAGTTCATGACTTACTAAAATAATAGTCATATCTAATTCCTTTAATTTTTTTATAAGTTCTAATACCTCATTAGTCATTTTAGGATCTAAACTGCTTGTTGGTTCATCAAAAAGAATAAGCTTAGGATTCATTATTAAAGTTCTAGCTATAGCCACTCTTTGCTTCTCACCACCCGATAAATTACTAGGAAATTCATTCTCTTTATCTAAAATATTCATATCTTTAAGTAACTGTCTAGCTCTCTTTTTAGCCTCATTAATATTAAGTATTTTTAACTTTACTGGTGCTAAAATAATATTATCTAAAACACTTAAATTATTAAATAAATTAAATTGTTGAAAAACCATACCTACTTTTTCATAATAGTTTTTAATTGTCTCGATTTTAATATTATCAAATAAAATCACTCCTGAATTAATAGTTTCTAATCTACTAATACATCTAAGTAATGTACTTTTGCCACATCCAGATTCCCCTATAATACCTATAACTTCACCCTTATTAACAGTAAATGATACATCATTTAAAATTATATTTTTATCATAACTTTTAGTTAAGTTTCTAACTTCTAGCATTATTTAACTTCCTTTCCATGACATTAATTAACCTAGATAAAAAATAAGTCATTGTAAAGTAAATAATAGCAATAATAATAAGAGGGAAAAAATAATCATAAGTACGAGAAGCAATAATATCTGAAGCTTTAGTTAATTCACAAATACCAATATAACCTGCAACAGAAGTTTCTTTTAATAAAGTAATAAACTCATTACCTAAAGCAGGCAATATATTCTTAATTGCCTGAGGTAATACCACATAATACATAGTTTGAATATAGTTTAATCCAAGTATATTAGAGGCTTCAAACTGTCCTTTATCAATAGATATAATACCCGATTTAATTATCTCAGATACATATGCTGATGAATTTAAACCAAAAGCAATAATACCTACTAAAATAATATTGATATTAACACTTTTAAAAATAACATAATATATTATCATTAATTGTAACAAAACAGGCGTTCCTCTTATAACTAAAACATAAAAATCACATATTCTTCTTAAAATTTTAAACTTACCCGTATGAATATTAGCATTTATTATTAAAGCAATAATAGTACCTAATAAAACACCAATTATTGTTGCAAAAAGAGCCATAATTATTGTATTTCCTAATCCTTCTAATATATATAAATACCTATTTTCATATATTAATGAATAGTATAAGTTTTCAAATACCCCATTAAAAAAATTATATAAAGATTTCAAACAAATCACCTACTTTGTATATTTAATTACATATTCATCAATTTTACCCTCATTAATTAAATTATTTAATACTTCATTTACTTTATCTAATAATTCAGTATTACCTTTCTTTATCGCAATACCATAAGTATCTTCAAAAACATAACCATCTAAAATAGTAAGATTAGTATTCTTCTTAACTATCTCTTTAGCAGGCAATTCATCCATAACAATAGCATCAACCTTATTACCCTTCAAATCTTCAACCATAGTTAAATATTTCTTTTGTCTTAGAAGTTCAGTACTCTTGTGTTTATCAGTAAAATAAGTATCAGCAACACTACCAAGTTGAACTGCAACTTTTTTATTATAAATATTATCTATATTAGTAATATTACTACCCTTCAAAATAATAACAACTTGCTTTGAAGTAATATAATTCATACTAAAATCAACCTCTTTTTTTCTCTCTTCATTAACAGAAATACCCGCAAGTGCAATATCTGCTTTACCACTTTTTATCTCATTTAAAATAGAATCAAAATAAATATCTTTAATAACTAATTCCTTACCCATAGACTTAGCTATTTCCTTGGCTATCTCTACATCCACCCCAACAATATCACCATTCTCATAATATTCATAAGGAGCAAAACCAGCTTCAGTTACCATAATAAGTTTATTATTATCACGACCACATCCAGTTAATAAAATAAGTACTAATAACATTAAATATTTCTTCATTTCATAACCTCTATTCTTTTTGTATTATTAAAATAAGTATAACAAAAATAAGTTATATTTACAAGTTATTTTTTCTTTTTTTTTTTGCTACCACTGTTTTAATTTTTCAATTACATTCTTCTTATTCAATATCAATTATTTTCTTTTAACTATTATTCTCAACGTTTTCTTTTATACATTTTTTAACATTCTTATAAAAAAAAACCTATTAAAGTTTCTTAATATATTTTTCTTTTTTGTATTTTAGAATTTAAAAACATAACAAAATTTATTGGTAATAACCTTACTAAAATCTTATTTAACTTCATTAATCTACTAGGAACAATAATTAACTTATCTAAAAACATATTATCTATAGCATACTTTGCTACCTTATTACTCCTAAGTGAACCAATACTAAATTTAACATTTGCAATCTTATTAAAATTAGTCTTAACTGGTCCAGGACACAAAACTGATATTTTAACATTTGAATTCATTTGTTTTAGTTCTTCATAAATAGCTAAAGTTAAATTTAAAACATAACTTTTCGTGGCATAATAAGTAGCCATATAAGGACCTGGCATAAAGCCCGCCATCGAAGCTACATTCAAAATACGACCATGATTTCTTTTAACAAAATCTATTAAAAATAATTTAGTTAAAATATGATAAGCACGTACATTAACATCTATCATATTAAGTTCCTTATCCAAAGATGTTTCTACAAACTTGCCAGCATCTCCAAAACCAGCATTATTAACTAATATATCAATATTTTTATTCTTTAACATCTCATATAACTTATAACAATTATCTTTATCACCCAAATCTAAACATATATTAGTTACTTTAGTTTTAACATCCTTAAATAATACTTCTATTTTCTCATAATCTCTCGAAACTAAGTATAAATCATATCCTAAATTAGATAAATACAAAGCCATATCTTTTCCAATTCCTGAAGATGCTCCAGTTACCAATGCTTTCATATTTCCTCCTTATAAATAAGGTTTTAATATCTCAATACTTTCTTGCTGATACTTAAGCAAACGCTTAGCTAATTTAATAATACTCCTATCAGCATTTTCCTTATACCTATCTATCTTATGTTCCATTTCTACTACTCCCATAGTAAATCCTTGAATTAACATCTCTGCAATAGAAGGATCACTATTATCTTTTAACATTTCCATCTTAATACCCATTTTAGACATCAATTCAACCATAAAACCCTTATCTTTAGGTGCTATCTTATTTTTCTTTAAAAGTCTCTTACTTTCCTTCAAAAAACTCTCATATTCTTTTAATTCATCTTCTACTATTTTTTTAATCTTATTATTAGTATTCTTAATAGTATTAATTAACGTAGTAGTAGACTTTACTCCCATCGATGCTACTTGATAAATATAAGTAAGTAATTCATTGTTTTCATTCATAATATCACCCTTTCTAAGTTTATTATGAATGATAAATAATATTTTATACTTACATTAAATAATTAATATCTTTAATTTCTAAATTTTTACTTTCAGCATATTTTTCATATAAAAATTTACCAATAAAAAAGCCTATAATAAAACATAAAATCAATACTAATGTTGCTAAAATTATATCTCTTACCTTATTTTCTTTTTTCATATTTCCTCCTTAAATTAAAAGTTAATAAACTATTATTTATTAACTCATTATAAATTACTTCTAAATGACTTTAATTCCTTTAAAAAATCATTATCATCATCAATATCTATATCATATCTATTTTCTCTAGTTTCAGCCATCTTAGCATTTCTAAGTAATTCTTCATAACTAATAATAGCATCTTCCTCTTGAGAATTTTCAAAATCAGTTAATGCAATTGGACCATCATCTATTTCTTCATCCACTTGTCTTTTTATCTCTTCAACAAAACTATTTTCCTCTATTTCTTCCTTCTCATATTTAGGCATAACTATTTCTTCTTCTATATTTTCCACTACCTCAATAGGTTCTAGTTTTTGTTCTTCGATATTTTCTTTAACATCATCATTTTCTTCTATAACTTCATCATTAATACCATCATCAATATCCTCATTATTTAAAATTACAGCATTCTCTTTTAAATCTTCTTCTTTAATCTTTTCATAATCTTCTTTTTTAATACTCAAACTTCTAACATTATCCTTAAAATTTGTTTTATCTTCTACCTTATTTTTCTTCTCTTCAGTACGCATTTTTATAATTATTTTTCTAAGTTCTTGATTTTTAAGTAAAACCGCGATTAAAGAAAAGAATAAGAAGAAAAATAAAACTACAATTAACCAAAATAAAACCATTCCCGGAGTATTTAAACTCTTATAAAAATCTAAAAAATATTCAATTTGTTTCATTTGCTCACCTCATAAACAAATAATTAATAATACTTGTAATATATATAGAAGCCGTTTCTGCACGCATAATCCTACTACCCAAAGAAATACTCTCAAACCCTATTTCATTTAAGTATTCTTCTTCCTTATCTGTTATGCCACCCTCAGGTCCCACTACTATAAATATTTTAGCACAAGATAACTTATTTTGTAAATAGTTATTTAATAATTTTTTATTTTTCTTTGTACTAAGTACTATTTTATTATCACAATCGATACTACCTAATTCATCAATATTCTTAATATCTAAAATCTTAGGAATAGTATTTCTCTTAGACTGCTCACTTGCTTCTTTACAAATACTTTGCCATCTTTCTTTTTTCTTTAAAAACTTCTTATCATCTAACTTAACAACACATCTTTCCATGTTAATTGGAACAATAGTATCTACTCCTAATTCTGTAGCCTTCTGTAAAACTAAATCCTGTTTTTGCTCCTTAATTAAAGCTACTCCTAAAATTATATCACAATCTAATTTTTTATCTTCCCTTATCTCTTCTAAAATATTGATCTTAAAATTATCCAATGATTCTATCTCACACAAATATGTAACATTATCATAAACAACTTCTATCTTGTCTAAAATACTATTTCTCATAACTTTCTTAATATGATAAATATCTCCACTAGATAAAATTAAATTATTATTTATCTTATCTATTCCAAAATATCTTTGCATATAACACCTAGTCGATTATTTCATTAATCATATTTTTATTAGAAACCGCAATTTTTAACATAACTTTTTCAAATTCATTACTATCCTTAATAGGTTCTAATATACCATCAACTTCCTTAATAAGAATAATATCTTTATCATCATCATCATTTACTAAATATAAATATATAACATTATCTTCATATATTACATCACATATAATATATTTACTATTATTGTCCATCGTAATTACATCATATTTATTATATTTCATATTATCTACTCTTCCTTACTTCCCTAGAACTATCTATTAAATTAACTGGATTTAAATTATGAACAAACTCATCAGCATATTCCTTAAAAGATATATCTTCTTCACTAGTAGTAACAAGACTAGAACCAGATGCTTCATAACTAACATTATGCTCAATATCAACTTTCCTAGTTGATACTATACCCACTGCCATAGAATAAATAAGTGCTGTAGCTATAACCACTTTAAGAGCCTTGTTAGCCTTTTTCTTAGTACTAACATCATTTCTTCTACTAGTATCTACCTTACTAACTCTCATACCTTCTAATTTCTTAGCACGAGACTCCATTATAACCTGTTGCTCCTTAATATAATTCCTCATATTATCATTCATATTCATATTACCATGAGTAATAGAATTAAATTTTAAACTATCATTTTCATTCATATAAAAATTCTCCTTAACTATACTAAGTATATCATATTTTATGAAAAGAAAGAAGAAAAAAAAGAAATATTTATATATGTTTACATATAATATTAAAAAGAAACCGGTTTCCTTCTTCATAACCAGTTTCTTTTACTTTTGCTATTGCATTGTAGTTCTATAGAGTTATTTTGTTACTGAAAGAACAACACGAAAACCGATGGCGGTGCTGATGGTGTAGGCATCGACTCCAGCCGTGTAGCCGGCAAAGTGGAACACGCCCGCATCATCCCCTGCGTCGTAGGAGCCCCCGCGCCCAAACCAAGGGTAACTGGACGAAACAAATTCCGCATAGTCACTATACCAGCCTACTGTCTCTCCTGTTGCATCCCCTAGGTGGCTTGCTACCACACTTGTTCCTGAGTATATATCTATATGTTCTGCTGGCACTGTACTTACTGTTAATCCTGAATTCCCTGCTGTTTTGTTATAATTTCCCATTACATATTCTAATGCTCCACCTATTATATCATACACTCCATAAATATTTCCTGTTGTAGATTGTCCTGTATTTGTTTTATAACTTGTACCTGTTCCTCCACCAGTATAATATGAGCTATTATTATTTATTCCTATTTCTGTTATTCCTAATCCATAGATACTTTGTTTTAAATATGCAACTGCTCCCCATTCTATATTTTTCATCATATGTGAATCTGATCCATTTGCTCCGTTTATTGTTAAATAATTTGTTGATCTAAATAATTTTCCTGTATTATACATGTTAGCTACATTTTTATTTCTTAAAGATGACACTCCTGGTTTTACTCTAGGAGCTGTAGTACTACCAGATACTTCAAATTTTGCTACCCATATTCCTTTTAATTCTGTCTTATTACCACTTGCATTTATCATGGTGAATGCTGGATGTGTATACCAATTTCCATTTGCTTTTTTTTGACATGTTTCTTTTCCGTTTGATGCATATGTACATGTTACTGTTCCAGTAGTACTTGTCTCATTTTCAAATGTTACATCTATTACTTGAGGTGAAGTTCCTCTTGCATATGTTGCATTAAATAATTTATATTTATATCTTGGTACCCATACATAATATGCTAATATATCATTTTCTTGTATAGTTGTCCCTACATCTGCATTCATATATGTATCTCTTTTAGTACTTGTTACCATAACAGCATTAGCCCATTTTTGATTACCATAATCATACCAATTATTATATGTTCCATATTCATCTGCTTTAACCCATTTAGATCCATCATATGTTATTGGAATCATTCCTTCTGCTAATACTGGTCTATTTGCTCCAGAAGGATCTTCTACTAAATCTTCAGTTTTACTAAGGCAATAATAATTCTTTTTACCATTTTCTATTTCTATTTTACAATTACTAGTATCTCCTATTTGTCCTTCACAACTACTCTTTATATCACTAAGATTATAAGTATTAGTTATCTTAGTACCATTAGGATAATTATCTGTTCCATAGTTAATTGTATTACCTACATATCCTGTTACTACTCCTATTACTACATCTATATCATTATTAGAATTATTTGCTATTACTAAAGGTATAGTTTTTCTATTATCTTTATCTATATTACCACTTGTATTTAATGCTGTTGTAG
>OLSB01002117.1_pt1 | contig 17245 bp, 31 predicted proteins | sample 1672071 | NCBI WGS metagenome assembly OLSB01 (sample SAMEA3136642, study PRJEB25190) | human gut metagenome | biome: human gut; feature: human-associated habitat; material: faeces | place: Austria | collected 2013 | reverse complement strand
AGCCTTTGTAACATAAGCCAAAGCCTGTCTTCTTGTATGAAGCGTATTCTTCTTACCCAGTGTTATAAGTTTCTCTGCGATGGGGCGCAGCTCTTTTGCTCTTGTTTCAGTTGTAACGAGCTTGCCGTTTTCCAGGAAAGCCGTAACCATGCCGCGAAGCATGAGATTACGATGAGCCGTGGGTCTTCCTAATTTTCTCATACACTCACCTCCAAATTGTATTTAAAAAATTACACGTCGTCTTCAGAAGGGAGTGACAACCCCAAAGCGTGGAGCTTGTTTATAACCTCTTCAAGAGACTTTCTTCCGAGGTTTCTCACCTTCATCATGTCTTCTTCCGTCTTCTTCACGAGTTCCTCAACCGTGTTAATTGAAGCCCGTTTCAGACAGTTATAGGAACGAACTGACAAATCAAGCTCTTCGATTGTCATTTCAAGAACCTTTTCCTTCTTTGTCTCTTCCTTCTCAACCATGATTTCAGCGTTCATGGCATTGTCGGAAAGCTCAATGAAGAGGTTTAAGTGCTCGTTCATAATTTTAGCCGCAAGGCTTATTACCTCATTAGGCGTAAGCGTGCCGTTTGTCCATAACTCAAGCGTGAGCTTGTCAAAATCCGTAACCTGACCGACTCTTGTATCCTCTACCTTAAAGTTTACCTTCGGTACGGGCGTATAGATGGAGTCAACCGGGATAAGACCTATTACGGGCTGCGCAAGCTGTTTGTTGCGCTCTGCCGAAACATAGCCTCTGCCTTTTGTAATGGTAATTTCCATGTAGAGCTTTGCGTCTTCGTTAAGTGTTGCAATGTGAATCTCGGGATTGAGTATCTCAATATCGGAATCAAGCTTAATATCCGCAGCCGTTATTTCACATGCGCCCTGCGCCTCGATATAAACGGTTTTGGGACCTTCCGAATGAAGGTTTACTATAAGTTTCTTCAAATTTAAGATAATATCCGTAACATCTTCCTTAACGCCGGGTATGTTTGAAAATTCGTGCAGTATTCCGTCTATTTTAACGGAGGAAACCGCAGCACCCGGGAGAGACGAAAGCATTATTCTGCGGAGAGAGTTTCCGAGCGTTATGCCGTAGCCGCGCTCAAGCGGCTCTACGACATAACGGGCATAAGTCTGATCCTCGGAAAGCTCCACACATTCTACTTTTGGCTTTTCTATTTCTATCATACAAAATACCCTCCTTGTTTACAAAATTCTCAGGTGTGAGGGTTAACGCATTATTTCGAGTACAACTCAACGATGAGTGTTTCCTCAATCTGCAGATCTATATCGTCGCGTTCTGCAAGAGCAATAACCTTTGCCTTGGCGTTGTCCCCGTCAAGTTCCAACCATTTCGGGATTGTTTTTCCGGCGGTATTTTCAAGTACAGCTTTAATCTTTGCTGTGTTTTTGCTCTTATCCGCAATTGCGATAACATCGCCCGGCTTTACAAGGAAAGAGGGAATGTTTACACGCTTGCCGTTTACGGTGAAGTGTCCGTGAGAAACAAGCTGACGCGCTTCTGCTCTCGATACCGCAAAACCGAGACGGTAAATAACGTTATCGAGTCTGCTCTCCAGAATCTGAAGAAGGTTTTCACCTGTTACGCCTGCTTTATGGCTTGCCATTTCGTAATATTTTGCAAACTGGCTTTCCAAAACGCCGTAATATCTCTTTGCTTTCTGTTTTTCTCTGAGCTGCAGTCCGTATTCGGAAAGCTTTTTACGTCCCTGACCGTGCTGACCGGGAGCGTAGCTTCTTCTTGATACTGCACATTTATCCGTATAGCATCTGTCACCTTTGAGGAAGAGTTTCATACCCTCTCTGCGGCAAAGTCTGCATACGCTGTCTTTATATCTTGCCATCTTGTAAAATTCACCTCCGTATCAAACTCTTCTGCGCTTCGGCGGGCGGCAGCCGTTATGCGGAATCGGAGTAACATCCTTAATCATGCTTACTTCGAGTCCTGCGGCCTGCAAAGCTCTTATAGCAGCTTCACGGCCTGCGCCCGGTCCCTTAACGTATACTTCAACTGTCTTAAGACCATGCTCCATTGCAGCTTTTGCAGCTGTTTCCGCAGCTGTCTGAGCTGCGAAAGGAGTGCTCTTTTTAGAACCTCTGAATCCCAGACCGCCTGCGCTTGCCCACGAAAGAGCGTTGCCGGCTGTGTCTGTTATTGTAACTATGGTATTATTGAACGAGGAACGGATATGAGCTGCACCGCGCTCTATATTTTTGCGCTCACGTCTTTTGTGTCCTGTTCTTTTAACAGCGGTTTTAGCCATTTTTACTTATCCTCCCTCTTACTTTTTCTTACCTGCTATGGTCTTCTTGGGGCCTTTACGTGTGCGGGCATTAGTTTTTGTCTTCTGTCCTCTTACGGGGAGACCTCTTCTGTGTCTGATGCCGCGGTAGCAGCCAATTTCAACCAAGCGTTTAATATCAAGAGCCACGCTTCTTCTCAGATCACCTTCAACCTCATAGTCGCGGTCGATGATTTCTCTGAGCTTACCAACCTCATCTTCCGTGAGGTCTTTAACTCTTGTATCGGGGTTTATTCCCGTTTCCTTAAGAATTTTGTCAGCGCTGCTTCTGCCGATGCCGAAAATATAAGTTAAACCAATTTCGATTCTTTTCTCTCTCGGCAAATCAATACCGGCTATTCTTGCCATGTGATTTACACCTCCTAAAATACTGATAAGTTGTATTTTAACCTCTAAGCCGTGCCGCACATCTTCCTGCGCGCCACGCAGCCGCACTTAGCGGGACTAAAATATTATATTAATTAACCCTGTTTCTGCTTATGCTTCGGGTTTTCGCAGATTACCATTATTCTGCCTTTTCTCTTTATAATTTTACATTTTTCGCAAATAGGCTTTACTGATGGTCTGACTTTCATTAAAATCATTCCTTTCTTAAACTGTGTCCGTAACACATGATTATTTTGCTCTCCAGGTTATTCTTCCTTTTGTGAGGTCATACGGCGAAAGCTCTACGGTAACTTTGTCACCGGGAAGAATTCTTATATAATTCATCCTGAGTTTCCCCGAAATATGTGCCAAAATCACATGACCGTTCGGAAGCTCAACCTTAAACATAGCATTAGGGAGTGCCTCAAGCACTGTGCCCTCCAGCTCCAATACATCGTCCTTTGCCACGGCAAGCACCTCCTTTTACCCTTCTGTCTGCTCTTTGGCAAACTCTGCAAGGCTTCTGCGTATTACAGCGTTCGTAAGACTTTCTCCTTCAAGAAGAAGGTTTTTAATGTCCTCTGAAGCTGTTCCGACAAGACGTGTATGTTTAATTTTCTTTTTTTTCGGCGATTCGCTTTTTCTGCTCTTGCCGTCGGCAATGTAGACATAAGCTCCGTCCCTTTTAAGAACCATAAACAGCCCGTCTTTATCTCGGCCGGCAATAGCATAAACTAAACTGCCCGCGTCAATATCCAAAAAACTCACCTCTTAATCAACAAGTGTTAAAATCTCGGTCTTGCCATCAAGGATGGCAACGGTGTTTTCATAGTGCGCGGCAAGCTTTCCGTCTTTCGTTGAAATCGTCCAGCCGTCATCCGCACATGTAACTTCGTATGTTCCCTGATTTATCATAGGCTCTATTGCAATCGTCATGCCTTTTCTCAGCCTCAGTCCGTGTCCGGCTCTTCCGAAATTCGGAACATCCGGATCCTCGTGCATCTGTCTGCCGATTCCGTGACCGACAAGACTTCTCACAACTCCGTAACCGTTGCTTTCGGCATAGCTTTGCACTGCTGCGCCGATATCTCCGAGTCTCTGACCGTCTTTTGCAAATTTAACACCTTCAAAGAAGCATTGCTTGGTAACGTCGATAAGCCTCTGCGCCTCGTCCGATATTTTTCCAACCGGGAAGGTACGCGCGGCGTCACCGTGAAATCCGTTCTTATAAACGCCGATGTCAACGCTTATAATGTCACCCTCGCAAAGCTTTGTATTGTCCGGTATACCGTGAACAACCACATCGTTTACGGACGTACAAACCGCTGCGGGGTACCCTCTGTAATCCTTAAACGAGGGCACCGCGCCGTGACTTTTTATAAATTCCTCGGCAAAAGCGTCAATCTCACGCGTTGTAAGTCCGGGGCGAATTATTTCACCTATCGCCCTCAGCGCCAGTCCGGTAAGTCTGCCGGACTCACGCATAAGCTCAATCTCATTATCGCTTTTAAGCCAAATCATTATTTAATCTCCTCTGCGGCCTTTATAATGCCTTCCGTAATCTCGGAAATGCTTCCCGTACCGTCAACCTTCGCAAGAAGACCCTCATTTTCGTAAAATGCCTTTAAAGGTTCGGTCTGCTCGTAATAAACTTTAAGTCTTTTCCTGATGGTTTCCGGCATATCGTCCGGTCTTACGGTGAGAGCAGCGCCGCATTTATCGCAAATATCCGCTTCCTTTGTGGGATTGAATATTGTGTGATATGTTGCTCCGCATTTGGGGCATTCTCTGCGTCCGCCGAGTCTCTGTTCAATTATTTCATCCGCAACTTCAATGCTTACAGCCGCGTCAATGTCGGCAAAACTTTTTATTGCCTCCGCCTGCGCGATTGTACGCGGAACTCCGTCAAGTATAAAGCCGTTTTTACAGTCATCGGCTTTAATTCTTTCCTGAAGCATGCTGAGTATAATGTCATCGGAAATAAGCTGACCTTCGTCTATGACTTTCTTTGCCGCAAGACCGAGAGGAGATTCCGCTCTGATTTCGGCTCTTATCATAGCTCCCGTTGATATTGTGGGAATGCCGTAATGCTCCGACAAAACCTCAGCCTGTGTGCCCTTTCCCGCTCCGGGAGGGCCGAGTAATATCATTTTCATTTATTTCGCCTTCTCTCGTTTATTCCAGGAAACCTTTGTAATGTCTCATAAGCATCTGACTTTCAAGCTGCTTAACCGTTTCAAGCGCAAAGCCTACAACGATAAGAAGTGAAGTACCGCCTATTGACACACCCGAGAGACCGGGGTTTATCATAGCAAGCATAATCGGAATGATTGCTATGAGGGCAAGGAAAACAGCTCCCGCAAGCGTTACCTTCGAAAGAACTCTGGAGATAAAGTCGCTTGTCGGCTTTCCGGGACGTATACCCGGGATAAAGCCGCCGTTTTTCTTGATATTGTTTGCAACTTCAATCGGATTGAACGTAATCGCCGTATAGAAATACGTGAACGCAATAATCAGAATGAAGTATATAATCGAGTACCACGGATTGCTCTGGCTGAAGAATTTCGAAATCCATGCAGCCACACCGCTTGTCGCATTCGGGTTAACAAGTGCGGATATTGTTCCGGGGAACGCCATAATGCTCATCGCAAAGATGATAGGCATAACGCCCGCCATTGTAACCTTTATCGGGATGTTTGTGCTCTGACCGCCGTAAAGCTTTCTGCCGACAACCCTTTTTGCATACTGAACCGGGATACGTCTCTCTGCGTCGTTGAAGAGCACGATAAGAGCTATTATAGCTATTGCAAAAAGGAGTATGAGTGCTATTGCAATCCAGTTTGATTTGAAGTTCTGCCAAACCTGTATGCCCATTTTGGGGATACGTGCTACGATACCGGCAAAGATAAGCATCGAAATGCCGTTGCCGACGCCCTTTTGTGTGATTTCCTCACCGAGCCACATAAGAAACGCGGTTCCTGATGTAAATGTTATCGTAATTGTAATAAATGTCAAAAATCCGGGGTTTGTAACCGCATTTGCATTTCTGAGTCCGATATAAAGACCTGCTGCCTGTATAAAAGCGAGCACAATTGTTACATAACGGACAATGTCCTGCATTTTCTCTCTTCCCTCTGCGCCTTCCTTGCTGAGTCTTTCCAAAGCAGGGATTGCAACAGCGAGAAGCTGAATGATAATTGACGAGTTAATATACGGCGTGATACTCATCGCAAATATTGTAGCGTCTTCAAACGCACCGCCGGAGAACGTGTTCATAATACCGAATATGGTGTTCGAACTGCTGTCTACAAGCTGTTTTAAAACCGATGAATCAAGCCACGGCACCGGTATAACCGAGCCGAATCTGAAAACTACGAGCAAAAGAAGCGTATAAAGCATCTTTTTGCGAAGCTCCGGGATTTTCCAAGCATTTTTTATTACCTGAAACACTTACATCACCTCAGCCTTTCCGCCTGCTGCAGTAATTTTCTCAGCCGCAACCTTCGAAAATCTTGCTGCGAAAACGGTAAGCTTCTTTTCAAGATCTCCTCTTCCGAGTACTACAACGCCGTCGGAAATCTTGCTGATAACTCCCGTCTCCTTGAGAAGTTCCGGTGTCACTTCGGTTCCCGCCTCAAATCTATTGAGATCGGATACATTGATTTCAACGTACTTCTTGGCAAAAATATTGGTAAACCCTCTTTTGGGTAAACGTCTGTACAAAGGCATCTGGCCGCCTTCAAAGCCGGGACGAACGCCGCCGCCCGAGCGTGCTTTCTGACCTTTATGACCTCTGCCTGCTGTTTTACCGTTGCCCGTTCCGGCGCCTCTGCCTTTTCTCTTGGCATCGGTTGCGCTGCCGAATGCGGGTTTAAGCTCGTTAAGCTTCATGGTGCCACACCTCCTTATTTAATTATTTTACTTCCTCTACCGAAAGTAAATGTGAAACCTTATTAATCATACCCCTAAGCTGCGGAGTATCTTCTTTAACCTTTTCGTCACGGATTTTCTTAAGTCCCAGCGCTTCAACGGTTGCAATCTGGTCTTTTTTCCTTCCGATAACGCTCTTTGTAAGAGTGATCTTGAGTTTAGCCAACGTAAACCCTCCTTAACCTAAATTAAAGATCTTCCACGGCAATACCGCGAAGACGCGAAACTTCTTCAGCGCTCTTAAGGTTTTTGAGGCCTTCGATAGCTGCGTTTACAACGTTTTTCGGGTTATTGCTGCGCAAGCACTTTGTACGGATATTCTTTATACCCGCAAGCTCCATTACCGCACGTACAGGGCCGCCGGCAATGATACCGGTACCTTCTGCCGCAGGCTTTATAAGAACCGTGCCGGCACCCGATATACCTGTGATTTCATGAGGAACGGTGCCGTCTTTAATCGGAACCGTAATCATGTTCTTTTTAGCGTCCTCAATTCCCTTTCTTATAGCGTCCGGGATTTCGGCTGCTTTACCGAGTCCGCTGCCTACTCTGCCGTTCTCGTCTCCGACAACAACAAGCGCTGTAAAACGGAAGTTACGTCCGCCCTTAACAACCTTGGCAACACGGTTTAATGTAACGACTTTCTCTTTAATCTCATTTTCATTGGAGTCAAATCTTTCCGCCATGTTCTCCCTCCTCCTTTAAAATTCAAGTCCGCCTTCGCGGGCGCCTTCGGCAAGCTCTGCCACTCTGCCGTGATAAATGTATCCGCTGCGGTCAAATACTACCGCTTTGATGCCTTTATCAAGAGCTTTTTTAGCTACAAGCTTTCCTACTTCACGCGCGCCGGCTTTGTTTCCGCCGTAATTCTCTCCGAATTCCTTGTCAAGGGAAGAAGCGGCTGCAAGGGTTACTCCCTTGGAATCATCTATTACCTGAGCGTAAATGTTGTTGAGGCTTCTGTATACGCAGAGTCTCGGACGCATCTCTGTGCCGACAATTTTGCTGCGCACTCTGTGATGACGTTTCTGTCTTAATTTATTGCTGCTTTTTTTGCTAATCATTACTTACTTCCCCCTTTCTTAAGATTTAGCCTTGCCGGCTTTACCTTCTTTGCGACGGATATGCTCCGTAGCATATTTAATACCTTTGCCCTTATACGGCTCAGGCAGTCTCTTTTCACGAATTATCGCAGCTATATGACCTACGCGCTGCTTGTCTGCTCCGCTTACAACGATTTTGTTCGGTGCGGGAACTTCTATCGTGATACCGTCAATCGGATCCATCTCAACAAGATGCGAATATCCGAGATTCATAACAAGCTTTTTACCCTGAAGCTGAGCTCTGTAACCTACACCGTTTATCTCAAGTTCTTTTGAGAAGCCGTTTGTAACACCCTCAACCATGTTGTTGAGAAGCGAACGTGTAAGTCCGTGAAGTGCTCTGTGCTCTTTCACGTCCGAAGGACGCGTTACGGTTAAAACACCGTCTTTAAGCTCTATTTTCATATCGGGATGAAGCTGCTGAGTTAATGTGCCTTTAGGTCCTTTTACCGTAACCTCGTTGCCGGCGGATATTTTTACGTCAACGCCGCTCGGAACGGTAATCGGCATTCTTCCTATTCTTGACACTTTTATTCACCACCATTTCTTGATTTTAAAATTACCATACGAACGCGAGTACCTCGCCGCCGATGTTTTTAGCTCTTGCTTTTTTATCTGTCATAATACCCTGAGATGTTGAAATAATTGCTATTCCGAGTCCTTTAAGAACACGGGGAAGCTCGTCGCGGCTTGCGTAAACTCTGAGGCCGGGTTTTGAAATTCTCTTAAGACCCGACAAAACCTTCTCTTTGTTCGCACCGTATTTCAGGGTAACTTTTATTATACCTTGTTTTCCGTCGTCTATAACCTGGTAACCTTTGATATAACCCTCTTCGTTAAGAATTTCGGCTATAGCCTTCTTAACCTTGGAAGCAGGAATATCAACAGTCTCATGCTTTGCGGAATTTGCATTTCTGATACGTGTGAGCATATCTGCAACAGGATCTGTTACATGCATGTTACTACCTCCTTTTCCGTAACCTTTAAATGTAAGCCCTCAAAGGGCGCTTTTTTACCAACTTGCCTTTTTAACACCGGGGATCTGACCTTTGTAAGCCAGTTCTCTGAAGCAGATACGGCATATGCCGAATTTTCTCAAATACGCATGGGGTCTGCCGCACAGTCTGCATCTGTTATAGGCTCTTGTGCTGTACTTAGGCTCGCGCTGCTGTTTGAGCACCATTGCTTTTTTTGCCACAGTCTATTCCCTCCCCTCACTCTTTGGCGAACGGAGCGCCCATAAGCGAAAGAAGTTCGCGCGCTTCCTCGTCGGTTTTGGAAGTGGTAACGAATATGATATCCATACCTCTTACCTTGTCAACCTTATCGTATTCTATTTCGGGGAAAATAAGCTGTTCCTTAATACCCATGGAGTAGTTTCCTCTTCCGTCAAAGGAATTAGCGTTGATTCCTCTGAAGTCACGTACTCTGGGGAGTGCAACATTGAACAGTCTGTCTATAAATTCATACATTTTGTCACTTCTCAATGTAACTTTGCAGCCTATATTCATGCCCTGTCTGAGCTTAAAGTTAGCAACAGATTTTTTTGCCTTTGTAACAACGGGTTTCTGACCTGTTATCAAAGCCAGGTCGGCACATGCAGCTTCAACAGCTTTCGGATTGTCCTTAGCTTCGCCGAGACCGATGTTTATAACAACTTTTTCTATCTTGGGTATCTGCATTGTGCTTTTATACTCAAATTTTTTCATAAGGGCGGGGGCTACCTCGCCTTTGTATTTATCCTGCAATCTGGACATTGGCACTGCCTCCTTTCACAATTAATCATTAAAGGTCTCGTTGCAATGCTTGCAAACTCTGACTCTTTTTCCGTTTTCGAGTACCTTTCTTGCGATACGGGTAGCTTTGCCGCACTTGCTGCAAACGTGCATAACCTTTGACGCGTCGATTGCTGCTTCCTGCTTTACAATACCGCCTGTTTCGCCCTGTCTTCTCGGCTTTGTATGCTTTGTTGCAACGGCAACGCCTTCAACAATAACTTTGCCTTCAGAAGGGATAACCTCTAAAACTTTGCCTTTTTTATTCTTATCAACACCGGATATTACAACTACGGTGTCATCCTTTTTTATATGCATTTTCTTCAAGTTAGCGCACCTCCTTACAGTACTTCCGGAGCCAGGGATATAATTTTCATATAATCCTTGTCACGCAGTTCGCGCGCTACCGGTCCGAATATACGAGTACCTCTCGGATTTTTGTCTTCTCTTATTATAACCGCGGCATTCTCATCAAATCTGAGATAGCTGCCGTCGGGTCTCTTTATTGCGTTAACAGTTCTTACTACGACTGCTTTAACCACTTCGCCTTTTTTAACAACACCGCCGGGCGTCGCTTTCTTAACGGAAGCAACGATTACGTCACCGACGCCTGCGTATCTCTTAAGTGAACCGCCGAGACAACGGATACACATAATTTCCTTCGCGCCTGTGTTGTCAGCTACTTTAAGAAGCGTCTGTTGCTGAACCATTTAATTCACTCCTTCCGATTTATTATCTTGCCTTTTCAACAATTTCAACAAGTCTCCATCTCTTATCACGGCTCAAGGGTCTTGTTTCCATTACCTTTACTCTGTCGCCGATATTGCAAATGTTTTCCTCGTCATGAGCCTTAAGCTTATATGTTCTCTTAACGATTTTGCCGTAGAGAGGATGTTTTTTATGGTAACCGATTGCAACAACTATTGTTTTGTCCATCTTGTTGCTTACAACGGTGCCGATTCTAACCTTACGGGCATTTCTTTCAGCCATTTAAAGCTCCTCCTTTCAATTAAACGGTCTCACTGCCGGACAGTGAGCGTTCTCTGACAACCGTCTTCATCTTTGCTATTGTCTTTTTAACCTCGGCAATTCTCATCGGGTTGTCAAGCTGATTGGTAGCGTGCTGAAAACGTAAGTTAAAAAGTTCTTTCTTTAAATCAAGAATCTGAGTTTCGAGCTCTGCCGTGCTTAAATCTCTAATTTCTTTAATTTTCATTTGCTTCACCTTCCGTTTCCTCAGTCTCTGCGGCTACAAATCTGGTCTTGATGGGCAATTTATGCGCCGCAAGACGCAAAGCCTCACGGGCAACCTCCTCGGAGATGCCTCCTATCTCAAACATAACTCTTCCGGGCTTTACAACCGCTACCCAGTATTCGGGAGAACCCTTACCGCTACCCATTCGGGTCTCGGCGGGCTTTTCGGTTATAGGCTTATCCGGGAAGATTTTGATCCAAACCTGTCCGCCTCTCTTTATATAACGAGTCATGGCAATACGGGCTGCCTCAATCTGGTTGGAGGTTATCCAAGCCGGCTCTAAGGCCTGCAAGCCGAAATCACCGTATGTCACCGTGTTTCCTCTTGTTGCCTTACCTTTGAGTCTGCCTCTCATAACTCTTCTGTATTTAACTCTTTTAGGCATTAACATTTTTTTTGCCTCCCTCCGCTTTAGGTGCTTTTTTGCTTTCGGGAAGTACTTCGCCTTTGTAAATCCAAACCTTAACGCCGATTTTGCCGTATGTCGTGTCGGCCTCATAGAAACCGTAGTCGATATCTGCTCTCAAGGTCTGCAAAGGAATAGTACCTTCATGGTAGTGCTCGGAACGCGCGATTTCGGCGCCGCCGAGTCTGCCCGAACAATTGGTTTTTATACCCTTAACACCCATTCTCATGGCTCTCTGCATTGCAGATTTCATAGCACGTCTGAAAGAAATTCTCTTTTCAAGCTGTGCTGCAATATTTTCGGCAACAAGCTGCGCGTCAGCGTCGGGGCTTTTAACCTCAACGATGTTGATGTTCACCTTTTTGCCTGTAAGTTTTTCCAAAGAAGCTTTGAGCTTTTCGATTTCCGCGCCGTTTTTACCGATTATAACACCGGGCTTTGCAGCGTGAATGAAAACCGTAACCTTGTTTGCGGTTCTCTCTATCTCGATTTTGGGAATTCCTGCACCAAACTGCTTCTTCTTTACATATTCTCTTATTTTGTGGTCTTCTATAAGATTGTCACCAAACGCACGTTCTTCGGCATACCAGCGCGAATCCCAGTCTTTGATAATGCCGACTCTCAAGCCGTGCGGATTAACTTTCTGACCCATTAACTCGCCCCCTTACTGTTTCTCTGAAACCGCCAGAGTAATATGGCTGGTTCTCTTTCTGATTCTGAACGCTCTTCCCTGCGCTCTCGGTCTGATACGCTTTAAGGTCGGTCCCTCATTGGCGTATGCTTCTGATACTATCAGGTTATCGGAGCTGAGTCCGAAATTGTTCTCGGCATTGGCAACTGCCGAGCTTAAAAGCTTTATAAGAATTTCAGATGCTGCTTTGGGAGTGTTATTAAGGATACCCATTGCAGTTCCTACAGGTTTATTGCGGATTAAATCCAGAACAATTTTAACCTTGCGGGGTGAAATTCTGGCATAACGCAGTGTAGCCTGCGCTCCTGTTCTTTCACTCATGATTAATCCTCCCTAAATTATTTACCCGATGTCTTTGCTCCGGCGTGACCTCTGAAGGTTCTTGTCGGTGCAAACTCACCAAGCTTATGACCAACCATGTCTTCGGTAACGTATACCGGAACATGTTTTCTACCGTCATGAACAGCAATCGTATGCCCTACCATATCGGGAAAGATTGTCGAGCTTCTCGACCAGGTCTTAAGTACCTGCTTTTTACCGCTCTCGTTCATGGCTATTATACGTTTTAAAAGTCTTTCTTCAACGAAAGGTCCTTTTTTAACTGATCTTCCCATTAATTAATCCTCCTCTCAAGATTATAAACCCCAATTACTTCTGGTTGCGGCGCTTAACGATGAACTTGTTGCTCTGTTTGTTCTTCTTGCGCGTCTTAAGACCAAGAGCAGGCTTGCCCCAAGGTGTAACAGGGCTGGGCATACCGATAGGTGACTTACCTTCACCGCCGCCGTGCGGATGGTCGTTCGGGTTCATTACAACACCGCGGACTGTCGGGCGGATACCCATGTGACGTTTTCTTCCTGCTTTACCGATTGAGATATTCTCATGATCGAGGTTACCAACCTGTCCTATCGTTGCGAGGCAGTTGATTCTTATCATTCTAACCTCTCCCGAAGGAAGTCTTACCTGAGCATATTCGTTTTCTTTAGCCATAAGCTGTGCGCTGTTTCCTGCCGCACGTACAAGCTGACCGCCCTTGCCGGGTGAAAGCTCTATGTTATGGATAAGAGTACCTACCGGAATCGCGCTTATGGGAAGCGTGTTGCCGGGTTTGATATCAGCTGTTGCGCTGGAGATTACCGTGTCGCCGTCGGTGAGACCCACGGGAGCCAGGATGTATCTCTTCTCGCCGTCTTCATACTGAAGAAGAGCGATGTTTGCGCTGCGGTTCGGGTCATACTCGATGCCGATTACCGTTGCCGGAATATCAAATTTGTTACGTTTGAAATCTATAATTCTGTATTTCTGTTTGTTGCCGCCGCCGCGGTGACGAACAGTGATTCTGCCGTATGAGTTTCTGCCGGCGTTTTTCTTTAAAGGCTTAAGCAATGAACGTTCGGGTTCGAACTTTGTGATTTCGTCAAAAGCCGAAACTGTCATGAATCTGCGCGCCGGAGAAGTCGGTTTAAACTTTTTTATAGCCAAATTTCTTCACTCCTCACTTAAATTATACAAGACCTTCAAAGAACTCAATTGCTTTGCTGTCTTCTTTGAGCTTTACTACGGCCTTTTTCCAGTCAGCTCTTTTACCTTCGTTTTTGCCCATTCTCTTAACTTTGCCGAGAACGTTCTGCGTTGTAACGCTCTCAACCTTAGTGCCGGGGAAAACTTCTTCGATTGCTTTCTTTATCTCGATTTTGTTTGCGTTTTTCGCAACTTCAAAGGTATATTTTCTGTCAGCAAGCTGAGCCATACTGTTTTCTGAAATGATGGGACGTACTATAATATCGTAAGCGTTTGCCATTATGCGTACACCTCCTCGATTTTTTCAACCGCACTTTTTGCAATTATAAGCTTGTCATGCTTTAAAATATCGTATACGCTGAGCATTCCCACAAAGGAAGCGTCAACGCCGTAGATATTTCTGGACGAAAGATAAATGTTTTCGCTTTTGTCGCATGTAACAAGCAGAGCCTTTGAATCAACGCCGAGGTTCTTCAAAAGACCCGTTACGTTTTTGGTTTTGATATTGTCGAATGTGAGTTCGTCCAGAACAATAAGTTCGCCGGAAGCAAGCTTATCGCTGAGCGCGCTGCGCATTGCAACTTTTTTAACCTTCTTGTTTACATCAAAGCTGTAGTCTCTGGGCTTCGGAGCAAAAACAACGCCACCGTGAATCCACTGAGCCGCACGCGTGCTGCCCTGTCTTGCACGGCCTGTACCCTTCTGTCTGAAAGGCTTAGCGCCGCCGCCGGAAACTTCGCTTCTTGTTTTGGCACTCTGTGTGCCCTGTCTTTTATTTGCAAGATGGTTTACAACAACCGTGTGAAGAACCGCTCCGTTAACCTTTGCCGCGAAAATCTTTTCGCTGAGTTCTATCTCGCCGGCTTTGCTGCCATCCATTTTATATAAATCTGTTTTAGGCATTTACCGTATCCTCCTTCCCTTACGCTTTAACCGTATTTTTAACTGTTACATAGCCGCCGCGGGGTCCGGGAACCGCACCCTTGATGAGGAGAAGATTTCTCTCCGCGTCAACGCGAACAACTTCAAGATTGAGCGCCGTAACTTTGTCAACACCCATATGTCCCGGGAGCTTTTTGCCCTTCATAACCTTTGAAGGTGTGGAGCAAGCTCCGAGCGAGCCGGGGCCTCTGTGATATTTGGAACCGTGAGCCATGGGGCCTCTGTGTGTTCCGAATCTCTTAACGGTACCTGCGTATCCGTGACCTTTGGATGTGCCCGTTACGTCAACCTTGTCGCCTTCTGCGAAAACATCGGCTTTAATAACGTCTCCGAGGTTCATGTCTGCAGCATTGTCAAGTTTGAATTCCTTCAAAACTCTCGAAGGCTCAACACCGGATTTTGCAAAGTGTCCTTTTTCGGGTTTTGTTACTCTTTTTGCCTTCTTAACCCCGAAACCCACCTGAACTGCGGAATAACCGTCAACCTCAGGGGTTTTCTTCTGAACTACGGGGCAGGGGCCGGCTTCTACAACCGTTACGGGTACAAGCTTGCCTTCAGGCGTAAAAATCTGAGTCATACCGATTTTCTTACCTATGATTGCTTTGTTCATAATATTAATCCTTCCTTTCGGTTATTGGTTGATAACCTTTGTTACCAACATTTACCTTGCGTCTTTGCCCATGACCTTAATTTCAATGCTTACGCCGGCCGGAACTTCAAGACGTCCAAGTGCTTCGGCTGTTTTAGCCGTAGGAGAACTGATATCGATAAGTCTTTTATGAGTTCTCATTTCAAACTGCTCTCTGGAATCCTTATACTTGTGAACCGCACGAAGTATAGTGATAACCTCTTTCTCAGTGGGCAACGGAATAGGTCCCGACACAGAAGAACCCGTTCTCTTAGCTGTTTCAACTATTTTTGCCGCTGACTGATCAAGCAGTGCGTGGTCATACGCCTTTAAGCGTATTCTGATTTTTTGCTTTGCCATAATCTCGCCTCCTGAAAAATAAAAATGTTTTTCCGTTCCCTTATAATAAGGAAACTTTGGTATTACTGACACGCCGACAGACGAGAAAAAACTGTACACTGTGCCGTGTGTTTCACGGCCTTACAATGATAAACCCAGCTTATGCTTGGGGCATAACTGGGCACAAAGAGCCGGCAGACTTATATACCGTAGAAATAAGTATACAGTATCTTGCCTATGCATCTTAACGTACAGTGACTGTCGCCCGGTTTCATGAATCGGACATTCTCCGCGGAAAAACCGAAGAAATACTCTTCGCAACCTCCCGTTTCATCGTATGTCATGTCACAGCGTCTATTATTATATTACATTTTGGCAGTAATTGCAAGCTTTTTCGAAAAAAAAACAATAAATTTTTGTATAAACTTTTTGGGTTTTACATATATTTTGTTGTCTATTTTTACAACATATTATATTTAAATAAATATTGCCGAAGATATTTAATATCCGCTAAAAATCATCGGTTAAAAAGCCTGCGTCTGCCGCCGCAACAAGACACTTGATTTGCGAAAAAAATAATGGTAAAATATATATGTACGGGAGTGATTACATGAACTACGAAGAAGAACACAGAAGAAATGCGTTTAAACCGATAAAACATAACCCGATAATTCTTGATTTTTCCGCCTGCAAATACTTAGGCGAAATACACCGTATTTTAAAAACCGAATTCGGTTTGCCCGAATACTACGGCGAAAACTGGGACGCCCTTTGGGATTGTTTATGTGGTTTGTTTTACCAAAGAGGTAGTTTTAAAGTAGAAATATACGGTTTTATGTCTCTCCCCGATGACCTGAGAGAATATTGCAAAACCATGCTCCGAATTTTCGACAACGTTCACAAAGAAACGCCCAACGTGACTTTTGAACTGATTTCATAAAACAGCTTGCACGTAAAACTCTTAATTTACCGCGAAAAAGACATCGGTGAATAATGAAAAGGTCAGGAACAAACACGTCAAAAATGTTTTAACCATCACCTTTTCACTGTTCACCGTTACTTATTACCTATTATTAGTCGCTTTTTATCAGTCTCTGTTTTTAATCTTTTCGGAAATAAAACTCATGAACGCGTCAAGGCTCATTTCCTCCGTGTCGCCCGTATCGCGGTTACGGACGGAAACAGTTCCGCTCTCCGCTTCTTTTGCGCCGAGTACGAGCATGTAAGGCACTCTTTCAACCTGCTGCGCTTCACGGATTTTGTAGCCGACTTTTTCGTTTCTCGCGTCAAGTTCGCATCTTACGCCGGAAGCTTTAATAGCCGCGTAAACCTTTTCGGAGTAATCCAAAGTTTTGTCCGAAACCGGTATAACTTTAACCTGTACGGGAGCAAGCCATGCCGGGAATTTGCCGGCAAAATGCTCTGTTATAATACCGATAAATCTTTCTATAGAGCCGAAGCAAACGCGGTGAATCATAATCGGGCGCTGCTTTTCGCCGTGCTCGTCAACATACTCGAGATTGAAGTTTAAAGGCATCTGGAAATCGAGCTGAATCGTTCCGCACTGCCATGTTCTGCCGAGACAGTCTTCAAGATGGAAGTCAATCTTCGGGCCGTAGAACGCACCGTCGCCTTCATTAATAATATAAGGAAGACCGAGTTTTTCCAAAGCGCCGCGAAGGCCGTTTGTAGCTGCCTCCCAGTCCTCGTCAGAACCCATGGAATCCTCGGGACGGGTTGAAAGCTCAATGAAATATTTAAAGCCGAATTTCTCGTAAACCTCGTTAATGAGATGTACAACGCCCATGATTTCGTCCTGAATCTGATCTTTTCTCATGAAGATATGCGCGTCATCCTGTGTGAAGCAGCGAACTCTGAAAAGTCCGTGCAGAGCGCCGCGCATCTCGTGGCGGTGCACAAGACCGAGCTCTCCGACTCTCATCGGCAGCTCGCGGTACGAGTGAGGCTT
>OLSB01002115.1_pt1 | contig 17262 bp, 19 predicted proteins | sample 1672071 | NCBI WGS metagenome assembly OLSB01 (sample SAMEA3136642, study PRJEB25190) | human gut metagenome | biome: human gut; feature: human-associated habitat; material: faeces | place: Austria | collected 2013 | reverse complement strand
CAAAAAGGCAGTCGCAGAGCGCCTGAAGAAGGTCCACGGCATCGAGTGGTTTCCTGAGACCGGCGCGCTGTATCAGATACAGTTCTCCATAATGAAGGACCGCGTCTCGCTCTGCATAGATACCTCGGGCGACGGTCTGCACAAGCGCGGCTACCGTCCCGCGCACAACGCCGCCCCGCTCAAGGAGACCATGGCCGCCGCCATGGTCAAGCTCTCGCGCTACCGCGGACGCGATGATTTCTGCGATCCCTTCTGCGGCAGCGGCACGATACCCATTGAGGCCGCGCTGATCGCAAAGAACCGCGCCCCCGGGCTTGACCGCGGCTTCACCGCGATGAGCTGGAAGAGCATCGACCGGCGCATTTGGGAGCAGGAGCGTGATGCAGCGATATCGAAGGAATATCACGGCAGCTATAATATAGTCGGCTCGGACATTGACCCGAAGGCCGTTGAGATCGCACGCGAGAATGCCAGGCGCGCCGGCGTCGACGACTGCGTCCGTTTCGAAATCGCCGACGCGATGGACTTCGACCGCAAAACGGAGCGTGGCGTTATCGTCACGAACCCGCCCTACGGCGAGCGAATAATGGAAAAGCAGCAGGCCGAGCAGCTCTACCGCGGCTTCAAGATAAACGAAGGCTCGCGTTACCATAAATGATAGGAGCGACTGTATGGACGAAAACGAAAAGAGCCAGTGGGGCAGAGCCGAGTTTGGCAGCCTTCTTGAGAAGTGGCCGAAGGGTGCGGACGGAGAACCGGAGGAGCCGGTGCGTCTGTGCACCTGTATGAGCGTTGATATGAGCGATGAGCTCAAAATAAATATGCTTGAGGCATACGGTATCCCGTGCCTGAAAGCTTATCCCGGAGACGGCGGCTTCGGCAAGCTGATCCTGGGTATGAGCGGCCAGGGCGTGGATATACTTGTGCCCAAATCCATGTACGAAGATGCTGTGGCGCTTTGCAATGAAGAAGGAGTTGTAGAAGATGACTAATTACAAAGAAGAGTATCAGCACTGGCTTGACAGCCCCGCTCTCAGCGAAGAGGAATGGAAGGAACTCAATTCCATATCGGGCGACGAAAAAGAGATAGAGAGCCGTTTCTTCGCCCCGCTTGAGTTCGGCACCGCCGGTCTCCGCGGCACGATGAAGCTCGGCCTGCACAACATGAATATCCATATTATCCGCCACGCGACTCAGGCGTTTGCAAACGTCATTCTCGAAGAGGGAATGGATGCGGCCGAGCGCGGCATTGCCATCGCGCATGACTGCCGCATAAACAGCCGCCGCTTCGCCGAGGAGGCCGCCTGCGTCATGGCCGCAAACGGCATCCGCGTGCGCCTGTTCGAGTCCCTGCGCCCGACTCCGGAGCTGAGCTTCGCCGTCCTGCATTACGGCACTGCAGCCGGACTCAATATCACCGCCAGCCACAACCCCAAGGAATATAACGGCTATAAGGTCTACTGGTCCGACGGGGCGCAGCTCCCGCCGCAGAAGGCTGAGGCCATTGCAAAGCAGATGGAAGCCATTGACGTGTTCACGGGCTTCAAGACCTGCGATTACGACGAAGCCGTAAAGTCCGGCAGGATCGAGATACTCGGCGAAGAGACCGACGAACTGTTCATGGAGCAGGTACTCAAAATGGCTATCGACAAGCAGGCCGTCGCCGACGTTGCGGACGAATTCAAGATCGTCTACACGCCGTTCCACGGCTGCGGCTATAAGCTCGTCCCCGAAGTGCTGCACCGCCTGGGAATAAAGCATCTCTACCCCGTGCCGGAGCAGATGGTCATCGACGGCAGCTTCCCGACCGTTGCCAGCCCTAACCCCGAAAATCCTGAGGGCTTCTACCTCGCGGTCGACCTTGCAAAGAAGGTCGGAAGCGATCTGATAATCGGAACCGACCCGGATTCCGACCGTATCGGCACCATGGTTCGCCGCGGCGACGAATACGTCACCATAACCGGCAACCAGATGGGCATCCTCCTGCTCGACTATATCATCAAGGCGAAGAAGTCCACCGGTACCATGCCCGAAAACGCGGGCGCGGTTGCGAGCATCGTCACCACCGGCATGGCCAGAGCGGTCTGCGAGGCGAACGGCGTCCACTTTGAGGACACCTTTACGGGCTTCAAGTTCATGGCCGAGCGCATCGCCGAGTGGGAAGCCGCGGGCAGCTACAAGTATATATTCGCCTTTGAAGAGAGCTACGGCTACATGATGGGCGACTATGTCCGCGATAAGGACGCCGTCACCGCATCCATGATGATCGCCGAGATGGCGGCGCATTACCACAAGCAGGGGATGACTCTGCTCGACGCGATGGAGTCGCTGTATGAGAAGTACGGCTGGTTCATGGAGAAGACCGTCAATCTCGTCATGCCCGGCGTCGACGGCCTCCAGAAGATGAAGGCGCTGATGGAAGAGCTGCGCAGCCAGCCGCCGAAGGAGATAGAGGGCGAAGAGGTCGTCCGCCTGCGTGACTATCTTGACGGCAGCATCCACGTTGCGGGGCTCGGCGTCGTCGGCAAGACTCCGTTCTGGGGTTCGAATGTCCTGTACTTCGAGCTTAAGGACGGCAGCAGCTTTATCATCCGCCCGTCCGGTACGGAGCCGAAGATAAAGGTGTATCTGCTCATCCGCGGCGGCAGCAAGGCCGAGTGCGAGGAGCGCATTGAGAAATATCTGCATTATGTCGAGGTGCTGAAGAGATGAAAAAGTACATCGACCTGTTTCTGGCCTTTGCCAAAATAGGTGTGATGACTTTCGGCGGCGGCTACGCCATGCTTCCCATGCTTGAGCGCGAGCTGATAGATAACCGCGGCTGGACTACAAATGAGGAATTGATGGACTATTTCGCCGTCGCGCAGTGCACGCCGGGCGTTATCGCCGTCAATACCGCGACGTTTATCGGCTATAAGCTGTACGGTAATCTTGGCGGCATAGTCGCAACGCTCGGCGTTGTGTCCCCGTCGCTCGTGATAATCACAACAATCGCCGGACTGCTCACAAATTTTGCCGATATCCCCGCCGTGAAGCACGCTTTCGCGGGCGTCCGCGTGTGCGTGTGCGTGCTGATCTTCAACGCCGTTGTGAAGCTCTGGAAAGGCGCGATAAAGGATAAAGCGGCTCTCGTGCTGTTCGTCGTGATCTTCCTGCTGTCCGTGTTTCTTGACGTGTCTCCGGTCGTGTACGTTATCGCGTGCGCGGCGGCGGGCATATTCCTCACGAAAATGGGGGTGCGCGGTAAATGATGTTGTATCTCCGCCTTTTCTTTGAATTTTTCAAGACCGGACTTTTCGCTGTCGGCGGCGGCATGGCGACGCTTCCGTTCATGTACGACATATCGGATCGCACCGGTTGGTTCACTCATGCCCAGCTTGCGGATATGATAGCCGTCTCGGAATCGACCCCCGGCCCCATCGGCGTCAATATGGCGACATACGTCGGCTTCACCGCGGGCGGCGTTCCCGGCGCGATAGTGGCGACGCTGGGGGTAATCACCCCGTCCGTCATCGTTATACTTATAGTCGCGCGCATTCTGAAGGCGTTCCGCGAGAATGTCTATGTGGATTCCGCGTTCTACGGCCTGCGCCCCTGCTCCATGGCGATGATCGCCTCGGCGGGCATACTCGTCGTGAAGATAACCCTGTTTGATCTCGACGCATTCGGCGCGAGCGGCGCGCTTGCCGACCTGTTCAATCTCAAGGCGTGGGCGCTGGCGGCGGTGCTGCTGGTGCTGACGCGCTGGGTCAAGCAGACAAAGAAGCTCCACCCGATATTGTTCATCCTGTTTTCGGCCGTGGTCGGAGTCGCGTTTGGATTCTGAGTCACAGCAATAAGCCGAATATATACCCAAGTGTTGCGGAAACGGCGCAGTTTATCAGGCGGCCTGCCAGGTGCAGGCCGCCTTTTATGTCGCTGTCGGCGAGCACGGCGTAGGTCTGAAAGTGCACCGATACGCCGCCCCAGCCGACGATGCCCGCCGCGATTGCAAGGTTTGCGGGCGAGACGGCGAGACCGCGCATCGCGCCGATACCGCTGCCAAGCTCAAGGAAGCCCGACAGTGCCGCTCTCGCGGCATGAAGCTCCAGTCCTGTGATCTGCGCGAGCTGTCCCGCCAGAAGCGAAAACATGCCGTGCGCGTCCAGCAGCCCAATGATAACGCAGAAGCAGACGATAAAGCCGCATACGCTGAGTATCGACTGTGCGGCCTGACGTACGGATTCTATCAGCGCACCGCCGCTTTCGCGCGGTGCTGCAGGGGCGTTGCCGCGGCATTTACCGTCCACACGGAAGAACAGCCCCGTTATGGCCGCGGCGAGAACGTGGATTATGTACAGCCCGACGCCGAGCCGCGCGGAGCCGAACACGCCCGCGCCGATAGAGCCGACGAGGAACGCGGGGCCGGAGTTGCTGCAAAAGCCCATCAGGCGCTCCGCCTCCTCGAGGCTTACCAGCCCCTGCCGCCGCATGTCGGCGATATAGGCCGCGCCCAGCGGATAGCCGCCCACAAGCCCCATGAAAAACGCCGTCGCACCTGCGCCGGATACACCGTATAATCTAGCTGCGGGCTTTGCCAGCTGCCGCGCTATCGCCGCCGCGAAGCCGAGCCGGTTTAGAAGCCCCGACAGCACGAAAAACGGAAACAGCGACGGTATTATCAGCTCCGCGCACAGGCTGAGCGCGTAGCGCCCGCTCTCGATCATCTGCTGCGGAGCCAGTATCATTTCAAGCATCGCGCACAGCGCCGCGATAGTTGCGATCTTAGCCTTCATCCAACGCCCTCCCAGTCTGCCTTGTCCATGTATTATAGGTATGTCCTGCGGCATAGATTTATACGGACGGGGGTGACCGCAATGAAGAAAGCAAGGCTTGCAGCGGAATCGCTTGCCGACAGACTCGACCTTCCGCAGGACGCGCTGCTCGGCAGCGGCAAGCTGACCGTCGCCGCGGGGCGGCAGGTGTTCATCGAGAACCACTGCGGGATACTCGAATACGGCACGGAGCGCATATGTGTTGCGTTCGACCGCGGCAGGGTCGTTATAAACGGGGCGGGGCTGGAGCTTGTGGCGATGAGCGGGAGAGAGCTTATCATAAAGGGAAGGCTTCATTCGCTGGAATGGGAGTGACATGAGCGGATTTATCGACAGGGTAGGCGGGATTGCCAGACTCAGAATAACCGGCGTGAGGCCGGAAAGCGTCCTGAACGCCTGCGCCCTCGCAGGGATAGAGCTGTGGGGGCTGAATTGCGTTGACGAGTGCTGCATAGACGTTTTTGCGCACGAAAGCAGCCTTGAGGATATAAGAAAAATATGCATCCGCTGTATGTGCGGCGTGAGCGTTCTCAGCATCCGCGGAGGGAGCCGCTGGCGGAAGCTCGCGCGGCGGCGCATATGGCTCATAATAGCGGCGGCGATAATCTTCCTCGCGCTTGTGATATCGTCGCTGTTCATCTGGGATTACGACGTCGAGGGCAATGAGAACCTGTCGAGCGGCGAGATACTGCGCAGTCTTGCAGAATGCGGCGTGACGGAGGGCACCTTCTGGCCGGGGCTGCCTGTGGATATCATACGGAGCGACATCATTTTAAAAAAGCCGGAAATCGCGTGGCTGACGGTGAATGTGAGCGGCTCGAAGGCGACAGTCCTCGTCGAGGAGCGCGCCGAGAAGCCGGAGATATATTCCGAGAGCAGCGCCGCAGATATCGTAGCCTCGCAGTCTGGCGTTATCCGCAGGCTTTCCGTCATGAACGGGAAGCCTCTCGTTTCGTGCGGACAGACGGTAGTGAAAGGCGACGTGCTCGTCAGCGGTGCGATGGACAGCATCACCGGCGAGACGCGCAATGTCCGAGCGCTGGCGGACGTGCAGGCCGAAACGTGGTACGAGCGTACCGCTGTGTGCCGCCTTGAAGAGCCTATAAAGACGGAAAAGACGAAAATCGCGCGCAGATTTGCGATAAAGCTTGGAAAAAGCCGCATAAATTTTTATTTTGACAGTGGAAAAAATATTGACGGATGTGATAAAATAACTAAAGAGTATAAACTCGGCATAAAAGGCCTGTTTACGCTGCCGGTCAGCATCATCACGGAGCGGTACATCTGCTATGACTATGCCGCGGGCGAGTGCTGCACCGCGCGGGAGCTTGAAGATAGACTCAAAGATTGGCTTGAAAACAGCATCGACGGCGAGATCGAGACCATCAGCTTTTCACATGCTGAAAGCGACGGCCTGCTGCTCGTGACGATGCGCGCAAAATGCCTTGAAAATATAGCCGAGACTGCGGAGCTGCCGCAGCCGGAAGGGGAAACATATGATAGAGAAGACAATTGAAGTCGAGAGAATGGAGCACGTCATAAGCGTGTTCGGCTCGTTTGATCAGAATCTGCGCATAATCGAATCGGAGCTTGGCGTCAAGGTTCTCGACCGCGAAAATATGATACACATATGCGGCGAGGAGGAGAGCGTGATGCTCGCCGAGAAGGCGATAAACGGCCTGTTGACACTTGCTGCCAAGGGAGAGAATATCGACGCGCAGAACGTCCGATATATCCTCAAGCTTGTCTCCGAGGGCAAGGAGACGAAGATACAGGAGCTTGCCGGAGATGTCATCTGCATCACCGCCAAGGGTAAGCCCATAAAGCCCAAGACTCTCGGCCAGAAATCCTACTGTGACGCGATAGCGAAAAATACGATAACCCTCGGCATCGGCCCCGCCGGTACGGGCAAGACCTATCTTGCGGTCGCTGCGGCGGTTGCGGCTTTCAGAGCCGAGGAGGTCAACCGCATAATCCTCACGCGCCCCGCGGTCGAGGCCGGTGAGCGGCTGGGCTTCCTGCCGGGCGATCTTCAGAGCAAGGTCGACCCGTACCTCAGGCCGCTGTATGACGCGCTGTTCGATATGCTCGGCGCGGATACCTATCAGAAATATCTTGAGCGCGGCAATATCGAGGTCGCGCCGCTGGCCTACATGCGCGGCCGCACACTGGACGACAGCTTCATCATCCTTGACGAGGCGCAGAACACGTCCAGGGAGCAGATGAAGATGTTCCTGACGCGTATCGGCTTCGGCTCCAAGGTCGTCATCACCGGCGACATCACGCAGATCGACCTGCCGGAGGACAAGACCAGCGGACTCAAGGTCGCAATGAAGGTGCTCGACGGCATCGAGGACATCGCAATATGCAAGCTTACCGGCTCTGACGTCGTGCGTCACCGCCTTGTGCAGAAGATAATCGAGGCGTACGAGGTCTACGATAAGAAAAATCCGGCGGAATCCGTCAAAAAGCTGCCGCCGAAGAAATTCAAGAGGAAATAAGCATGGAGCATGAGATATATGTAAGCCGCGAGGTGAAGAACCTCGGCCATAATAATTCGGCGGCGCTGATAAAAAAGGCGGTGAACATGGCGCTCGATGCCGAGGGCGTGGATGTGCCATGCATTGTAAGCGTCATGCTTACGGACGACGAGGGGATACACCGCGTGAATAACGAGTTCCGCGGCGTTGACCGCGCGACCGATGTTCTGAGCTTCCCGATGAACGAACTGACGCCCGGCGAATTTGACGCTGAGGAATGTGAGCGGGATATGGACACAGGCGCCGTCCTGCTCGGCGATATGATGATATCCGTCCCGCGCTGCGAGGCGCAGGGTGAGGAGTTCGGGCACGGCTACGAGCGGGAGATAATGTATCTCACCGTCCATTCGATACTGCATCTGCTCGGCTATGATCACGTTGACGATGGCGAGATGAAACGCCAGATGCGCGCAAGAGAAAAATTTATTATGGGAGAAGAATAATGACAAAATCTGCAATGATAACGATATGCGGCCGCCCGAACGTCGGCAAATCCACGCTTACGAACGCGCTCGTCGGCGAAAAGATAGCCATAGTTTCCAACAAGCCGCAGACCACCCGCAACCGCATAACCGCGATCGTGAACCGCGGGGATACGCAGTTTGTCCTGATGGACACTCCGGGCTTCCATAAGCCGCGCACCCGCCTTGGCGACTACATGGTTCAGGTCGTGCGCGAGAGTGTCGCGGATGTGGACGCGGTGCTGCTGATGGTGGAGCCTGTTGCGGCTATTGGCCCGCAGGAGGAAGCGCTCATCGAGCGCTTGCGCGAGAGCGGCGCTCCGGCGATACTGCTCATCAATAAGATCGACACCGTGGACAAGACCCACCTTCTGGAGGTCATCGCGCTCTACTCCACAGCGTATGATTTTGACGCCGTCATTCCCATCTCCGCCAAGACCGGCGAAGGGCTGGACGAGCTGTTTACGGAGCTTGAGAAGTACGCCGTCGAGGGGCCGCACCTCTTCCCAGACGATATGATAACCGACCAGCCGGAGCGTCAGATCTGCGCGGAGCTTGTCCGCGAAAAGCTGCTGACCTGCCTTGATAAGGAGATACCGCACGGCACCGCCGTCGAGGTCACGAAGTTCTCCGAGCGGGACGACGGCATCATCGACCTTGAGGTAACGATATACTGCGAAAAGGACAGTCATAAGGGCATAATCATCGGCAAAAAGGGCGCGATGCTGAAGAAGATCGGCGAGCTTGCCCGCATGGACATCGAAGAGTTCATGGGCACAAAGGTCTATCTTCAGACATGGGTCAAGGTCAAGGAGAACTGGCGCGACTCAATGGCGCAGCTCCGCAATTTCGGTTACGGCGAGCGCTAATATATCCCAGCTTTAATCCGCGTCACGCTGCAAATAATAATTGCAGCAAGGAGGCGCGAACATGAGCAAGGACGCTATCTGGCAGGCATTTGCCGAAACAGGAGACCCGCTTTATTACATGCTGTACAAGGCGACGCAGGACGAGCCGTACCGCCGCTCCGCGCCGCAGAATGATTCGGGGGACACCCCCCGGAGCGAGGGCTGATGCGATACATATGTTCAACACGGTTCAGGCGCTTGTCCTGCGCGAAGTAAGATACAAGGAAGCCGACAAAATACTTACGCTGTTTACAAAGTCCGACGGCAAGATAACCGCCAAGGCACGCGGCGCGCTGCGCAAGGGCAGCAAGATAACCGCGGCCACCCAGCAGCTGACGTATTCGGAGATGACCCTGTTCGGAAACCGCGGGAAATGGAGCGTCAACGAGGCGTCCGTCATCGAGAGCTTTGACGGGCTGCGCAATGATATAGCGGATTTTGCGCTCGGCTGCTACTTTGCCGAGTGTCTTGAAGCGCTTGGGGTCGAGGATCAGCCGGACGAAGCGATGCTTCAGCTTGGCCTGAACTCACTGTACGCGCTCAGCAGAAAAATGTACCCCGCGGCGCTTATCAAGGCCGCGTTCGAGCTGCGGCTGATGTGTCTTGCGGGCTATACGCCGGAGCTTGGCGGCTGCGCGGAATGCGGCAGGGCGGAGCCGGAAAGTCCGCTGCTGAGCCTGTCGAGCGGCGTAGTATGCTGCCGTGGCTGCCAGACGGCGGCGATGGGGCAGGTCGTCCCGCTGGGCGAAGGCTCGCTTGCCGCAATGCGGTATATTGTCTCCGCTCCGGCGAAGCAGGTATTCTCCTTCGCCATAGACGGCGAGCCGCTGAAGAGACTCTCGGACGCGGCGGAGCAGTATCTGCTGCGGCAGACGGAGCGCCGCTTCGGCACGCTTGAATACTGGAAAAAGGTAAAATAGATATACAGAGGACATATATGAGCTTTTATAAAAAATCACTTACAACGCTTGAGCTTCCGGCTGTTTTGCAGATGCTGTCGGCCGAGGCTGTGAGCGATACGGCCAAGGAGCTGGCGCTTGAGCTGGAACCATCGGACGATGTGCATGAGGTCAGGCGGCGCCTTGAAGAGACTACCGCTGCCAAGACCATGATGACGGTGCGCGGCGGCCCGGGCTTCTCGGGCGTGAAGGACGTGCGCGCCTCGCTTGCACGCGCGGATCTCGGCGGCGCACTCAATACGCGCGAGCTTATGGATATTGCCCGCGTGCTGCAATGCGCGCGCCTTGTGCGTGGGTACATTGCGGACGATTCCGTGGGCAAGACCACGATAGACAGCCTGTTTTATGCGCTGCGCGCGAATAAATTCCTTGAGGAAAAGATCAACACCTCGATAGTGGGGGAGGATGAGATCGCAGATTCCGCGTCGCCGGAGCTTACGAGCATCAGGCGCCAGATGCGTGCCGCGGCGGCCAGAGCGCGAGATGTGCTGACCAAGATAATCTCCTCTCCGTCATACGCAAAAGCGCTTCAGGAGCCGATAATCACCATGCGCTCCGACCGCTACGTCGTTCCCGTCAAGGCGGATCACAAGGGCGCAGTCCCGGGACTCGTGCACGATATCTCCGCCTCCGGAATGACGCTGTTTATAGAGCCGATGGGCGCGGTGAAGGCCAATAACGAGCTGCGCGAGCTGAACGCGCGCGAGAAGATCGAGATAGACCGCATCCTCGCCGAGCTTTCGGCGGACTGTGCAGAGCATAAGGACGATATCGAATCTGACTTCGACCTGCTCGTGCGGCTAGACCTGATCTTCGCCAAAGCGAAGCTCTCCTATAAGCTCAACTGCGGCGCGGCCACGCTTGAGGACAAGGGCATCGTCCTGCACCGCGCGCGGCATCCGCTGTTGGATCAGGCAAAGGCCGTCCCGATAAGCCTTGAGCTTGGGGACAGCTTTGATACGCTCGTTATCACGGGGCCGAACACCGGCGGCAAAACCGTGTCGCTGAAGACCATCGGCCTGCTCGCGGCGATGAATCAGTGCGGCCTGCACATTCCTGCCTCCGACGGCAGCAATCTCCCCGTGTTCAGCCATATTTTGGCCGACATCGGCGATGAGCAGAGCATCGAGCAGAATCTTTCAACATTCTCCGCGCACATGACTAACATCGTCAGCATACTTAAAGAGTGTGACGACCGCTCGCTCCTGCTGTTCGACGAGCTTGGCGCGGGCACCGACCCGACGGAGGGCGCAGCGCTCGCCATATCTATAATCGAGTACGCGCGCCAGAAGGGCGCGGTCATCGCCGCGACGACGCATTACGCCGAACTGAAGGTATATGCCACGAATGAGCCGCGCGTCCAGAACGCGTCCTGCGAGTTTGACGTGGAGACGCTGCGGCCGACCTATCATCTGCTCGTCGGCATCCCCGGAAAGTCGAACGCCTTTGCAATATCACGCCGCCTCGGCCTTGGCGAGGATATAATCGAGGACGCGAAGAACCGCGTCAGCACCGAGAGCGCCAGCTTTGAAGCGACGATTGAGAAGCTTGAGCAGACGCGTATGCTGCTTGAGAAGGACAGAAACGAGGCGGCTGTCAAGCTGCGTCAGGCGGAAGAGAACGCAAAGAAGGCTGCTTTCATGAAGGCCGAGCTTGAGGTGCGGCTGGAGAAGGCCGACATCAAGGCGCGGCGCGACGCGGAGCGCATTATCGCTGAAGCCCGTGCTGCCGCGGACGAGACATTCGCAGAGCTTGACGAGATGCGCAAGCATGTGAACGACGAGGACGACGCGCAGCGGATAAATGAGGCGCGCTCAGAACTGCGCCGGAAGCTGAACGAAAAGCAGTCCGCGCTGCGTCCGGCGGCGCCGGAACCCACGGAGGACAAAAAGTCAGCCCGTCCGGTCATCCCCGGCGACACGGTCGAGATAAAGTCCATGGGCATGAAGGCTGAGGTTGTCTCCGTCTCACCGGACAGAGTGTTGACGCTGCGCGCCGGCATCATGAACGTGACCGCGAAGGAGGACGAAGTGCTTCTCATCGAGGGGCAGAAGGCAAAGACCAAAAAGAATGTGGCTGCGGCGTCCACGCAGCTGCGCGCCGCCCCTGTTGCGTCGGAGATAGACCTGCGCGGCATGGAGACGGTAGACGGCGTTATCGCCGCCGAGAGGTATATTGACAGTGCGGTCATGGGCAAACTAAAGACGGTCACGATAATCCACGGCAAGGGCACAGGCGCGCTGCGCGCCGCCATCCAGCAGATGCTCAAGCGCAACAAGTGCGTCAAATCCTTCCGCCTTGGACGCTACGGTGAGGGTGAAACCGGCGTCACAGTGGTCGAACTTAAATAAAATTGCGGCGCTTCGTCCCGCTAAAATGTGTAAAGTAACGAAAGCGTCGAAAGCGGTTGACTCTTGACAAAAAATCTGATAAATTATACGAGTAGTCCGTAGCATATTCTGTTATAATAAATGAGGAGTGGCGAGTATGATAACCAAAGAAGTAGTCATCAACAATCAGGTAGGTCTTCATGCCAGACCCGCGACTTTCTTCATTCAGAAAGCCAATGAGTTCAAGAGCAGCATTTGGGTCGAGAAGGAAGACAGACGTGTCAATGCAAAGAGCCTGCTTGGCGTGCTTTCCCTTGGCATAGTGAAGGGAACCGCCATCACTATTATTGCCGACGGTGCAGATGAGGACGCTGCGATCGCGACCTTGTCCGAGCTGATTGACTCTGATTTCTCCGAGTGATATTCCGAAAAAAGCGTTATAACAGGGCGTGAGTTTTCACGCCCTGTTTTTCAAATTTGAGGTGCCGTATGCTGGATACTCTGCGCGAAAAAGCAAATAATCTCCCGCTGCTGCCGGGCGTGTACATCATGCTCAACGCGCAGAACGAGGTCATATACGTCGGCAAGGCGAAAAAGCTGAAGAACCGCGTCAGCAGCTATTTCCACGGCGAGCATCTGCCGAAGGTCGCGGCCATGGTCGAAAAGGTTGCGGACTTCAATGTCATTGTCGCAGGCTCCGAGTTTGAGGCGCTGGTGCTGGAAAATTCGCTTATAAAGCGTCATAAGCCGCATTACAACATTCTGTTGAAGGACGACAAGGGCTATCCATTTATCAGGATGGATCTCAGAAGCGAGTATCCGTCGATGACCCTTGCCAACAAGCCGGGCAAGGATGGCGCGCGGTATTTTGGCCCATACGGCAGCCGCGGGCAGACAAAGGAGATAATCAGTACTATCAGCAAGGCACTGCTACTGCCGGACTGCGGGCGGAAGTTTCCGCGCGATATCGGCAAGGAGCGACCCTGCCTGAATTACCACATGGGCTGCTGCGCTGGCTGGTGCCTGCGCGACAGCAATGCCGAGGACTACCGCAAGAGCATTATGCAGGCAGTCCTGGTACTCGAGGGCAAGAGCAGCGAGCTTGTGGACGATCTGCGGCAGCAGATGGAGCAGGCCGCGGAGGAGCTGCGCTTTGAGCGCGCCGCGGAGCTGCGCGACAGGCTGAAGGCGGTCGAACTGCTTGAGCATAAGCAGCGTGTTATTTCAACGGCATTTGCTGATACGGACGCCGTCGGCTTCTGCCGCGGAGCGAAGAGCTGCTTTGTTGTGCTGCATTTTGTGGGCGGCGACCTTGTTGGCAAGGATGTCGAGATGTTCGACGAACCGCTGGAGGACGACAGCGAGGCCGTATCGGAGCTTGTGCGCGAATATTTCACGGCGCACCGCGGCGGCTGGCCGAAGTCGATCCTGCTCCCGTGTGAGATCGACGATCATGACGGCATGGAGGAGCTGCTGAGCGAGTGCGCCGGCAGACGGATATATATCGAGACCCCGAAGCGCGGCGAGCGCATGCGCCTTATCGAGAGTGCGGCGCTGAACGCGCGCGAGGAGATACAGCGCCGCACGACCGCGGCGCAGCGCCGATCCAAGACGCTGGAGTGGCTTCAGAGAACGCTGGAGCTGCCAGAGTTTCCGAGCAGGATAGAAGCGTTTGACGTTTCAAACCTCGGCGATACCGGAATCGTCGCGGCGATGACCGTGCATGTTGACGGCAAGCCGCTGAAGCGCGACTACCGGAAGTTCCGCATTAAGGACATGCCCATTCGTGACGACTACGCCAGCATGTACCAGGCAGTGTACCGGCGCTTCAAGCACTATGCTGACGGCGATGCGAAGTTTTCTCCGCTGCCTGATCTGCTGCTGATAGACGGCGGCCAGACCCACGCGGCGACGGCGCTGAGAGCCGTGACGGAGCTGCATCTCAGCGTCCCGATATTCGGTATGGTGAAGGATGACCGGCACCGCACCCGCGCGCTCATAACGCCAGACGGGCGGGAGATAGGCATCAGCGGCAATCAGGCCGTGTTCGCGCTTATCGGGAACATACAGGAGGAGACGCACCGCTTCGCGATAGAGTATCAGCGCTCGCTGCGGCAGGAGAGCTACGGCTCGAGCCTTGATAAAATAAGCGGCGTTGGCGAGAAGCGGCGGAACGACCTGATGAAATACTTCAAGTCCGTCAAGGCGATAAAGGCGGCGAGCGTCGAACAGCTCCGCCTCGTCGTGCCGAAGAATACGGCGCAGGCGGTCTATGATTACTATAACGAAAAGAGTGACGATACATGCGAGTGATAACCGGCTCCGCGAGGGGCAGAAGGCTTAAAACTCCGGAGAATTATGACATCCGGCCGACGACGGACAACGTGAAGGAGTCGGTGTTCAACATAATCCAGTTTGATATCGAGGGGCGGCGCGTGCTCGACCTCTTTGCCGGAACCGGCCAGCTCGGCATCGAATGCCTGAGCCGCGGGGCGGAGAGCGCGGTGTTCGTCGATAAGGACAGGGCGGCGGTGCAGATCGTGCGCGACAACCTGAAGACCTGCGGCCTGAAGGCGACAGTATTGCAGGAGGACGCGCAGAGTTTTCTGCGCCATTGCGGCAAATTCGACGTGATATTTGTCGACCCACCGTATGATTCCGGATTGTACGAATCTGTGCTGGAAACCATCAATTCGGTTGACATATTGTCGAATGGTGGTATAATAATCTGTGAAGCACGCCGCGAACGGCAGCTTCCGGATATGACCGCGCCGTATGCCAAACGCAAGGAGTACAGCTACGGTAAGGTCAAGGTCTGCATCTACACCAAGGAGAACGCCTGATGAGCATAGCTATTTGTCCCGGCAGTTTTGACCCGATAACGCTAGGGCATCTGAATATCATCCGCCGCAGCTCGAAAATATTTGACAAGGTCATCGTGTGCATAATGTATAACTCGACCAAGACCTCACCGATGTTCTCCGTGGAGGAGCGCGTTGAGATGGCGCGCAAGGCGACCGAAAAGTATCCGAACGTCTCGGTCGAGTCGTCCTCCGGACTTCTCGCGGAGTATGCGAAGAATTACGAGGGCGCCGTGATCGTGAAGGGACTGCGTGCCGCGTCAGACTTTGAATATGAGTTCCAGATGAACCTCATCAATAAAAAGATAAATCCCCAGCTTGAAACAATGTTCCTTACGTCCGATGTGAAGTATACTTTCCTCAGTTCCTCCGTCGTACGTGAAATGGCGAGATACGGAGCGGATCTGACCGGATTTGTACCGGACGAAATAAAAGAAGAGATCGAGGAAAAAGCCAAACAGTGGAGGACAAAATAATGGATAACAACGACATCATTGAGCTGCTGGATATCCTTTACGGTATGGTCACGGAGGCGTGGGGCGTTCCGCTTGGAAATGACAAATGCATAATCGAGCGCGACAAGGCGGTCGAGATAATCAACGAGATCAAGGCCAATCTGCCCACGGCGCTCGCCGAGGCGAAGCGGCTTGTTTCTGCGCGCGACGAGTTCATCGGCAACGCGAAGAAAGAGGCCGAGGCGCTGCGCAAGAATGCCGAGGAGAAGGCTCGTGCTATGATAGAAGAGCAGGAGATAGTGCGCGTTGCAAAGGCGCGCAGCGCGGAGATGATAGCCTCCGCCGAGGCGAAGTCCAAAGAGCTGCGCCGCGTCGCAAGCTCCTATGTTGACGATATCATGCGTCAGGCGGAGGAGAGCATGACCGCCGCACTCGGCAATATACAGAACACTCACAGAGCCTTCAGCGGCGCAATGCCTGCGCAGAAGGCCGAACCTGCGCCGAGAAAGCGCGCCGAAGAGGAATAAGAATACATAAATAAAACTGGGCGGGCACAGTGCCGCCCAGTTTTTTGATCGGAAAAAATGAGGACTGCGAAAGCAATCCTCATTTCATGCGTTTTTACAAAGCCAATCAGCCGATGATGTCTCTGGTGTCGCGGGCGATAACAAGCTCCTCGTTGGTGGGGATAACGAAAACCTTGACCTTGGAGTCGGGGGTGGAGATCATTATATCCTCGCCGCGCTTGGAGTTTGCCTCATTGTCGATTTTCACGCCGAGGTATCCGAAGTACTCGGATATTGCCGCACGGGAAGCCTTGCTGTTCTCGCCGACGCCGGCAGTGAAGATGATGGCGTCAACGCCGTTCATTGCGGCGACGTAGGAACCGGCGACCTTGGCGACCCAGTAATGGAACATATCCAGAGCCAGAGCTGCGCGCTCGTTGCCGTTCTCGGCTGCGTTGTCGAGATCGCGGAAGTCGGAGGACACGCCGGAAACGCCCAGCACGCCGGACTTCTTGTTTAGGATGTTCAGCATCTCGTCGATGCTGTAGCCGTACTTGTTCATCAGGAACTGCATGACGCCCGGATCGAGGTCGCCGCAGCGGGTGCCCATGGGGAGGCCGACCAGCGGGGTGAAGCCCATAGAGGTGTCGACGCACTTGCCGCCGTCGATGGCGCAGATGGAGGAGCCGTTGCCCATGTGGCAGGAGATGAGCTTCAGCTCTTCTATGGGCTTGCCCATAAGCTCCGCGCAGCGGGCGGAAACATAGCGGTGAGAGGTGCCGTGGAAGCCATAGCGGCGGATGCCGTCGTTCTTGTAATACTCATAGGGAACGGCGTACATATATGCCTTGCCGGGCATGGTCTGGTGGAACGCGGTGTCGAACACGGCGACCATGGGAACATCGCCCATAACGGCCTTGCAGGCGTTGATGCCGGTGATGTTGGCGGGGTTGTGCAGGGGAGCGAAGGGGATGCACTCTTCGAGCGCGGCCATAACGGCGTCGTCAATGCGGACGGAGCTTGCAAACTTCTCGCCGCCGTGAACCACGCGGTGGCCGACAGCGTCGATCTCCTTCATGGAGGAAACAACGCCGTATTCAGGGCTGGTCAGCTTCTCGATGACAGCTGCGATAGCCTCAGAGTGGGTTGGCATGGGGACGTCCTCATTGAAGACGGGCTTGCCGCCTACCAGCGGGCTGTGCTTGAGGTGGCCGTCGATGCCGATGCGCTCACACAGCCCCTTTGCCATGACCTGCTCGTTGGCCATGTCGATGAGCTGGTACTTGAGGGAGGAGCTGCCTGCGTTGATAACAAGAATTTTCATGTATCGTATCCTTTCTCTTGTAAATAAGCTTATTTTCAATTAGAATAGTATCAGTTGACAAGGGCAAACACGGTTTTGGCGGGCAGAAATGCGCCCATACTTCT
>OLSB01002110.1_pt1 | contig 17297 bp, 15 predicted proteins | sample 1672071 | NCBI WGS metagenome assembly OLSB01 (sample SAMEA3136642, study PRJEB25190) | human gut metagenome | biome: human gut; feature: human-associated habitat; material: faeces | place: Austria | collected 2013 | reverse complement strand
AAAACGAGCCGGACTATCTGGATGCGCTGCGCAAGCGGCAGATCTGGTGCGAGGGCACGTTTGCCGCCCAAAAGTGGGGGCATAACTTAACACGCGTCTTGCGGCGGGGTTTAGAGGCAGCGGAGGACCACTGTCTCCTTTCAGCCACGGCCTTAAACCTAAAAAGGATGATAAAGTACATGGGATGACGCCGATAGGCGTCTTTTTTATTGCCATTTTTCCGCTCGAAATAAATGATCAGGCACTTTGTCAACGGCTCCACTTTGAGACAAAGGATTATCTGTTAAAGGATCTGTGCGAGGAATTGTTCGGACATATCATAGACACCGCTATGGGACTTCCGCATGGGCATTACCATTATTCCTGTGGCAGCGAAACTGATTCTGTATTTTTGCATCTGCTGCGCCATTTGCAGGAAAATGATAGTAATATCCTTGAATTGCTGTCCTCACAGAACAATGAGATTTTTCTTCGGTATTTCAAAAGTAATTTGAAGGAGTTGATTTTGCGGCAGTATGCAGACAAAGGTATGCTCCGCAATTCAAAGTTACCAGAGGACTATCTTGTAAATCACATTTCCTCGTCTTTTGTGGAAACGGTGGATTGGTGGCTGGCGCAAAAAATGCAGCAGACACCCGAAGAAATGACGGAGTATTTTTTAGCTGTGATCGAGCCGATACTAAACGGCTAATTGAATATCGATGGCAGCATAATTGCGATTGATACCATGTTGAGTCAATTGCTCACCTGAATAAGTTTGCGTCACAGAAGGGCTAAGACTAAACCCGCTATATGCTATAGATAAACACTACGGCATATAGCGGGTTTCTATTTAAGATATCGCCAGAACTGCCAGTTCTGCCCTGACCTCATCGTAGTATTTTCGCACGGTGGTGGCATCCATGCCCAGCTGCCGTGCAATGTAGCTTTTGTTGCTCACGCCGGGGTTCTCCCGCAGGTAGGCGGCGAGCTGCTTCTTCTTGGGACTGACACCATCGGGGTACTCCGTGGCCTTTCCGGAGCGCAGAGCGGCAGTCTCTGCTTTCATTTGGAGGATCAGGTCTGCCAGCTTTGCTTCAGCTTCCTCGCGGGTTCGTCCGTATACATTCCGGGAGTGCTTCTTGCCGTCCGGCCACACCGGAGAGTATCGGCCTTCCCAGAGATTGTCCTTGAGCTGCTTGATGTAGCCTGTGCCGGGTCTGCGCCGTGGAGTGGTATACGGCACGAACTCCTGCGGCTCGGCTGGCTTCTGCGTTTCCCTCTCCTCTATCTCCGCCTTTGCGATGCCGCGGTCAATGCTGACCGCAGCATTTTCCTCCATCTCACTGGTGATGTGGGTGTAGATATTCAGCGTGGTCTTAGCGGATACATGACCGATGATGGCAGAGAGAGTTTTCACGTCCATGCCATGCTCCAACGACATGGTGGCGAAGGTGTGCCGGAGATCATGGAATCTCACTCTTTTGCAGTCGGCCCGCTCCAGGATCTGCTGGAGCCGTTTTCGGACGTAGCCGGGGTCGACCGGCTGCTCCGGCTTGATGCGGGATGGGAACATCAGAGGGGAGAATATCCCCCGTTTGTATTCCCGCAGGAGTTCCACCATGGGCGGCGGCAAGATGATGGTACGGAAGGCCGCTTTGGTTTTCGGCTCGCACAGGATATTCTTTCCACCAACGGGCGTTACCTGTTTGTTGATACGCAGTTCGCCGGTCTCAAAGTTCAGGTCGTCCCATGTGAGGGCCAGGATCTCACCCCGGCGCATTCCGGTGGTCAGTTCCAGGAGGAAGAGCTCGTACATTCCTTCCTCCTTGGCCTGTATCAGAAATCTCTGGATCTCCTCCTTGGACAGCACCTTCATCTCCTTCGGCTCCGGCGGAGGGAGTTTGACGCCGAGGATGGGATTCTTTTTGATGAGGCCATCCTTGATGGCCCGCTCCAGAGCCATCCGTATCACGTGATAGCAGCTTCGCACCGACCGCTCAGCCATCTCCGGTCCTTTTGTATCCCGATGGATCTTCCGACCATTGGCTTTCATTTCATTCAGGAACTTCTGGCAATCTGCCTGTGTCAGCTTGTTCAGCGGGATGTGCCCCAGGCCGGGGATGGCGTGGACATAGATCCATTCCTCGTAGCCCTTCTGCGTGGTGGGCCGGATGGTCAGCTTGGCGTGGTTCTCGTACCAGTAATCGATCCAGTCGCCGAAGCGCATATCCGGCTTGATCTTGAAGGGTGTGACCTGACCGTACTCCCCTTGAAGTTTCTTCAGCTTTTCATCGCACTCCGCCTTGGTTTTGGCCAGCACATTTTTTGTCTTGGGTTTTCCGTTTTCATCATAGCCCACGATGTGTCGGCCTTCCCACCGTCCGTCCTTTCGCAGGCGGACGGTGCCCTGACCGTTTTTTCGTTTCCTTGCCATCGGCTCACCTCGCTACCATGAGTTCTTTCATGAAGCCGCCCACGATCTCCGATGCCCGCCGGTGCATATCGCCAGTGACATGAGTGTATGTATCCAGCGTGAACGAAGTTTTCGTGTGTCCCAGAATTCCTGAGAGCGTCTTGGCATCCACACCGCTGGTGAGGGCGTGGGTGGCGAAGGTGTGCCGGAGGTCATGGAAGCGCATGTTGGGCAGTCCCGCTTCAGCCAACAGTTTCTTCATGCGCTGGTAGCCGCTGTTGGGCATGACCGGATCTTCCGGGTGGATGGGGTTTGGAAACATCCATTGAGAAATGGACTTCTTTTTTCGTTCTGTCAGAAGCTGCACCGTGCTGGGCGGCAGCTTGATGGTTCTGCGGCCAGCGCCGGTTTTGGTGTCGCCCACATAATATCCGCCGCCCTCTTTGTTGTGCAGCGTTCTGCGGATGGTGAGCGTCCCTTTCTTCCCATCGAAGTCTGTCCACATGAGACCGCACAACTCGCCACGGCGCAGGCCGGTGGTGATCTCCAGATAGAAGAAGTCGTGCCAGTGTTCGTCGGCTTTGATGGCCTCCATGAACCGCTCCAGCTGTTCGTTGTTGAGGATGGTTTTAGGGGTGGTCACCTTTTTCGGCAGGGTCACATCGTTGGATGGATTCTTTACGATGAGGTTCCGGTTGACCGCCACGTCCAATGCCTGGTGCAGCACATCATGTATCCGGCGCACCGTGGCACCTGCCAGCGGCCCACCCTCCGCGCTGCCCTCCCGCTGGAGTTTACAGTACAGGCTCTGGACATCGGCGGTGGTGACTTTGCAGATCTGCTTGTCGCCGAGATAGGGCTGGATGTTGTTTGCTACATAGCGGCGGTAGTTTTTCAGAGTGTTAGGCCGCACCGCTGGCGTGGCACATTCCTCCAGCCAGATGTCCAGCCATTCGCCCAGAGTCATTCGGCTTTGTTCCGTCAGTTCGGCGCCATCATATTCATCGATGCTCCGGTGCAGCTTTTCCATCAGAGCCTTTTGGGTCTTTGCGGACATGTAGTGGAAGATGGGGTCGCCATTTTCTTTATGGCCGACTACGATGCGGCCTTCCCAACGGCCATCGTCCCGCTTGCGCACCATGCCGTCGCCGGACGGTCTGCGCTTTGCCATTTGTGTTCACCTCCCTGAAGGGTTTTATCATTGATTAGGCGTAGCATCGGGTGAGTTATTTTCGTCCTGGTCCTGCGCTTTCCGGCAGGCCCGTTCTTCTTCCTCCTTGGCGAACGAGTACGTCGGTTCCTCTGCCAGTTCCCTGTGAATGCCGCAGGCGAGTCGGTAGCCGCAGGTGAAGCTGTGGAGTGTAGCACGACCGCGCAGGTGGTCCTCCATGTCAACCAACCGCAGCAGGAGTTTCCGGTCCTCCTTCGCCAGCCGGGAAGAGAGTTCTTTGTGGGTGCGGTCAACTTCGTCAGAGAGTTCCTGTATCGACCGGGGTCTGGTTTCGAACTGCCTTTGCAGTGCTTTCATGTAATCGTACATACTGTTTACCTCGCCTTCGGGAAGCGGTGCGGCTCCGCTACGCACTGATACAGGACCGCTCCGCAGTTGCCGCAGATCAGGAACTTAATGCGGTTGCCCAGCAGACCATTCCTCTTGAAGGTCACCAGTGCGTCGCTCTGCCAGCCGACTCGGATATCTCTGCCGCCGCAGAAGCGGCACTGTTCTACCGGAAGTTGATTCGTCATAGTCGCTTCCTCCATTTCTGCATTTTTGCAAACACACAATACCGGAAGAGCAGACAGATATCCAACACATAATTTGGTGTCAGCACATTTTCTACCAAAGCAACAATTCTGTTTCGACTACATTGTTGGAAGAGAACTTTATCGTTCAGTCGCCCCGCTGATATTTCACCGCCGCATCGAAGGTGACAGTGCCGCCGGTCTTTTTACATCAAAACCTCCTCAAATTCGAGTGTGATGTCACCTTTGTGCCAGTACAAACCCTTTGTTTTCTAAGCGTTTCCGCAGGGGTAATGCCAAAGCTGGCAACGGCGGGGTAAAAATGATGTCATGGTCATAACCAACAAATCGTGCAAACAAACCGCCGCAAACCCGCTGTTTTCGGGCATCCCCGACCCGCGTTGCGGGGCGGTGTGAACTGCGGTGATGCCACCGCTTTATCCTGCACCATTTTCGACCGCCAATTAGAGGGGCGAAAATGGGTATGATCGTGCAAATTGCCGATAGGTGAAAGCGGTGCGTACAGTGGCCCAAAATCGCCCTTGATCCCCCTATGGGGGCTGGGACTTCACCCAGCCCCGAAGGGGCGCACACGGCGGCCCACAGGGGCCGACACGGGGCAATCATGCGCTTTGCCCATCGTCTGCCGGGATGAACCCGATGCCAAGCTTTTCAGCTTTCGCCTTCGCGTTCTGCCGTGCGGTGGTTAGCTCCAGCTCCGCCAGCCGCCGTTCGTTGTAGCGGTCGAGGGCCTGACGGAAGGGCAGGATGTGATACCGCAGACAGCCGTTGCGCTTGCGGCCATCCTTAGTCACAAATTCTGTGCGCTCTGTACGGATGAGACCACGTTCCTCCAGTGTGCGCACATACTTCGCCACCGTGTTTACCGCGAAGCCCAGCGCCTTCGCAATGGTCGGGTAGCTGACGATGCACTGATAGGTGCTCCGATCCTCGATGCGGATGAGGTACGCGTAGATTTTAAACTCGTACTCGTTCAGTTTCAGATCGAAGATCTCGTTGTGCAGCAGAAAGAAATTCTTTTCTTTCATTCTCTGTTCATACTGAGAGAGCAGCATCACTGCACCTCCTTGGTGCGGGCGGTGATCCATTCCCGCAGTTCCTCCTTGGGAATGACGATCCGCTTGCCGATGCGCAGAGAGGGAAAGCCATCTTCCTGGATGAGTTCGTACACGCTGGAGTCGGAGACACCCAGCAGGTCGGCCAGCTGCTTCACATTCAGAAGCAGAGGCAGTTCGTCGTAGCTTTTGTAGATCGACTTTTTCAAAATAGTACCTCCGTAAATTTAGATTCAGAGAAAAATGTTTGCGTTTCGGAGGTCTCTCTGTTAGACTGAATGCAGATGGAGTCTGCGTTTTCCGAAACGCGGCGCGCCGCCGGACTGTTGCAGCAGTTTGGCGGCTTTCCTTTTTCAGCGGACCATGTTCATCACCTTCTTTTCTTCTGGATTGATTTCTTGTGGTTGCACCGGATTGACTTACAGCTATCAATCAGGTACAATCAGAGCATAGCATATTCAAAATGCCGTGCGCAATAGCTCCGGCGGTTGTTGGGTACACAACTTAAAGTCCATCGGAAACAGAGAGAGGGAAACTATGATCTACTATAACGACCACTTCTTTGAACGGTTTGATGTGCTGTTCGGAAAGAAGAGCAGCATCGTAGCAGGTGAAGAATACCCGCTGGGTTACTTTGCAGCAGAGGCCATGGACATGGATGCCGTGGTTTTCGAGGAATTAAAAAAGCTGACCCAACAGGCCAGCCAGGAGTTTGATATGTTTCTGACCGCGCGGACAGCGTCCGGCGCAGGGATGGCGATCCAGGCATTGGACCGAGCATGGAATCTTGTCAGGCAGCTTCCCCTGTACAACAAGATCCCCTACCGGGAGGGGCGAGGGAGTTCGGTCAGCGGTATTGTCCGTGAGCTGCGCAGTGACGAGCAGAAGCTCGACCGTATGCTCACGGTCGGGACGACAGAGAACGAGATTCTGCGGCGCTGGCACGGAATGTATGATCGTCTGGCAGATGATCTCCAGCGGTTTCGATATGACACGGACGATATGCTGACCGACTATTTTGAGGAGCTGCCCTCCCGCAGACCGGAGGCGTATGCGGCGGCTTTCGAATCGTGCATGGCATCGTTCCGGGAGATCTATATGCAGACGGAGGACGATGAGGATCTTGCGTACATGAACCAACGCAGATTCAACTTTCCGGTGAGTATCTCCTTTGTGGTGGAGCGAGACAAGAAGACGGGGCAACCGTTTATGGCAGAGCGGATGACCTTTGAGGACTTGATCAGCTTTTTGTATATGGATCTGTACCGCGGCATGGCGGTGGGCAATGTTCCGAGGCAGTGTCACAACTGCGGCAAGTGGTTTTTGGCGATTGGCGCATACGACACGGTGTACTGCCAGAGGGTGGCGCCGGGAGAGACCACCCGCACCTGCCGTCAGGTTGGAGCCCACAGAAAAGAGCGAGAGAAGAATGGCAAGGACTTTGCCTACCGTGAATACACAAGAGTGTATGGCCGACTGAAGACCTGGAAGCAGCGGGGAAAGATCAGCGAGGGAAAATGGAACCTGTGGGTAGCGTATATCCAGGAGGTAAGGGCAGCGTTCTTGGCGGGTGAACTAAGTGATGTTGAGTATACAGCGAAACTAAATCAGGTGTGACCGCTGAACCGCAAATGAAGGTGGACCCAAAAAACCGATGGGCAAGTCGTTATGACTTGTCCATCGGCTTTATCATTGATTAGGCATCGTAACCCGTGAGATTACGCGACATCCTTATACCGGGTATAGACATACTCGTAGATTCTCTGCCGGTATCCAGAATTGATACAAGAATTTCTGAAATAGTAATCCCTCGATTCCAAATGTCTTCAGATTGATAGTTTCATCCTTCCAGCCAAGACGATATCACATACAGTACAACGCCAATCATTAATCGTAGGCTTTTGACGCTAATTAAGCAAACGCACCCCCGAACTCCGCATATTTTCGCAAGAATACAGCAGTTTCATTGACAATCGCGTCGAAGATTGTATAATTAAGACATACTTTTTGTTTGCGGGGTTGTAAGCATGAAAATTTCTTATGCACCTTTATGGAAGCTTTTAATTGACCGAAAAATGAGTCAGGCTGATTTTCGAAAAGCTGTACATCTTTCCCCCAATACCCTCACAAAAATGAAAAAGGACGAGGAAGTTTCGCTATCCATTCTTCTTCGCATTGCTGATTATTTCGATTGCAATGTAGGGGATATCTGTAATTTTGTACGAGAGACTGGAATGGAGTGTGAGATATGATTACAGTCCTTGATGAAATCGCGAAAGAGACCAACGGAAAAAGCTTTAAAACCTATAAATACGGTTTTGATGGTATTGCGGTACCCCGTTTTGATTATGACGATCACCGCCACAGAATCACCTGGAAGCAGTACGGCGAAACTGAATATCATGACAGACCATGTCCAGTGAATATACAGTATCTTTCTGCTCCTTCTCTTTTCTCTTATTTTTTAGATGGTTCCAGAAAAACTTACAAGGTCGACGATATGGCCTTCCGCAATCAGGTTTATCCAGTCATCGCAGGACAGGTTGGCGTTGGTTGTTGTACAAGGATCGATAAAGATATGATGCCGCTGCTCTACCGCGATACTCCAATGTTCGAGCGGCACTTGGTGATTTCTTTGCCAAAGGTTGCTAAGCGCAGCGACTGGGATGATGACGAATTGGCTTTTGAGCATTTGAGAAAGAAAATCAATGCCAGGGCTGATCTGAGAGCCAAAGGTGTTTCTTTCGAGAAAATACTGGCCTATTCTACCAAGGTAGAAATTGGCGACAAAATAGAAAATAAAGGTATCGCTTCAATTCAAGACTATATGGTCGAGCGAGAAAAGTTCATGGTGGCAGAGCTGGTACAAAAAGGTTTTCTTCTTCCGGGTAAATATCTGCTAAAGGATGGCTCCTTGGAATATCAGGTACACGGAATTACCAGCCAAACTGAACTCGCACGTTTCCGCAATAACTATCAGTTTGTTGTGGGTGTATCGAAATCCTTTAACCCGGAGAATTGTGTGGATAAGAACGGACGTAACAATTCCAATCTAATTGCTCAGTTGCCACTATACCATCGCACGCCGGTAAATATGTATTCTTCTCCCAGAATCGGAGACATGGAGTTTGCAGTATGGTTTGTTCGAATTCGTGATCAGCGATATACCAATAACGCATTTGATGGCATCTTGAAGATTGAGAAGATTCTGGTTACAGATGAACAGCGCAAACACGGCCTCGATTCCGAGGAAGTTGATTATATTACCGCCAGCATCATTAATGAAAGAAATCCCGTGTGTTACGGTGCGGATAAACGCTGGGCCAATCATCTTTACCCGGTGTTTATTACGGAAAGCTATGTAAAGAGCAAATATCTTGGTGAGAGTATGTTCTTGAATCTGTTTTAAATGAGGGAGAACAAATATGGGAAGAGTAATTGGAAAAGTCCTGGCAACAGAAAAGAATCCCTCCACAATGGAAGAATTCTATTTCTGGACAAAGCCAGAAATGATCCTTAATCCATTCGATGTAGTAAAAGTAGAGCATATAAATGACAGCGTTACCTATGGTGTTGTTGAAGAAATCTCTCACATCACCGACACCGCAAATTTTATTTCGGATTATATTTCAAGCGATTTCGGTAATGTAGACACAACCCCCATTACCCATAGAATTGGAATGAATTATGTGAAAGCCCGCATTGTAGGCAATACAGGAAATCTGTACATTCCTGTGCTGAATGGGAAGGCAGTGCGAATGGCAGAAATGAGCGAAGTTGCAGAGGCACTTGGATTATCGCAAATTAAACATCCTATTCCCTGCGGATACTTAGAAATGTATCAAGGCGCTGCTGAAAATGAACGTGTCAAGCTACGTGTTGATGTAGATGCACGTTTTTTGATTGGTCCCGAGGGAGCGCACCTGAACATTTCCGGTATCTCTGGCTTGGCTGCTAAAACCTCCTATGCCATGTTTCTGATGAAGGGCATCCAAGATAAATGTATTGCGGCCGATAATGATGATGAAGATGAGGATGTAGCATTTGTCATCTTTAATGTAAAAGGACGGGATCTTTTAGCTATTGATGAGCCAAACGAATTTGAAAGTGAAGCAGAAAAGCAGGAAACGTTGACTCTCTACAGAGACTTGAAGATGTCTACAAATCCATTCCAGAATGTCCATTACTATTACCCTTATTCCGATAATCGGGCTTGGAATACATATTTGGATCCCGAGACGGTTGAATATAACATCTCGCACGGAAGAGCTCATATGTACAAATATGAGTATCGGCACGATAAGGATAATTTGGATTTGATGTTTGCCAGTATTGATGATCCTGCGCAGACAATGGATTCGATTCTCAGCTATATCATTTCTAACCGCGGTGAATTTGGCAATTTGGAGGACTGGCAGGCGTTTTTGGAGGAAGTACATAAATGTGGAACTTCCGGTACAACAGGCGATAAAGAAATTACAGTGCAAAGCTGGAGAAAGTTCGAGCGTATTGTCAAGAAATCGATTTATCGCAACAATATGTTTAGCAATATTCGTGATGATAGCCACGATGTTCGAATTAGTGAGGCACTCCGCAGAATCAAAAAGAATGAAGTCCATGTTATCGATATTGCTAAATTGAATGACGATATGCAAGGCTTTGTCTTTGGTGATGCAATCAGAGCTATTTACGATCTTCAGCTTGGTCAGTATAGTGCTGATGATGAGTATACTCCGCCCTCCAAAATTGTCATCTTTATTGACGAACTGAACAAGTATGCTTCTACCGATACACCTAAGAGTTCCCCTATTCTCCGGCAGGTTCTGGATGTGGCAGAACGTGGTCGTTCCTTGGGTATCATCCTGTTTGCTGCCGAGCAGTTCAAGAGTAACATCCATACCCGTGTGACAGGCAACTGCTCTACATTTGCCTTTGGTAGAACAAATGCGATTGAGATAGCTAAGAAGGATTATAGTTTTATTCCCTCAGTTTATAAAAGCATGATGTCCAGACTGAAGCAAGGTGAGTACATTATTCAGAATCCTGTGTTCAGATCACTCCTAAATGTCAAGTTCCCGAAGCCGATATACAAACAATTCAAATCAAAGTAAGGCGGGGTCATAATGGCTTTTATAGGAAAAAATGTAATTGAAAATTTGACAACTGCTATGTATGAGGATTTGCGGATTATCTATCGCGAATACATACAAAACTCCGCAGATTCTATTGATAAAGCAGTTCGTGAAGGCATCATCACGAGGGAAGAAGCGAAAATCGATATTGAAATCAATGCCAGAAAGCGGTATGTCAGTGTGACAGATAATGCTACTGGAATTCCCAGTGCTCAGTTTGTTAAAATAATGAGCAGTATCGCTGATTCTACAAAAGATCGTGGCGAAGACAAAGGATTCCGTGGTATTGGCCGTCTGGGCGGCATTTCCTCCTGCGAAACGTTGGTGTTTTCTTGCTCTGCTCCTGGAGAAACAGTTGTATCTATTTGCAAATGGGATGCAAAGCGAGTCAGAGCAATCCTGGTAGATAAGACGCAGAATCCTTCTGCTGCGGAACTGGTCGATATGGTTACTGAATTTTCACAGGACGAATGTGATGCAGATAGTCATTTCTTCAAAGTAGAGCTCATCGGAATCGAAAGAACATCCGAAGAACTCCTACAAAAAGACAAGGTGGTAGACTACCTGCGTGCAGTAGCCCCAATCCCTTATACTACAGGCTTTATTTTTAAAACAAAGATTGCGGAATTTGCAAAGAAACACGGATTTGTCATTGATGAATACCAGGTGTTTGTTTGCGGCGAACGGATTTTTAAGCCCTACACCACAAAACTGTATGAAACAACTACCAACGGGCAGAAAAAAGCGTATGACGAGATTGTTGATATAGCATTCAAAATTTTTCCCGAAGGTAGCGATAAACCACTGGCTTGGATGTGGTATGGTGTAAGCAAATTTGAAAAACAGATGCCATCAATCAACCAAATGAGAGGAATACGTTTAAGAAAAGCGAATATCCAAATTGGCAACGAAAACACTTTTTCTGCACATGATTTCTATTTTGAAACGAGAGGTTGCCTGTATTTTATTGGCGAAGTATTTGCTGTTGATGAAGACCTGATTCCTAATGCGCGTAGAGATTACTTTAATCTAAATGATACTTGTAGAGAATTTGAACGATTGCTTCACCCGCTGTTTTATGACAGATTCAAAACCATATACCACTATGCTAACGACTACAAGAAAGCACTTCAAAAGCAGCAAGAACTCCACACAAGCCAGTCTGATTATCAGAAAAAAGTTACGACGGGCGGATTCTTGAACGCCGATGATAAGCAGGCGCATGAGGCAAGGCTGGAAACACAGAAGAAAGCTGCGGAAAAGGCAGCGAAGCAAATTACCACGCGGGATCAGAAGGAAAAAGATGATGAAGTCCTCTCGAGAGTCTATCGAGCCCTGAGAGATCCTGTCAAGCCGCCACCTACTGAATCGAAACCTTCGAAGGAGGCAGCGAAGGGGCAGGAATACATGCCGCAAAAGCTTTCGAAATTCAGCAAGAAAGAACAGAAAACTATTAGTCGGATTTACTCTATTTTGAGAGCGATTTTGCCCATGGATACCGCTAACATGGTGATAAATAAAATACAGGAAGAACTGAGCAAATGAACCGTGAAATATTATTGGTTGAACCCAATTATAGTAATAAGTACCCTCCTATGGGTTTGATGAAGCTTTCAACATACTATAAGAATCTGGGGGATCACGTTACCTTTTTTAAGGGGAATTTAAAAGACCTGGTTTTGAATGACACCTATGAGATGCTTAAGGCCCAATTGTACGCTAATGACGATAGCGTTTTTTGGGAACTGTACAAGCCCCAAATCTGCAACTATTTGAAAAAAGGGTCTATCGAGAGTCTCGATGATGTACCGGGCCATGATACCAACCCAATTATTAAGGATCTTTTTCGGTATTATCGGCAATTCTTCTATCGAAAAGATTACTTCAAGCCGGAGTTTCGCAAGTATGATCGTGTTGGCATAACAACACTGTTTACCTTCTATTGGGATATTACTATCGATACGATTAACTTCGTAAAACAATTATGTAAGACCTCAGATGGTGTGATGGTTGGCGGTGTTATGGCGACTATTCTTGCTGATCGTGTAGAAGCAGCCACGGGGATCAAACCCCATCAGGGAACATTGGATATCCCTGGTCAGCTTGATCCGGATAATGACATGGTCATTGATACGTTGCCGCTTGATTACTCGATTCTGGAGGAAATAGATTATCAGTATCCTGCATCAAATGCTTATTATGCATACATGACGCGCGGCTGTGTGAACAAATGCAAATTCTGTGCGGTCCCAAAGCTGGAACCGGTATACAAGGAGTATCTCCCGGTAGCCGAACAGGTGCGGATTGCCGAAGCACGATATGGTGCCAAAAGAGATTTGCTCCTTTTGGATAACAATGTTTTAGCATCTTGCCACTTCAATGACATTATTGAAGATATTAAGCGTGCGGGTTTTGCTGCAGATTCGACCTACGTTACGCCCAATTATTTTGAAATTGCAATACAAAACCTGCGTACAGGACAAAATGATCGTGGATACATTAAGTCCTGTGTAAAACAGTATAAGAAGCTGATTGAAAAATATGGCGCTGCTAAAATGCAAGAAGTCTATGATTTGCTGAAAGATAATCATCTGCTCGAAGAGTACACTGCCACCAAGGCTGCAATTCTTAAGACCTATGAAACGCTTAAGCCGTATTTCGAAGAGTTCTACGCTAATCGTCCCAAGCGCAGGTATGTTGATTTCAACCAGGGCATCGATTCCCGGTTGATAACAGATGAGAATATGGCGAAACTTGCGGAAATCCCAATTCGTCCAGTTCGAATCGCTTTTGATCATTGGTCGCTTCGAAAGAAATACGAAGAGGCCGTTCGTACTGCTGTTAAGCATGGGCATACCAATCTTTCGAACTATATTTTGTACAATTTTGAGGATGAACCCCTGGAATTGTATTGGCGGCTCAAGCTAAATGTTGAATTATGCGAAAAGTTGAATGCCAGCATCTACTCTTTCCCGATGAAGTATCATCCAATCGAAGATCCTGACTATTTCAGTAATCGTGACTACATCGGGAAACACTGGAATCGTAAATTTATCAGGACGATTCAAGCAATACTTAATTCCACTAAGGGAAAAGTGGGAAAGGGACATGATTTCTTCTGTAAAGCGTTCGGGGCAAATGAAGAAGAATTTTACAAGCTCCTGTATATGCCTGAGGCCATGATTATATACCGTTTTTATTTTGAAGGAATCGGTATGACTGAGAAGTGGTGGAATGACTTCAATTCGTTGACTGAAGAAGAGATGCAGATTATCAAGCCTATCATCGCGCATAATGACTTCAGTGACATCGAAAGTAAGTCAAACAATGCTAATGTCCTTCGGGTTCTACAGTACTATTGCATTACGCGTGAAGATGCAGAGCAAGCTATGGCCCAAAAATAGAAACACTTACGAAGTATGGAGAAGTTCCCTTCGTAAGGTTGGAGTAATTCTGCTCAGTTCAGTTATTGGCGCAGATAAATTGCTAATCCATCCAAGCAAAATTCGCACACAAGTTTGCTCTACTTGTGTGCGAATTTTAATCATTGCTCATCAATACAGCCATCGAGATCGACTCATTTCATAGCTGTCCCAATAAATTGATTTCCGTTTCCATGGTCTGAATACACTGCATAATGTCTTCAAAGGTCGGAATGGTGCCAAACAGCATACCTTGCATATGGGCATAGTTCTCTCGCAGAATATCCATGCAATCCTCCGGTGGGAGCAGGCGCATCGTACCGGGCTTTGCCAAATCGTAGTGAGCGTTCCCGGCGGGATAGAACCGATTCTTAAACCGCACCACACGCGCCAGCAACTCCAAATCGGCATACGCTGCCGCTTTGACCGGGGATTTGTCCATGCAGTACAGGTCATAATAGTGCCGGGAGTATCTGGCGGGGAATCTTCCGTTGGTGCGGAAGGCCTCCTTGTGCAGGATGGTGACCTTTTCCCAGAATGTGCGTTCCGGCAGCACGGTCAATATCGTGGTTGTGGGATTTTGGAACACACGGGAATAGGTCTGAGCCGCATAGGAGGTAACCTTCTCCTGTGCTGTCGGTGTCCACGCCGCCAGCGCACCAATCTCCAAACGCACCATAGGCAGAATAGAGGTTTCGCTAAACAGTTTCGGGTATGTAAAATTCACCGTCTGCGGATCGTCCTCATCAACACAGAGAGAAAAATTCTCCGTCAAAAGCCGCATAAAGTCTTCCATCACCCTCGGAACAAACTGTTCCCGCAGGAATGTCTCTGTTTCGGCGTTCAACGCCTTATTGAGTTTGTCCTGTTGGTTCTTGCTCCGCTCGGCCCAAGGGTCATTTCTGGCTGACTCCAAAAGCCGCCAGTCCAGGATCAAGTCAATATCTTCGGAAAAGCGGTGGATAAGGTCAAAGCACTTGGACAGGCTCGTACCGCCCTTGAAGGCCAGATGCCTGGCCCAGGGGCTGCCATGAAACAGATAGTCCAGTGTCCAGCAGACCCAGAAGTCCTTTTCCACGATACCTTCGCTCAAACCGCACTTGGCTGCGGTGTTGCGGAAAAGGATCTCTCTTTCTTCTTTTGGAAGTGTTGCGATCGTATTCATGCCTCATCCTCCTTTTCCGTGATTGTCTTCATAACTTCAAAGATCCAGACCGTACCGTGTTGGGTTTCCGCAAGGAGGTCGGGCATATTTTTATCTGTGGCGACTCTTTTGCGCAGCTTTTGGATGATTTTATCATCCACGCCATCCTTGCCCAAGGCTTTTAATGCTTGAGTGATGAGTGCCGTTATATACGACTGGCCCGCCAGATCTTTGTTGCTGGTATGCTTGAATTTCAGCTGCAGATTGCCAACAGCATACTCCCGGTAGGGACCGTCACTGACATACTGCCAGACTGCTGGCACCTGAGTGGATAACCCCAGCAAATTTAAGGCCGTATCGCCGCAGGGTGCGATATTCCACCCAAAATTACGGGCAATGGCCTTTGCCACCTGCTCCATATTGGGGGCTTCGTATTCCTGGAGCAGACTACTGAACCGAGGGCAATCGTAGACACCTCGAATCACCCTGCGGATCTTTCCGCTTTCCGAAAGCCGTGAAAGGGCCTTCCGTACAACCGTGGTATCTGCTATATCCAAAAAATCAGACGGAACAAAGACCTCTCCAACAGAAGCATTTGTTATGCGTTCTTCAATTTGAGTTAAATAATCAGGTCTGCACACATCTCTCACCTCGTCACAAAAACTATATATTATTTGTGACAAAAAAGCAATAGAAATATACGGCTTCTGAAAAATATATTATTGACCAAGTCGTTTGAGGCAATCAGCTCATTCAGATGATCTCTTGTGCGGGATGGTTTCGGGCCGATATACTCGGCAAGGGGGAAATCCTTCATCTTTACGTTTATCGCCGATTTTTTACCACCGATTTTTATCACCGATTATTCGCTACTTTTTATCGCTACTTTCTGTTTTGAGTAGCGATAAACTGATTCATCGCTCGTTTTTATCGCTTGCATTTCAAATGCAAGCGATAAAAGTGTTCGCTCCAGTTCGAGCTGCTCCGTGATTTCTGGCCTTATTCATTGATTAGGCATCGCACCGCCTGCGCCGCTTCCTGCCGGTATATTTCGAAGAATACAAAGCAAACTAAAAAATATCATGAAAAGGAGCGGCAGATATGTTTAAGCATGAAAAGCAGTTATTCCACCCGGTGGGTGTGGAGCGGCCCAATCCTCAGTATGCGGCTTTGTTGCAGGAGCAGCTGGGCGGCGGCAACGGCGAGTTAAAGGCCGCCATGCAGTATATGTCCCAGAGCTTTCGCATCAAGGAGCAGAAAATCAAGGACCTGTTTCTGGATATTGCAGCGGAGGAATTGGGTCACATGGAAATGGTGGCCCAGACCATCAACCTGCTCAACGGGCACGATGTAGATGCAAATCAGGTCAAGGCGGGTGAGATCCAGAGCCATGTGATTTTGGGCCTGAATCCCGGCCTGATCAATGCATCCGGTTATTCCTGGACGGGTGATTATGTGACGGTGACCGGCGATCTGTGCGCCGACCTGCTGAGTAACATCGCCTCTGAACAGCGGGCCAAGGTAGTCTATGAATACCTGTACCGCCAGATCGATGACAAGAAAGTCCGCGAGACCATCGACTTCCTTCTCAACCGGGAGGAGGCTCATAACCAGATGTTCCGGGATGCCTTCAACGAGGTGCAGGACAGCGGTTCCAACCGGGACTTTGGCACCACGAAGGCAGCTAAGATGTATTTCTCTCTGTCCAACCCCGGCCCCAACACATTTGCCGGAAATGATGTTTCTGCTCCCAAGTTCAAGTGACGGAGGCAGGTGCTGTTCCCCAACAAAACCGTTGACGAACAGGCCGAACAGAGTTACCATTGACCCACAGATACCAGTCGAGCCTCGCCGGGGCATTCCGGCGAGGCTCGTTCCATGACCATAACACCCACCACAGATGCTTCCGGGACACGTGGAAACAAGCGGTCAGGAGAGGCCTAAACGCAAAATAAAAGTTAGAGAAAACTGCTAAAAACAGTTGAAAACCAGTACAAATTACACCCGTCGGCTCATTCGCATCCGAGAGGTCGAGGGTTCGAATCCCTTCAGGTCCACCAAAAAAAGTCAGCAAACGATTGGGTTTGCTGACTTTTTTGCTATGACGCTCTGCTTTCCGGTTTACAGTGCCAAAAGATCGTCAATGACGTCCCACAAATGGATCACATCCAGCTCCATCCGGTTCTATTGTCTGACGCACCGTTCCGCCGTCCCCTCGTCCAAAAACACATCCGAGATCAAGGCTACCGTCTCCCTCTGTCCGCCGCACCTGCAGCAGGCCCGCACAGCGAACGCGGTATATTCCCCCACATCTGAGCGGCACAGCCGCTCCTGCTCTGCTTGATATTCAAACATACTAATCAACCATTCGACCGCTATGCGTCC
>OLSB01002105.1_pt1 | contig 17354 bp, 8 predicted proteins | sample 1672071 | NCBI WGS metagenome assembly OLSB01 (sample SAMEA3136642, study PRJEB25190) | human gut metagenome | biome: human gut; feature: human-associated habitat; material: faeces | place: Austria | collected 2013 | reverse complement strand
GTATCAAAGCCTGCCACGATATTCACTTTCAGATTGTGGATACCGGAGTCATAAGCCAGCATCATGGCATTTACGAACATCTGACAGTCCTGTACACCCGCGCCCTGTGGGATTTGCTGATTATCCGCCTGATATGTATAGGATGAATAATTATTATTTCCGATAAAAACCACATTACCTTTACTGTATAGATAATAATTATTTGCTCCATCATTCGGTGATACATTATATGCGTTCGTATCATTATCATTACCTGAACCGGCAAAAGTAAACCATGGAGTTACAAATGGTGCTTCTGTTCTGCCAAGGTCGAGCAGGTAATCATATGCTTTAAAGCTTACATCACCTTGAAGCTGTGCTGATCTTCCCACGGAAAGCGGATAACTGAACACACTTCCATTGTTCAATGCAGCCACTTTCATATTATTCTGTTTTCCAAACATCCCTGCATCCAGATCTGCATACCGGAAATAGGCTGTTCCGCTTGTAAAGCCAAGGCTGCCATAGGTTTTACGATCAAGCTGTCCTAACAGAGTTCCTGAAAGCAATAGACGTTCACCAGATGCTCCCCTTCCCGTTATGAGCACGCTATGACCTTCCTGTATATAACGTTCAATCATATTGGGTGACAGACTCTCCGAACCATTGCCTAAGCCCAGAATCAACAGATCCCACTGGTTCAGGCAATCCGGATTTTTCTCAAATCTTTGTGTCAGTACTTTGGAATCCACTGTTTCAATGTCAAACTTAACATTCATCGTATTCTCTGCTGCCTTCAGATAATACCCAAGGGTTGAATTCTCCTGCTGGTACAATGTCGCAAGGGAAGTACCATCCTTCGCTCCGATCTGCAATACCTTGATCTTCTCTTTCGTTCCATCCGTTACCTGCAGGATTCCCTGTACCGAGGATCTGCGGCAGGAATTGTTATTGTCAACGACACGGATCCGGAATGGTATGGCTCTCGAACCCGGAGACTCCGTAAAGAGCACCGTTGCCTGTCCGTTCTCTGCTGTTGCGCGGAGTACCTTGCCCTCACCTGCCAGATTGTCCATGCGTTCTGCATCCGTATAACTGCCATCGTCATTGATATCAAGATAAAATTCAGTATGGTATTCTCCTGCGTAGTCCTCCCCGTTCTGATCGGTAATTGCGTAAGTAAAGCTTACGGATAATTCTCCGTTTGCTGCTTCTGTAAGTGTCAGACCGGTAGTATCCGATACTGAAATCACCGGATGATCGATATTCAGCTGCGCCATAAACAGAATGTTGCTGTGCACATCATCAATCGTATAAATCCAGTCGGTGAAATCGGTCACTGCCTGTCTTAAGAAGTCATACATCTGCGTATCTTCTGCCACATATTTCGTGTTAATTCTGCCGGCCCCGTTCTTCGCTGACTTTCCGGTAAAGAAGTCATTTTCCACCAGAATCGGATAGCCTGCCCTCATAAAGTCCAGAAGCTCATTCTTCTTACGCTCTGTAATATCGGACGGATCATACTGCCCGCTGTCGTTCGCCGCCTGATCTCCCGTATGGTAAAGCTTATTATTGAGGTCCGTATTGTTATAAACCGTACCACTCCACAAGCCTGCTGCATAATTCAGCTTCTGTCCGTCCAGTCCAACAAAGACCAGATTATACTTCTCATTGATGTCCTCCCACTCACTGTTAAATGCCGCAGCTGCTTTGGTTGTTACCTTCACATCGATCTTCCGTGAGCTGCGTAACACCTGTTTTTTTATTGCACCTGTTGCATTACGCTGCCAGTACAGGGTCGTACTGCTATCCGTCGGATTCTCTGCCTGCAGATCTGCTTTGTCATTACTGGTTGGCTGCAGCTCCAGAATCCGTAAATCGGTAAAATCTGCACTAAATCCAACTGAATAATTAATGATATATTCGATTGCTTTTGCTTTACTTACATTTTCAGGGATCCGGTTTTCCTCCGGAAGCAGCACATTTTCAGACCGGATCAGATTCAACACCTCTGAAAATCCGCTTTCTGCGCTTCCTCCGTCAATGCTCTCAGGAAAATCCCGGTTAACAAGCGGCGTACCGCTGTTTACCACATACACGTTCCGGTTCACATAGTGATTGCCGTTATCGGAACGGTTCGGGTAATTGGAGTTTTCCAGATTCTCAAACAGCCAGTCCAGACGCGTCTGGGCATCCTTCACGTAGTTTTCCAGATCCTCCTTCAGGAGCATCTTTGCGAGCCCCTGATAGTCCAGCTTACTGTATTGATCATTCGTAACCGCATTATAATCCACGATCACCGGAAGCAGCTCAACTGCCGCCCGGTACACCAGTGCATACGCATTCTGTCTGGTAAGTCCTTTGATTACCTCATTTCCATTCTCCGTAACCTTCTGCGTATCCGACGTAAGATATTGGAGCGTTACTTTCGGACTTTCCTGATGATTGATGAAGGGTGCAGTTCCACTCTCCAGATAGACGAGATCTGCCTGCTTAATCATATCCTGCGTCAGGCGATCCGCCCGGATTGTACGAACCTCTATCTTAAAGTTTTCATTTGCATTATCCCCACCCGAAAGTGCATGGAACACATATTGCTTCAGCCAGTCACAGCCACCATTAAACCGGAAATAGGTCGGTGCATTCCGCACCTCCATCCATACCGGTGCCTGTTTCTTCTTATCTGCATCGCTTAAGTCCGCCTCATCCGTCAGCTTATAATCTCCTGCTCCCGGTCCAACATAAAGAAATACCTTATCGGTCTTCACCGGCGTTGCGGACAGCAAGGACACAGGTGCAGCTACAGCTACAGTAGAAGTACCGGCAGAAGCTGAGACACTTGCGGCTGCGTCCGCTGATGTGGAAGGACTTGCGCTTGCCGCAGCAGAAGCTCCACTCTTCCCATATACATCATAGGGACGATTGCCGCTGTTCAAAGGAAATTCCTTCTCACTTTCCGGAATCACTTCATAAACAGTTCTTGAATCCTTTTCTGTAAGATCTGTTACATACTGAAAGGTAACAACATAATAGGCGGTTCCTGTTGTAGATACCGGATTTCCATTTACAGTGCTTTGATCATTACCAGTGCTATTACCATTGCCATTGCCTGTACTATCATCATTTCCTGTGCTATCATCATTTCCTTTATGACCCTCATCCATCTGCTGATCATCCTGATTTCCATCTCCGGAATATCCCGGATCAGCCGATGATGAAGTCACCGGAACTGCACTGGGCGTTGGTGTGGTGGTCTGCTTTATTTCACTATAATAAATAGAAGGAATCGTAATGGCATGATTCACTTTGTTGCTGACTGTTGTGGTCGTTACCGATAAATCAGAATTGCCAACCACCTTTGGTGTTGCAGATGGCGTTGCTGAAGGTGTTGCAGATGGTGTCACCATACTGTCCTTTGAAGGAGACGTGCTTTCACTTTCCTTAGGCGATGTCGTTGTCACCGGATCTGTTGTGGAGGCAGATCCACTTCCTACTGAAGGGGGCGCTTTCGGAGTACTTAACGCCCCTGTTTTATCCGAATCTGTATTGTCTGAACCTGTATTTCCTGAAGCTGTGTCATCTGAAGCTGTGTCCTTTGATGAATTCTGTGAATTCTGATTATTATAGTATTCACTTAAGGAAATATTGCTGCCTGTTGAAAACAGGGAAGCTATTGTTCCGGCATAGACATAATTCGATTTGTCATCCATATAATACAGACTGGTAGAGGATTTATAGGTACCCTTATCAACATCCTCCTGCGTAATTACATTGGTTTTCTCCGGCACGTATCCCTTTGTCAGACCGGTTGATCCGGATCCGTTTAATGCTTTGAACTGTACCTGATACGTTCCTTTATCCGGATCAAACTGATAAGCAGACTGTGATGCTTCTCCGGAGCCTTCGTCCTCACTCCAGTCTCCTACCTTAATATAATCATAGCCTGTTTTATCCGGTGTTGTTGCTGTCGGATCGTTCGGATCGGGCTCTACATACTTCTTAAAATAGCCCTTCATCAATCCGCTGTGTGCCGTATCCCCTTTCTTCTTATCATCATCCGGAAGTGTCATGGTATCAATCAATAACTGCCATCCATTGGCGTTCTGTGTGTTCAGATCCTTACGTGTATTCCCACTTCCATAAGCTTCTTCATACTGGAAAAGAGCTTCACCATTATCGGTTCCGTACTTCCAGATCTCATTTACCAGTGCAGCACGCTTCTCATATGTGGAAAGGTCTGCAGAATGATTATTCAAAAGATCCTCATAAATCCGCATATAATCCGCTGCCATAGGGGATTGTCCATTCGAGAGATACCCCAGGGTGCCGGTACTGATCTCATAAGAGGTATCCGCATCCCATGCATAGGTTGCATAGCTGGGTACCACATCCAGAATCACGAACGGTTTGTCATCACCGGTATGACCTTCCACAACCTGCTTTGTTCCGGTAAAGGACTCCTTCGCATACGTTTCCATCGGTTCCATATGATGGAAGACTCCTACGGTGCCAAGTGCAGCCACCAGAACAGACGCCGTGATGACGGTCGCAATTCTTTTATTCTGTTTTCTCTTCTGCTTGTTATGCCTTTTCATACTCATGTATAGCTTCCACTTCACTTATTCTTATGCCGGTTCGTTATCCCATGCACTATTTTTATACCTTAAAATAATTTTATTTATACGAATAGTCGTAAATATTTTATTGACATACATACTTACTAATTGTATTATTAAATTGTCGATAATAAAGTGTGCAAAACACTTAATGCGGCACATTATAAAGAGAGAACATACAACATTAAATGTTCTTTACTATTAAAGAGAAATACCGGTAATGTTTTTGGTTGTACCAGAAAAGTTTTACTAGTATTTCTTTTTTATTATTTTACTTGCGTCCAGGCAGTTCCGGTTGAGGAACAGGTATACTTTCCAACAATGACTTCTTGCTGGGATCCAGTAGACCAATCAAAAATAATAAAAGTAACTGTATAACCATCATTCGTTGTATCATACTCGCAAGTAGTTTTTGCAAATTGCTTGTATTCTGCGGAGTTAGTATCTGCACTATAAAAATTTAAACCTCTCCATGTTACTTCATTTACCTGCAAAAACCAAAATTGTTCATCTGAAGGTAATGGGAAGTATGCTCTGCATGATTTTCCATTAATCGTCATACTTATGGTAGAAATATCTACCTTATCAATCTTTCCTTCCTGTTTTAAAATCCATCTTTCTTTACTCTTGTCCCACTCATACACTCCAAGCGTTTCTGTTGTTTTATAAATACCATTTGTTTCTTCTTTATAAACCAACGTCATCGTACATTTTGAAGCTGCATCATAAGTATAAATTCTCTTGCAGTTTGTATCTTTGATAGAATTCAGATTGTCCTTTTCATATAGTTTAAACCCGGAAGTATCTTCTGATACCTGATTCGAAGGTGGATCAATATGTGCTACATATACCTTGTTATCCAGTGTAAGTTCAATATTATCCGAACTTTCTGTCAAAGTACCCTCGCCCTGTTTTTGATCCCACTTTGTATTTCCAGGTTTCCAGGTATAAACACCTGCAATTTTAATTGTTGTAACGATTCCCTGTGTCTGTTCAGCTGTTACTAAGGTCAATTTATACTCGCCGGTTGCTGCATCATAATCACAATAAAGCACCTTATTATTCAGCTCTTTGCTCTCATTGTAGCTACCCCGTTTATAACCTTTAATCGTATAATTCGTTTTTGACTGACGTTCTGTGCTTCCCTTGGTAAACATGAAATCATCATCTGTCGGAAGCGGCACATGGGCTGACCAGGTTGCACCATCCTTCTCAAATTCAAGGGTAATATTATTCGTTTCCTGTGCTCCCTGCCGGCACTCCCACTTACTACCATTTGCAGGACACTTGTAAATACCGTAGGAATAACCCAGCTTCAATCCGCCATCCTTGAAGTTTTCCCACATTGGTTCCACTTCGTAGGCATTCTCACTCTGAATATACCGATATCTGATCCGGTTAAACCGGATAGAAGACAGATTTCCACTGGAATCTACCGTATTAAAGGAGTCACCGTTATTTCGATCCTGAATGTTGGCATCCTGCCATTCTGTGTTTTGCAGATTCGTGAAGATCGTATTATTCATCATCTCGGCAGGTAACGGGAAGCATACGCTTCCGGTAAAGCGATCCGAAGTAATATCCATTGTTCCTTCTGCGGTTACCGTTACATGGAAGGTGTTCTCCGGAAATTCCACATATTCCATGGAGGCAGAATAAACCGGGAACTGATATCCTGTCGGATAGACTTCTTTGGGAATATTACCGATTTTCGCTTTGGGATTAAACCAGATCCCCGGCACAACATGATAGGTTCCAACAACATCTGATAAATTGTTACGCTGTACTTTAATTGTCGGTAATCCGCTTGCTGTGCCAAACTGGACATTGCCATTATATAAGCTGTCACTTCCCTGATAGGCTCCCTGCTTATAAACGCGCAATGCAGACCAGTTTGCAGCATCGTTTCCACTTCCTTTATAAATGCTGTACTTCACATCATCTACCGTAAAGGCATTGATATCAATATTGGATGCTTCATCTTTATAGAATTTCAGCTTGTCCAATATATTCAGTCCATCCGAAGGATAATTGCTTACGGAGAGAACATTCGTTGTATTAAAGGTGATTTCCTGTGCACAGTATTTTTTACTATTATAACCATAGGTCAACTGCACCGGTTCCAATATCGTACTGAATACCTGACTGGCTTTAAACATATCTCCTGTATAGGCAAAAGGAGCCGTCGGATTGCTATGCTCATCATATTCTGCTCCGATGGTTTCGATTGAGGATTTCTGCATGGTTCCATGATCTTTATCGTATCTCTCATGCTCCTGTTTGGATACGCTCTCAAGTCCCTGTAAATAAAAGGTATAACTCTTCTTTAAATCCAAATCGAAATAATCCGGTGATAACCAGATATTCCATCCCTGTGTTATACAAACCGCATAAGCAGCCACCTGTCCGGTACTGTTATCTACAATATGCACAACCAATGCATGTGCATCTACTCTGGTATCAAATCCCTGGAATACGATATTATCCACACGTGTCTGATCACCATGTTTTAAAATACCATCAAATGGGTTGATTGGGTTCTTCTTCTCCACAACCTTCAAGGTAATCTCGCCCTGTACCGGCCCGTATGGACGTCGGCTGGACAGGTCAGAGACTGCCCGAATGGTAATCGTAGACCCCACCGCTGCATCTGCCTTGATCTGAATGGTAGCTGTTTCATGGTCGGAGTCCTGAATACCATTCTGTAACGAACCGGAACCGGACACAACCGTCCAGCCGGTCAGGTATCTATCTCCTGTCGGATCCTCTCCACAGGAATCACACTTGTTTCCCAGCTTCACACCGTCTACCGTACCGACAAGAACCACGTTACTTCCCTGCATAACCTCCAATTTCCCCGGAATATTGTCATTGGGATTAAGCAATTCCTCACTCTTTTTATTCAAGGTCACTTTGGTTACACGTTTCACATAAACTGTAATCGTTGCTTCTGCCGGACTGTTGTCTTCATCATTCTTTGCGGTTGTGGTAACCTTTACCTGAAAGCTCTGGTGGTTTTCCTTTTCACCGATTTTCAGAATACCGTTTGCGGCATCTGCCATCTCCGTTCCTTCACCCACTGCACCATCGATCGACCAGGTGACCATCTTATTCAAAAGGTTCGTTCCGGTTACCTTCGGGGTAGAGAAATGAAAGGTTTCTCCGGGTTCCAACACTACGACCGGCTCCTTCACCTTGATATTTACGCGGACGCGCTTATCCAAAGGCTCAATATCAGCATTATTAATCACTACCTTATTCCGGACGGTAATGTTGTTTGCCATTTCAAATTTACGGGTTCCGGTCTGAAAGTTCAGTTTGAGCTTTACCACACGGCGTTCCTCTACCTGACTTAGATCCACCTGAAATTCCGTTACATTTTCAGCCAGAAGTACGCAATCGGCCTCTCCCGGCATCGGGAAGCTTCCACCTGCATCTGCCATAGAAAAATACAGATTCTCATCATTCTTCTGCCAGTAGAACATATAATTATGAAGCTCTATAGAAGAATCTTCTGCCGGTGTGCCCGGATCCGCATAGGCAGAAGGCTCCTCTGTGCCTTCTCCACTTGCCGGAGTTGCTGTATTATAAACAATCAGCGCCTTTTTCTCCGGTGTAAAGGTGAATTCGGAGTCCTTCAATGCCTTAACCGGCTGGTTGGACTCATCGTAACCCACATAATTAATGCTTTGTGTTGCATCAATAATCACATCCGACATCTGATTTAAGGCAAGCTGTGCCTCCTGCTGCACACTGATGTCGTTATTGCCGTTTGCATAATTTCTGGACGTAATGATGATAAAGCTGCACACTGCACCTGTCACAATAACCAGTATGGCAATTGCAATAATCAGTTCCACTAAGGAAAATCCACTATTCTGTTGCTGAATCCGTAACTTTTTCCCCATATGTTTCTCCACACTATCCTTATTGTATGGTTCCGATCATTTAATCTGCTATCTGTTCTACCGATACCTTCCCGGTAAGTTTCACAAACACCAAATGATAATGCCGGTTTCCTCCAATAATATCAATACTTTGCGGTGTATCATCCTTAAAGGATCCGGAGGATCGGTCAAATTCAATGGTAATTCCTGTCTCTGTCAGGTCCCCCTGATCTACTCCCACAGAGTCTGTATAAGTTACCACAACACGATTGCCACCGAGTTTCTGACGTTCCTGAGGAATATCTGCCAGCGTTCCTATTTCTTCACCTTCTACCTGTTCCATAATATGCATCTGACTATAAACCTTATTATCGTTGCCGCGGTAGATCACAAGCCAGGCTCTTGCCTTCCCCATTGTTGTCACCTTGCAGTCCGCAATCGCACGCTGCAGATCGTTGGAGCATGCCTTGGCATTCGCACTGAACACCATGGAAACGGACAGAACGACTGTACCAATCAATGCCGCAATAATTGCAATGACAATAATCAACTCTACCAAAGAAAAACCACTGTTATTTTTTGCTAATTTTTTCTTATCTTCTGCCATTTCTGCCTGTTCCTGTTTATTTCCATCACTGTCTGTTCTTAATTCCTGTATTGATTCTATGACTCTCTCTATGTTTCCGCCATTTCACTTCTGACAATTCCACTACTTCTTTTTATCCTATACAAGGAAGAACTTACTCTCTTCTATTAGACAGGATTGCTGCTTTATCGTTTCTCCCAGTTCACGTAGCGGACGATCCCGGTATAATCAATATTCAGATTCCCGGCATCATCGGTCGGCGCTTCCTGTGCTCCATCCGCAAGACTGGTTTCCCCGTTTACGAAGAACGCCATGGGGGTTATGGTATCTCCCTCTGCTCCGGTTGTCGCATTTAATACCTTATACAATTCCATCTTATTCCGTTTGAGAGAAGATGCACCATTCGTGATTGCTCCTTTAATCGTGATCGTTCCCTTTGCAATAGCAAGACCTGTAAAGTTCCGGTCGATCGTAATATCTCCCAGCGAAACAATCAGACGAACTTTGGATGCTCCACCCGTTGCCGAAGAAAGTGTATAATTACCGGTAGTGATAATTCCCTTTAATCCGTCCTCTGTTGTGAATTCCATCGTTCCTCCGGTTCCGTTATTCACCAGATATTCCTGTATGGTATCGACATGATCCGTTCCATCTGCCTGCTTCGTTGTGATCTTATCCTTAATCACACTGTCAAAAACATTCCGGAACGTACTTGCCGAAGCTCCATCCTCACTTAAATTCGTTGTCAGTCCCTTATAAACATTTGCAATCTCTCCGGACTTCTGGAAAACTTCAGCAGGTGTCATTGTATTCGTTGTTGTATTCGTACTTGCAAGAAGGCTTACTCCACTCTGGCTCAAAGCATCCGATACCAGTGCATTACCGAGAATCGTATAGGAGTTCTGTGCAGAAGTATAATCCCCCAACAGGATTCCTCCTGTTGCATATTTCTTGAAATAATGATCTATGGATTCCTTATTGCTTCCATTCAGATAATAGGTCTGATAGTACTTTGCAGCATTGTCTGCATCCATCACCAGATAATAATAGGTCAGGGATTTACTTTCTGTACCACCGCCCACATACTGCGTGCTGACCTTTCGGATATGATCCATGTCTGCAACGCCAAAGGATGCAAGGCTTTGTCCACCGAGTCTGCCTACCTGACGTGTGAAATCCACTTCCTTAAAATCAGTTCCATATTGATCCTTATAAGCCTGCATCTTCGTTGCCTGATCCTGTGTCAGCGGATTCTGCCCGATGATCGTTTCTCCATTATAGACACCCAGGCATTCGGTCGGAACAAGGTATGCGATCTGTCCGCCTTTCACGGTGATGGACTCGCCCATCAGAACTGCCTTTTCATTCTTCTTACCTGCATCCTCTACTGCCGCTGCTGCATTCTGATCCAGTTCTTCCTTCGTGGTATTCGTTCCGATATAGGCACGCCCTGCCAGCATCAGCGTATTCACGCCACTCATATCCACCGTAGAATTCTGTCCGTTGATGATAATGGCACTACTGTTTTCCTGATCCGTCGGATCTCCTTCAAGTCCGGTTGCCGTAGAGGTTCCATATCCATAATATTCTTTCGTCAGGGTTGCCTTGCTTCCGCTTCCGGAAAGGGTCAGGTCATTTGCAATATAAGTCTTACTATCTAAGCTGATCGTTCCGCTCTGCAGATCAAGGTTCTTCGCATAAACGCTGCTTCCGGTCTCCTTCGCATCACGTACAATGAAGCCTGCACCCGGTCCAACCACGTCAATTTCACCCTTTGAAATTACATATCGTCCGTTATTAATAGCCAGGCTGCTTGCCGGATTAATGATAATACCACCTTTTCCCTTATCATCTGTTCCTGCATAAATGCTTCCATCCCCGGTCACCTGTCCGCTTCCCTGCGTCAGGCTGATTCCCTGATTTCCGATCAGGAGATAATCATACAGATCATCAATAGAAGAACTTGACTTCGTAAATACAATCTGAGGAACATCCAAACACAGATCAGTACTTACAATTGACAATCGGTCACCATCCATATAGGAAACAAACACATTCCGAAGAATTAAGCTATTTCCATTCACAAGTTCCATAACCGGAGCCTTGGCCTTCGATGCATCTGTTTCATCCGTACCGTTATTCCAGGCGGATTCATTTACATTCTTCCAAATTTCTGAATCAACATAATTCCTTAATGTATCCCGATTATAATATCCGTCACCTTTTTCCTTATTCTTAAGTTGTTTCACCAGTGTATCCAGATACATAGAAGCAAAAGAACTGTAATGATTGGCTTCGCTTTGAATTCCATCATCATCCTGATCCCACCTGGACAATGTTTCCTTATAAGCTATTGCCACTGCATCTGAACTTTCTTTCTGCAAACCTGCCAGAATCTGCTCCATGACTGTTTCTGCAGAATAAAAGCTGTTCTTGTTCCGGATGTCATTTACTTTAATTTTATAATTGATATAAGACATCCACAGCAGCGTTGTTGCCAGAATCCCGATCATCGCCATCGCAATAATGACAATGACAATCGAAGAACCGCTGTTGCGCTTCTTTCGATTCCATAATTCCATCTGCAGTTGTTGAAATGGTTGTCTTATCATGGTTCTCTCTCTTAACTGTCTGAATTACTCTTTCTACAGGTGACTTTTAGTGGTTCTTCGTTCCATCAAAGGTTACTTTTCGCATATCAGCCGGAAAGCCGGTATCTGCTGCCCCCTGCTCATAAACCTCAACGATAATATCATAGATAAACTCGGTTATTGCGTCGTTGTCTCCATCTGCACCATGCTCTTTATCCCGAATACCGCCAAGATCAAAAATATCTAACTTATTAACCATCGTCGCACCATTCTGTTGGTAAGTTACCTGTCCTGGCACTTTTGCATTTCCATGAATGCTCTCTAAAAATGTATCATTTACTATATTAGTACCCAAATTTGTACGGATCGTAAAATGATCTTTAGAAGGATCCTCAATATTTACTACTGCTTTGTATGCCTTCTCAGCCGCATTCAATTCAGCATCCGACATTGCTTCATCTACTTGCTTTGCTATGTACAGATTTAATGCTTTTGACTGCTTACACTCAAAAACTATCTTATCTGATTCTGCACCATATAAGGGATAGTAAAACAGATAAAAATTATTTCCTTCAAAATTGCCGCAGGGATTAGGATCTCCTGCACTCGGATAAGAATATGTATAACTCTTTCCTCCATACGAAAACTCATACATATAATAAATTGTTGCATTAGTTTTGGTTATGGTATTTCCCTCGTCATCTGTAAATGTTCCATCATCATATAATTTAATATTGATAGTTCTTTTATATGATAGCCCAACTATATTAAAATCTTGTGTTGTCTTTGGAATACCTAAGTTATTTGGATCCTGAATTTCCTTAAGTATTTCCTCATGCATACTATCAATCCACTGTTTTTTCTGTGTATATCCAGAGTTTTTCTCAGTACTTGTGACCTTCGCCACATCCTTGACATTTAAAGGAAATCTTGTCGGGGATGCCCCTTCCATATATCCGGTTGCATCTACGGAAATCAGCACATCAAACCTGCTGTTTTCCAGTTTCGCATTTTTAAGAACAAAGTAATACTTACCGGGTTTTTCCCTATCCACATCCTCTTTATAGGTACAGTCTCCTGCAATGACAGAGGTATTCAGCATCTCAAAGTCTTCCACCCCGTTAAACTGATCCTGAATCTCATCGATATGATATGCCTTCAGCCCCTCTACAATATCCTGTGCAAGTACGGTTGCCCGCAGGGTGATCCGGGACTTTCCATTGATTCTGGCGGAAGTCACGAACATATGCAGCATGGGAATCGTAATGATTGCCAGAATCGTAACGGCAATCAGAAGCTCCAGCAGGGAAAAGCCCGCGTTCTTATTCAGTTGTTGAACTTTTTCCTTTTGCTTCATGCGTATCCTCTGTCCTGCTTATTCTGTTCAGGTTCTCTATGCAGACTGTTCTTTTCTTCGGCGGCTTCTTCCGGCTCCTTCTTCCTGACGGGTATCCGTAATCAGACAGCCACTACATATCTTCACCGTTATCCTCTTCTACCTCTTCCTCATCCACATGAATACCCGTTGCATCCTCTGCAAGTCCTGCAACATCTGCTTCATAAGGCATTGTGATGGAACCGAACGGATTATCCGTTCCGGTAATGACCGAAGAGAAGTCCGGCTGTACATAGGTCTTGTCTTCCTGTCCGGTAATAAAATACATATTTAAATTTGCCACGCAGGTAAGTAAGCCTGTCATTTCGTCATAAGAAGCGGTGATCCCGACGATCTTCGTACGGTTTGTCTGCAGAGCCACGGTCTTCACATAGCGCTTCAGGGCCTCGTAGCTTGAAACAAACTGCATGGAAACCGGATTCCGGTAAAGTCCAAGCTGTATCGTTTCTCCTGTATCGACCGGTTCTGCCTCTTCGGATTCCTGCGTATAAAGCTCGAAGTCCACCGGTTCTGTTTCATCCATGGTAAGCGTAGTCACGATCATCGGAGATAATAATTCCTCCGTTAACGTCAAGACAATAGCATCCTCTTCCTTTAACTCCACGGGAAACATCTGCAAAATACTGTCCATCTCGGTTGCCATTTCCTGAGTCTTAGACACATAAGTGTCCTTGTTATCCATCTTGCTTTGCAGATCTGCAATTTCTATTTCCAGAGAACGGCTCTCTGCCTTTAAGGCATCCACCTTTTCCATGGTCGGCTGATAAACCCACAGGAATGCACAGAGGAAAGCGAGGACTCCCAAAAATCCAATGATTAAATAAATATCTTTCTTTGATACCTTCATCGTTCTTCTCCTTTACTCTGCCTTCGCCACTTCGTGGTTTTCCGTATCTTCCAGATTCTGCTGCATCGCTTCTTCATCGGTCATCTCATCCTCCGGAGCTTCGTCCATATCCCGATAGGATCCGACAATCGTGAAGTTATAGGAAAGCACGGTATCCTCGCCATCCACATCTGCGGTAATCGAAGATACCGACACCGTATCGGGAAGGAGAGAATCAAAGGTACGGAACTGTTCAATCATCGATGCTGCCTCCGTCTTCGAAGATACCGACATGTTGATCGTTACCGTCTCCGCATCACTGGTAAAGGAAGTGATTACTCCGTTACTTGGCATCTTGCGTTCCAGTTCTTCCATAAACGCATATAAGTCATCGTTCCGGTTGCGGGTGGCATCATGCATGGCCGTCAACCGGTCGTAAGCTGTTTTGGTACTCACATAATTATCATAAATCGGCTTGATTTCCTGTAAACCTGCCATCTGCTCCTGCAGTGCCCGGTTCTCTGCCTTTGCTGCGACATAGGTAATGGCAGAAGCCACACTCAGAATTACAGCCCCCAGTATGCCGAATGCAAAGACCGCAGCAGCAATCAGAATTCCGTTCACCTTGCCCTTACTCTTCGTATCTCCGGTCTTACCGCCTTTGCCCTTTTCATTATCGGCTTTAAAGCCAAGCGGTGCTGCTGTGGCACCCACGCAGGCAACATATTCACCGAAGAACTTACCTTCAAAGCTCTTTTCCAGGTTCCAGCCCTCTGCCTGACGTAAAATTTCAATCGGATAGTCCAGCTGCTGGGCCAAAAGTCTGTGAATACCCTTCATATTTGCACCAAGACCGGTTAAGAGAATCTTCTCAATCGGGGTATTGGCATTATGGGAAACATAGTAATCCACAACACGGGAAACCGCACCAACCAGCGGAACCAGTACATCTGTCATGGATTCGCAGAATTCCTGTTCTTTGGACTTTTCTTCTTCACTGCCCTCAGTCTCTTCGGAACCATCGTTCAGCACCACAAAGGACTTCCTGGACAAAAGCTCCATCGCCTGTTCCGGCGTCTCAATCCGGTTCTTCAAAGGAAGGTTATAGGTCAGCTCCAACGCTTCCTGCACACCGTAGGAAACGCTTCGGATAAAGGAAATCACCGACTGATTCACAACCAGCACCATGGTTGCACCCTCTTCGATCTTTACGATCATCTGCGCTTTCTGTGCACACGCATCCTTTACGACCTGATAAATACTGTTTCCGGCATAGTCAAGAGCCGCAAGCTCGAGCTTCAGTGCCCTGGCAAGCTGCTGATAGCCATCGAGAAGTGCCTGCGGTGCTGCCAGAACCAGAAGCTTATACTGCTGTCCGGACTTCGGATTTCCGGTCACACCAAGCATGCTGTATGCAAGCTGATACTGGCTTAAGTCCACCGGGAAATAGTCCGACGCATTGGCATTTACAACATCCATGATCCGGTTTTCTTTCACAAAAGGAATCGTAACCTCACGGCTGGCGATCTTGGTCGAAGTCAGGGTAAACACCACCTGCTTCGATTTCATCTTATACTCGGCAAGAGCTTCCCTCAAATCCGCCACAAAGGTTTCATTTAAATTCAAAATACCGTCATTAATCATTCCCTCCGGAGTCGGTAGGGAAAAATACCCGTATACCTTATGGGTTTTTGATTTATAGTCAACCTCACATACTCTTGTCAGTGAATATCCGATTTCTATACTGATTACTTTACCAGCCACGAATCGCTTCCTCCTTTGTCCAGAAAAAATGATGTTCTATTATATATAATACAAGAAACCTGCCGGGATTACCAAGCAGGTAAAATATTCGCTCTTAAGGTTAAAAACCCAGTAGTCCCATGTACCACTGAATCATGGTATTTCCCCACAAAACTGCAAGGAGTACTCCTAACGAAAGGTATGGCCCCATCGCCAGAACCCGGTCGGCGCCAAATGCCTTCATCCGGATAATATGAATGACCGATCCTAAAATGCATCCCAAAAAGAATGCCAGCAAAACCAGCTTCCAGCCAAGCACCAGTCCACAGACGGCCATCAGCTTCACATCGCCTCCACCGATTGCTCTTCCTTTGGAGGCATAATACAGAATGGCGAGCACAACGCTCACACTTAGGAATCCGATCACGTAGTCCAGCACACAGGTAAAGTCTGTTGCTACGCGGACGATTCCGAGAATCAAAATAAAAATATTGATTCCTAGGGGAATCTCAAAGGTTCTGAAATCAATGACACTGATTACCAGAAGTGCAGAAACCAGCAGGCAATATAATATAGAAGTAATTGTCATTCCATGAATCCACACGATCATTACATAAAGAATGCCGTTCGCTGCTTCAATCAGCGGATACTGTACGGAAAGCTTTGCATGGCATTTCCGGCATCTGCCCCGCAGAAAGAGGTAACTGAATACCGGAAACATGTCATACCACTTAAGCTGATAACCACAGGACATGCAGTGTGACCGTGTCTTCACGATATCTTCATGCTTCGGTATGCGGTAAATGCAGACATTTAAAAAGCTGCCGATCACGATTCCGAAAAGAAATATGAAGATGTAAAAAATAATTTCTGCGAGCATAGGGAATATCCTTGTCCATAAATGTTGATGGTATTAAAACTGTTATTACATATTTTTCAATCTTTTTCGAGCTTTGTTACTCTTCTTAAACCCACAATTCTCCTGCGGCATATACCGCAGGAGTCCTTGTGGCACTTCCATCCATTCTGATCACAGAATCGCGGGCTCTCGCTTCATAAAGGTCGTAGGGTACACGAGCGATCAAGGGATCGTCGAAACCGACGACCTTAAGGCTCTGCTGTGACGAGAGAGGGGTGGGGAGGGGATGTTCCATATTCGAGAATATGGAGAATGAATAATTCAACCATTCAGCTTTATCAATTATAAATCAAATTAATTGCCTGAGTTATCACCAGTTGTAGTTTTGCTCTTTCCAGCCATTGCATCTGCAAAAGCAGTAGTATTTGTGCCTTCATTGGAATATGAGAAATTCAACCCACCATTCTTTGATGTTGCAGTAATTGTATAAGATGTCCATGTGGTCTTACTCTGGCATCTCATAGATAAATCTCCCGAAGCATTAGCTAAACCCGCGTCTTTTAATGCTGCCACTGCAAACTTGCCTGTTACAGTTGCTTTATCGCCAGTATCAACTTTAACTGTGACAGAATCTCCCTCAGCAGGAATTGCTACAGTTGCTTCTGGATCAGATCCATAAACTTGAAGTGCTGTAACGATTTCTGTAGCGTTCTGTAAATCTGTTGCGTTTCTGGATCTCTCAACATACTTTAAATACTGCGGAGCAAGAACTACAACGAGTACTGCCATGATCGCAATAACGATGATTAACTCAACAAGTGAAAAACCTTTGTCATTCATTTTTTCTTTTTTCATGAAAATTCTCCTTTGT
>OLSB01002100.1_pt1 | contig 17394 bp, 15 predicted proteins | sample 1672071 | NCBI WGS metagenome assembly OLSB01 (sample SAMEA3136642, study PRJEB25190) | human gut metagenome | biome: human gut; feature: human-associated habitat; material: faeces | place: Austria | collected 2013 | reverse complement strand
TTTGGGATCAAAATCGCATTTAAGTTCATTAAGTGGATTGGGATTTTGTTGGTTGCAGTATTTGTGTTTAAGATGGTAGCACTACTTATATAAGGGAACATGAAGTTCTCTTTTTTTTTATATATGTTCAATAATGTTTTATCGTTGGCGTAGTATAATGAGGCTAGTGAGAGAAATGAGGTTATATATGACGAGAAAGTTATTTAGATATAGGTCATTTAATACGGAAATAATTAATGTGTATAGTAATGTTCATCAGAAATTGATTGGCATTGAGAAATGGAAGCTTGAAGCTTTTGAAGGTGTAGTGTATCCTTCGTCACCACTTTATTTCAATGATCCTTATGATTGTGAATTTTGCATTCATCCAGATGCATTGTTGGAAATACTCGATAGACAAACTTATATAAAGATTTTGGAAGAACAATTTAGACTAAAACCAAAAGAGAAAAAGAAAATTTTGAATACCAAAAATATCGGAAGTACGATTCAACAGATTTTACGTAATCATGGTGTGAAGCTTCAAAAATCTTTGGTGAATGTTCTGCAAGATAAATTAAATTCTAGTATGAGCGAAGTTAAAGACTCTGTAAGGGTTGTGTGTTTATCTGAAGTGTATGATTCTATACTTATGTGGAGTCATTATGCTCAGAATCATACTGGATTTTGTATAGAATATGATTTTGAAGAAAACAATATGTTTTATAAGAGATTATACCCAGTGAAATATACAACAGATAGATATGCTATTTCAAAAGCAGATATGTCACATAGTAATACACGTTGGATTTATAAGACGATTTGTTCTAAATCTGATGTTTGGTCGTATGAGAAAGAGTGGAGAATTGTGACTGCTAATTTCGAAAAAATGGGGCTAAAAAATTTAGAGGGAAAATATGTTTTTGATTTGAAAACAAATATAAAAGCATTTTATTTGGGAGCGAAAATAGCTGAGAATTTTAAGGAAGAGATAATTAAATTTGGAAAAAATAACAATATCCATGTTTATCAAATGATATTATCTCCCAATAGCTATGAACTAAACGCACAGAGAATTATATGATGTACTAATTATACAAACAGGATGGAGGAGAGAATCTATATGAAATTTGAAAAAGTATTTATTAAGAATTTTAGGAATTTTGATGATGTAGAGATTAACTTGTCAAATAAAAACATATTTTTTGGTTTAAATGATGTAGGAAAAACAAATTTTTTGTTTGCGTTACGATATGTGTTTGATAAAGATATTCGTAAACAAAACCTATTGGATTCAGATTTTCACGATAAGCAACTGGATAAACCAATAGAGATTACTGTTGTAATAGATATTAGTGATACTTATGACAGTGATTGCCAAAAATTGCGTGCACAGCTTAAGGGAGCATTACAAAGTAAACATAATAAGGTATACATAAAGCTTGTTGCAGAATATAACAAAACAGAAATGGTAGCTCTTCCGATATTATCATGGGGTGGTGATGTTACTCACCTTCATGAAATGAAGCAAAGGGGATATCTATATGAAATAGACTATGTATTTAGTGTTATTTATATTGATTCTTATGTTGATTTGTATTCTTTATTTAAGAAGAATGTGAGTAAGTTAGTTAAAAATGAAAAGGATGAAGACAAAGACACCCTTGAAAAAATTCAAAGCACTATAGATGATTTAAACGAACATATTGCTTCTCTTTCTGGAATTAAGGAGTTTGAAGATAAACTTACTCCAGAATATCAAAAATTTCATGATGAAGGAATATCTGTTTCAATAAAATCCGAAATAGCAGTAAAAGGATTGTACTCGAATATCATCCCTTATATCAAACAAGATAATGATAATAATTTATACCCTACGGCTGGAGAAGGTAGGAAAAAGTTGTTGGCATATTCTGTCTACGATATATTGTCAGAAGAAAACAAGGAAAGGAAAATTAACTTGTTTTTAATTGAAGAACCAGAAAATCATCTACATAAATCTATGCAGATTGCATTATCACAAATACTTTTTACTGATAGCAAGTACACATATTTGTTTGTCACAACGCATTCACCTTTTATTCTTGTTGAAATGGATAATGTGAATTTAGTTCGAATATATAGTGAGTGCAAAACTTATAGTGTTAGTACGTTTTATGAAGTTCCTGATGCTTATAAGAAAAACAGGAAAATGTTAAATCGTTGTTTGTCAGAGGCAATCTTTGCTAATAAAGTACTTTTAGTTGAAGGACCATCTGAATATGCGCTATTTGACAAAGTCCTTTCGGTTGTACATCCTTTTTATGAAGCAGATGGAATATATATTTTACCAGTGTATGGTGTGGGATTTGAAAAATACATATCCATCTTAAAAGAACTTAAAATATTTAATGTCATAAAAACGGATAATGATTTAAGAACAGTGAAAGGGAAAAATGAATATAGTGTTTTAGGGTTTACACGTTGTAATAATTGTATGGGGGAAGAGCGTCTTCCAACTACACCAATTATAGAGAATTCTGTAGATTCTAAAAGAAGATTATATGATGTTAATATAAATACTCTGAATGAAATACGAAGAGATTGGCATATTTACTTGTCAAAAGTGGATTTAGAAAATGATTTAGATGAGTTTTTACACGATAGACTAGCATTTTTGTTGGATAATGATGATCCGGTTAAATACCTACAAGATGCAAAGAACTATCATATGGTGGAGTTAATTAAAAAGCTTACGGATGAAGATTGTATAGAAATCTATAATCATTATAATTTTGCGTGCTTGAAGGAGGTGGCTGAATGAAACTGTCTCCAGTTCAAAAAGAAATAGTAGAAACTCCTGGTAACTTAATAGTTCGGGCAAGTGCAGGAACGGGTAAAACATTTACAATGGTTAACAAAATTGCTAAAGAAATGGATGATAATCATACACATAAAGTGATTGCAGCAATTACTTTTACAATAAAAGCTGCACAAGAAATAAAGGATAGATTGTCTGTTGATATATCCCAACACTTCATCGGAACAAACAATAGCTTTGTTATTGAGGAAGTTATAAAACCATTTATGAAGGATGTCTATGGGGCTGATTTCGATTTGGATATGAGTACGGACTATTCAGTTAAAGTAAATACCTTTGAAGAAGGAATTGAAAAAGTAAAGAATGAAGGAATCCTTTGCTCTTATGAAAATAGTAAAAAGAATTTTATTTTTGATTTGGCTCAATTGATTGTAAAAAAGTCATTGGCTTGTAGACTTTATCTTCAAGCAAAATACTTTAAAATATACATAGACGAATATCAAGATTGCGATAAATCCATGCATAATTTCTTTATGTACTTATGTGACAAATTGAATATTGAAACCTTTATTGTGGGAGATGAAAAACAATCGATATATATCTGGAGAGGGGCTTACCCTGAGGCTTTTAAAAGCATTTTGAATAAACCTAATTTTAATCAGAAATTTATGGGAGATAATTTTCGTTCTTGTCAACAAATACAAAATTATTCGAATCTATTATGTGATGGAACAAGAGATTTATATAATCCTACTGATAATATAGACAACATCGTATGGCTTTCTTCGACAGATAGAAATTGGGCAACAAAAGTGTTGTCTAATATTGACCCTAATAAAAGTTCAGCATTATTGCGGTTTTCTAATAAAAATGCAAAAAATGGAGCAAGTGAATTAACGATAAACGGTCTAGAATATATTTATATTCCTCAGCTTCCTATTGCTGATATTACAACAGAAACAGCGTGGCTTTATACTGCAATTGCCAAGTACTTTATTCTCGAAAAGTATTCTGTATATGATGTAATTTCAGAAATACCTGTTGAAGGAAATGAAAATAACAAAACTGTATCCACAATAAAAAGATTACTCAATAAAATTGAAAAGAATATAAATGATGAGCCGTCTTTTAGCTCAAGCGTCATAGCATTGGCTAAATATCTTGGATATGAAACTCGTCAAGACCATATAGACAAATTATTCGAGACAATTTCTGATTCCAATTATCATGTGGCATTTGAACAAGATAAATATAAACACATTGCAACTACATTCCATTCTTCAAAGGGTTTGGAGTTTGAGCAGGTAATAATATTTGCAGAAGATTATAGACTAAATGATATGCCTAGTATATACAATCATTATGTTGCGGCTACACGTGCAAAAAACAAATTGATTATAGTTAAATTAAATAATTATTATGCGAATTGCTTTCAGAATAATCTGCAAAAGATATTTTCGGAAAGTGGTCATAATATAGGAGATGTTGTATTGTTTAAATAGAATATATAAAGAATTTGTATCAATTATATCAGGCGTTTATTGAATCGTTCTTTGCTAGAAAAGCAATTTATAAAATTTATTATCTACTTTTCTAATATAGGCATATATGTTGATGTTTAATTGAGGCAGGTTCGTAATTTGTTTGATTTGGAAGTATTAATGATGAAACGATATATAAATTATTCGATTGTATATACCGTATTGGCTATAATTGGTGGAATGTTATATCGTGAGTTTACGAAGATGGATGATTATACTGGTTGGACGACTTTGTCCGTTGTTCATGCACATTATTTTATCTTGGGGATGATGTTCTTTTTGATTCTTGGATCGGTTTCAATGAATATGAATTTAAAAATCAATCGTGCAGTGTTGTTTTATAATGTTGGACTAATTTAACGGCTATTATGTTAGTTGTACGTGGGATTGTTCAAGTTTTAGGTTTTAATGTTGTATCTGCTTTGATTTCAGGTATTGCGGGTATTGGTCATATCATTCTTGGTGTTTCATTGATTTTGATATTATTGGATATTAAAAAGGGTTGTATTAAATAAGTGTTTAGGTGGATTTTCAATCCATCTTTTTTTTGACATTATCACATAATTTTAATATACCCCTTATATAAAGATGATATGAATAGAATTAATCTTGACTTTATTAACTTTTTTTGTTTCAACACCTTGATTATGGTATACTTTTCTACGTAGAGAAATTCTCTACAAAAATAGGAGAGTGTTTTTATGTATTCGAAATATGGAAAGCGAACGATAGATTTTCTTTTGAGTTTGGCTGGAATCATAATCTTATCTCCACTATTGATTGTATTAATGGTTTTAATTAAGGTGACTTCTCCGGGACCTGTGTTTTTTAAGCAGAAGCGTGTGGGAATTCATAAGTCTTATTTTAATATTTTAAAGTTTAGAACAATGCGTATTGATACACCGAAAGATATGCCTACGCATTTATTGGAAAATCCAGATCAATATATTACGAGTATTGGTAAATTTTTGAGAAAGACGTCTTTGGATGAGCTTCCACAGTTGTTTAATATATTTAAAGGGGAAATGGCAATTGTGGGTCCAAGACCTGCTCTATGGAATCAATATGATTTAATTGAATTGAGAGATCATTATGGCGCCAATGATGTACTTCCTGGTCTTACTGGTTGGGCGCAGGTAAATGGTCGTGATGAGCTGGAAATAGATGTTAAGGCTAAGCTTGATGGAGAGTATTGTAAGAATTTAAGTTTTTCATTTGATGTGAAATGTTTTTTTATGACAATCTTTTCCGTGTTAAAACATGATGGGGTTGTCGAAGGTGGTACGGGAAGTATCCATAATAAAGATAATAATAACTAAGGGATAGTTATAAGGTCTTCGTTTATATCATATTTAGGTTGGGGAGTTATCTATGGTCGTAGCATTAGTATATGCGTTTGATACATGTTTGGATCGTATTCATTTATTGAAGAAATACTACACTTCTAAGGGGTTTGATGTTGTGAGTGTGACTTCAAATTTTTCGCATAGAAAAAAAGCGGTTTATCAAGCTGAAGCTGATGTTGTGATTCCTGTTCGAGAGTATCATAAGAATCTTTCTGCGGATAGAATCTTATCTCATATTGAGTTTTCTAAAAAGGCAAGAAAGGCTATGGAAGACATTCAACCAGATTTAATTCATTGTATTATTCCGTGTAATACGCTTGTAAAAGAAATGGCGAAATATAAAAAGAAACATCATAATGTTAAAGTGATGTATGATATTATTGATTTATGGCCAGAATCCATGCCGATTGATCGATATAAGGGATTATTACCTTTTAAAATATGGAAGAATAATCGTGATAAGTATTTATCAAGTGGAGATGTCGTTTTCTGTGAATGTGAATTGTTTAAGAAATATGTACATTGTGGAAATGTTCTATATTGGGCAATTGATAGAGAGTGTTTGCCAATGAATCCGTATTTAAGTGAAGATGAGTTGCAGTTCTGTTACTTGGGTTCTATAAATAATATTATAGACATTCCTAGAATCACTGCTTTTTTAAGGGAGTGCAGTGCTCATAAAAAGTGTACGTTACATATTATTGGTGATGGTGAAAATAAAGAATATTTCATTCAAGAGGTATTATGTGTAGGAGTCAATGTAGTTGACCATAAGGAAGTATACGATTTTCAATGCAAACAAGAAGTGTTTGATCAGTGTAATTATGGCTTTAATGTCATGAAGTCCAGTGTAGTAGTTGGGTTGACTATGAAATCACTAGACTATATGTGTGCGGGACTTCCTATCATAAATACAATTAAGGGGGACACAAAAGATTTTTGTGAAGAATGGGATATTGGTTTCAATTTGAAAAAGTCGAATATAAAAGAAGTGGCAGAAAGGATTTGTTCAGAAAGTATGGATGTGCAGCTTCAAAGAAGAAAGAATATTCAGAATTTGTATAATACATACTTTACGACAAAGAAATTTAATGCCACATTAGATGAGGCTTTAAATCGAATTTTTTAGAAAGCTAGGTGATTAAGAATGATTTCAGTCGCAATGACTACGTATAATGGTGAAAAATATATTTGCGAACAAATAGAATCCATTCTTAATCAATCTATGAAAGTGGATGAAATCATTGTTTGTGATGATGGATCGAGTGATTCAACTATAGAATTATTAAAAAAATACCCAGTTAAGGTAGTACAAAATGATATGAATCTAGGGTATCGTCTTAACTTTAAAAAAGCTATGGAATTATGTAGCGGGGATTATATTTTTTTGTGTGACCAAGACGACATTTGGTTACCTAATAAAGTGGAAGAAATGATGCGTATGATGAAAACTCATTCGAATATGCATGTATTGTCTTCTTCTTTTATTTATATTGATGATAAGAATCAAGAAATACAAATGAAACTGGATAAGAGCCGTTCCAATAATAATTTATATTGTCGTCCTGTTAAAAAAGATAGTTTATATCAAGTGAATTTCTTGGATTATCTTTCAATGAACTATTTTCAGGGCTGTTCACTTCTATTGGATAAATGGATCAAGGATTTAGTTTTAGAACATTACTCTACAGATATTGAACATGACTATTTAATTAATAGTATTGCGGCTAGTTATAATAGTATGTACTTTTATAATAAGTCTTTATTTGAATATCGTTTGCACGAAAAGAATTCTATTGGTGCACAATATGATACGCAAACAAAAGAGGAGCATTTGCAACGAGCAAATACATTAAAGATTCGTACACAGAATGCTCATAATGCGTTAAATGTTTTAAATATAATTCGATTGGCAAATTCGAATTATTATCAAGAGAATCAAGAAGAGTTTAGTCATATGAGTGCTTTTTTTTATCAACATATTCAAGCATTGGAAAATAAGAAGTTTTTTAAGTTGTTGTGTCAAAATACAAGTCCTTATTATTCACTTATTAAAACAAAGAAGGCAAGAGTCATGGATTTATTGTATGTGCTGAAAGAAAAGGTGATTCGATGATTTCAGTTGCGATGGCTACGTTTAATGGGGAAACATATATTCAAGAACAATTGGATTCTATTTATACTCAAACATGCAAAGTGGATGAAATCATTATTGTAGATGATTGTTCTACTGATTCAACAGTTCGTGTTATAGAACAATATATTTTATCTCATAAAGATATAGATATTAAGTTATATAAGAATGAAGAAAATCTTGGGTATAAAAAGAATTTTAAAAAAGCAATTTCATTATGTCATGGAGATTATGTTTTTTTAAGTGATCAAGATGATATTTGGAAATTCAATAAAGTAGAAGATATGATTTCTATTATGGAAAAGAACTCGAATATTTCAGTCTTAGCTTCTTCTTTTGAATTTATAGATCAAAAGGGAGATGTTTTTACGGTTCCTTTAGATTCTCGAATGTCCAATAATAATCTTCTAATGAAAAAGGTTAAAACCAATGAAGTAGTACCCATCAGTTTTTATGAATTATCGATTCGCAATAGTTTTCAAGGTTGTGCCTTATGTTTAACTAAGAAATTATGTGCTCGTTTTCTAGAATGTTTTACAGAAGAGTTTGTACATGATTGGTTGATTGTATTATTGGCAAGTGAAACGAATTCCATGTATTTTTATAATGCACCCTTATTTCAATATAGGATACATGATAAAAATGCGATTGGATTAAAAGATGTTACGACATCAAACACAGCTACGGATGCTTTATATGCGCGTACTGCATTTTGTGAATCTGCTTTACACGTGATACATGTGTTAAGAAAAGTAGATTGTGATTTTGAAAAGAATGTTAAGGATTTTGATTGTTATTCTGATTTTTGTGAGAAACACATTCAATACTTGAAAAAAGGTAGTTTTTTCAAAGTGTTATTTCAAAATTTCAGTTCGTATTATAAAGTGGTCAAAACACCAAGAGCACGTGTAATGGATTTGGTATTTTGTTTAAAACAAGGAATAAGAAGGTAGATATGAAGATTTCATTAGTTATAGTGGCATATAAAAATGGAGATATTTTGTTGGATTGTTTAAATTCAATTGAAAAGTACAATGATTTAAAGGATGATTTAGAAGTCATTGTAGTGGATAATAGTCCTGTCAATGAAAGAGTAGAGTCTTTCGTGAAGCAATCGAGTATACAAAATGTTCAATATATATCTTCCGACAATAAAGGTTTTGGTGCTGGTAATAATGTGGGTGCCAAGGTTAGTCAGGGAGAGGTAATTGGTTTTGTAAATCCAGATATGGTGTTGATTGAACCAATTTTTAAACAAATCTATTCAGATTTTGAAAAGAATACAAATTTAGCGATTGAAGGTATTCGATTGTTGAAGAAGGATTTGAGTCCTGGGTACTCCTTTTATTTTGAGTACAATACAAAATTGTGGCGAAATTGGACAATTAAATTATGGAATAAGTGGGGACTGTTTAATGAGAAGAACATGTTTATAACAGGGGCAAACTTATTTGTAAGAAAAGATATGTTTATGAATGTGGGCATGTTTGATGAGAATATATTTATGTATTTTGAAGAGTCTGATTTAACAAGTCGTATTAAAAGTATATATCCTCATGCAGAAGTGAAATTCAATAAAGGGCTAAAAATGATTCATTTAGAGGGCGGATGTACAGACGCATCGAAAGAGCGTATTAAAATGAGTTGGGATTCAATGATTTATTATGGGAAAAAGAATCATTTGAATTATAAGAAAAAGGTACGTTTTGAATATGGTTATTATAAATTTAAGAAATGTATTTTTAGTTTGATCAGTCAATCAAAGAAAAAGGAATATACAGAATTGCTTGAATTTTTAAAACAAAACTATCCAGAATATTTATAGAATTTATGGATTGTGGTAGAATACGGTATGTTTATAAAGGAGATCTTGCATGGAAAAGAATACAACGAGCTTAATATATAGAATTTTTGCAGCACTTTTATCAATTGTACTTTTGGTTTTGTCTGGCTTTGTGGCATATCAAATTGTGACATTAAATGTATTGCCTAGTAATTTATTATTACCAGTCATTTTAATTATTGTGATTTTAAATGCGATTTTAATTTTATTAATGAATTTTGCGACACATGCGATTTGGACAAAAGCGATTAGTGTAATTTTAGTGATTCTAGTAGGATGTACTATGGGATTTGGAAATGTATATTTATATGAGACATACAGTACACTAACTTCTGTTACAGGTGCTGAAAAGGGATCTATTAAAAATACAATTTCAGTTATTACCAAAACGGATCATGATGAAGAAATTCAGAGTTTAAAGAATGAAAAGATTGGTGTATTAAGAAACATTGATTCTGTGGGAACAAAGAAGTGTCAGAAAAAATTAAAAAAATATTCTTTTTCATACAAAAAATATGATAACTTGCAAGCATTAGTAAAAGCACTATATGAAGATGAAGTGCAGGCTATTGTGATGAATGAAATTTATCGTGCAAATGTAGAGGAAATGGAAGAGTATAGTGGTTTTTCAAATGAAACAAAATCAATTTATCAAGCTGTGTATTATACAAATAATGAAAATGATGCTTTAGTGGTTGATGATATCACAAAGAATCCATTTACAATCTTTGTCAGTGGTAATGATACATATGGAGATATTGATGAATTATCAAGAAGTGATGTGGATATGATTGTTACGGTAAATCCAACTACGTCAACTGTATTGATGGTAAATATTCCTAGAGATTATTATGTTCAAACTTCATATGGATATGATAAATTAACACATACGGGTATGTATGGTATTGAAGAAACGAAACAAACTGTAGAAAACTTATTAGGTATTGATATCAACTATACATTTAGAGTGAACTTCTCAAGTGCAGAAGATATAGTAGATGCATTGGATGGTGTTGATATTGAAGTGCCTGAAGGAATGGCTGTAGAAAGATTAAATGCGGATTGGGCATTGGAAGGTGTTCATGAAGGATGGAATCACTTAAATGGAGCTAGAGCTCTAGCTTATGCGCGTGAAAGACATGCCTATGTAGATGGTGATATTCAGCGTGCAAAGAATCAGCAACAAGTATTGGAAGCTATTATTAAAAAGGCAGCTTCTTCAAAGATTTTGACAAACTACACAAAGTTATTAAAATCATTCAAAAATGCATTTGATACCAATATGTCAACCAATGAAATCACAACATTACTTCAATATGAATTGCAGGCCATGCCGAATTGGAAATTCCAAAACTATGTATTAAGAGGTACAAATGGTTCAGCGGTTTGTGCATCTATGGCTCAAGAGCTTTCGGTTGTCATGCCAGAAGATTATTGTGTTAGTATTGCTCGTCAAAAGATTGAAGCTGTACTTGATGGAAAATCAGCAAATAAGATCAAAGATGAATATGATACAGGTGCAGCTGGTGTGGCTGAAGGCTATATTGAGCAGGAAAATGCTCAGGCTCAAGGAAGTGTATATTATGATTATTCACAAAACTATGATTATGGATATACAGATCAAGAACAGTATGAAGAACCTTCTATAAATGAAGAACCATTACCTGAAGATGGTGAATAGAAATGAAACCAACGATTGTTGTCTCGGGTATTAACTTATTTCAAGGTGGTACGTTAACGGTTTATTACAATTTCTGTGATGAAATCATTCAGTCCAAATTATATGAAAAATATTATTTCATATTATTTGTGCATAAGGTATCGTTGTTTGAAAAATACCAATCTTATTTTGAAATTATTGAACTTCCTGAATCACGTAAAAGCTGGTTTAAAAGAATGTATTATGAGTATTCGTACTTTAAAAAATATTCGAAAGACAAAGATATCTATTTATGGATTTCAATTCATGACATGACTCCAAAAGTACATGCGAAACATCAAGTTACATATTTTCATAATCCAACGTTTGCGTATAAAGCGGGATGGAAAGATTTTAAATATAATAAGAAAGTATTCTTATTTTCTCTATTCTATAAATATTTGTATAAAATCAATGTGCATGCCAATGATTATGTCATTGTCCAACAAGATTGGATTGCCAGTTCTATGCAGAAGCTATTGAATATGGACTTGAATCACATTTGCGTAATGCGTGCTGAACATGGGATTGATACAAGTAAATATCAAAATATTGAAAAGATTCAACCATATACTTTCTTTTTTCCAAGTGTGAGTCGTCATTTCAAAAATTTTGAAATTATTTGTGAAGCCACAAAAAGATTAAATCGTGAAATCAATCAAGACTTATATCAAGTTGTGCTTACAATTGATGGATCTGAAGATACGTACGCAAAAGATGTTGTGAATCAGTATAATTCTGTTTCGAACATTCATTTTACTGGATTATTATCTTTAGATGAAGTGTTTACATATTATAAGAAATCCAGTTGTTTAATTTTTCCTTCAAAGCTTGAAACTTGGGGGTTACCAATAAGTGAAGCGAAGGAATTTGATTTGCCCATGATTGTGGCTGATTTACCATATGCTCATGAAACTGTAGGAACATATGATGGTGTTTGTTTCTTTGATGTGAATGATGCAGACGATTTAAAAGTAAAGATGAAAAAGGCTATATTGAAAGAAGATGTTTTCAGTTTGGCAACGTATAAGAACACAAGCCCGAATGTTTGTAAATCATGGAATGAAGTAATTACAAAGCTATAAAAAGGACTTTTGTTCTTTTTTTGATGTGAATATGCTAAAATAGGAATGTTTGAGAGGTAATCCAATGGACAAGACAAATGCGATAGAAGTACGTAATATGTCGAAGCAGTTCAAGGTAGAATATGATAAGGCAAATACGTTAAAGACAAAATTAATATTTTGGAATCGAAAAAAGCCTGAGTTTCATCAGGTATTAAACAATATAAATTTAAATATCAAAAAAGGGGAAACTGTAGCCTTAATTGGTGTGAATGGTTCTGGTAAATCAACTTTATTAAAGTTGATGACTAAAATTATTTATCCAACAAAAGGAACAATTGAAACGGATGGAAAGTTAACTTCATTGCTTGAGCTAGGGGCTGGGTTCCACCCCGATTTTACAGGTCGTGAAAATATTTATTTCAATGCGTCTATTTTTGGTTTAACTAGAAAAGAAATCGATGCTCGTATTGATGACATTATTGAATTTAGTGAATTAGGTGAATTTATTGATAATCCAATTCGTACGTATTCTTCGGGTATGTATATGCGTCTAGCTTTCTCTGTAGCCATTAATGTGGATGCTGAAATTTTATTGATTGATGAAATTTTAGCTGTAGGAGATCAACACTTCCAAGAAAAGTGTTATAACAAATTAAGAGAATTGCGTGATTCAAATAAAACAATTGTGATTGTTACACACAGTTTGGAAGTTGTAAAAGACTTGTGTACTCGTGTTATCTGGATTTATAAGGGACAACTTCGTTTAGATGGAGATCCTACTTATGTTGTTGATGAGTATTTAGAACAAGTAGCACAAGACCATAAGCAGGAAAGACAAAAGAATATTGAGAGTGGTAAACAAAAAAGTAAGGCTGTTGTTTATATTGATAGTCCTAGAGATATTTCAAAAGTGGATGCAACAGATAAACAACACTTGTTTAAGGGATGGCAAATCTCGGATTCAGATGATGCCACAATTCATTTCTATTTAGATGGAAATCCTATGGATATTAAAGTGGATCGTACATACAGAAAAGATGTATATGATGCATATTTTGATCATTATGTTGGGTTTATGGATGTAAATACTATTGGATGGCAATTCCAATATGATTTAACAACCTTAGAAAAAGGTAAACATAAATTTAAAGTTGAGTGTAAAGAGAAAGAATGTATTTTGGCCTCTAAAGAAATTGAGTTTGAAAATGTATAGAAGGTGATGGCGTATGAGTATATTTAAAAATCTTTATAATTATCGAGAGTTATTAAAAACGAATGTTAAAAAGGATATTCGTGGTAGATACAAAGGATCTTTTTTAGGAATCTTGTGGTCCTTTTTAAATCCATTGTTACAAGTTGTAGTGTATTGGATTGTATTTCCATACTTGTTTGGTCGTGGAGTAACTGGTGAAAATTACTTAATTTATTTGATTACAGGTATTATTCCATGGACATTCTTTATGACATCCGTAAATATGGGAACTAGTTCGATTAAGGCAAACGGGGGAATTATTAAGAAAGTATATTTCCCAAGAGAAATCATTCCATTATCACAAGTTCTTAGTGGAATTGTAAACTTTTTGATTTCATGCTTAATTATCATTATTTTCTGTATTGGAACAGGTACTGGACTTAGCTATCATGTTATTGCAGTATTCCCAATTCTTATCGTTCAATCTTTACTAACATTAGGTATTGTATTGATTTTAAGTGCAGTCGATGTATATGTACAAGACATTGAGAATATTGTAGCTTTCATTTTAAATATGTTGATGTATGGAACTCCAATTATTTATCACTTAAGCCAATTCTCTGCATCAAGTGCAGGTATTCTATATACACTAATAACAATCAACCCGTTGACAACCATTATTGGTTCTTATCGTAATGCGTTTATGTATCATCAATGGCCTGATTTTGCAGCATTAGGATTAGTATTCGTATTCTCGCTAGTTGTTGTTATTGTTGGATATATTATTTTCAAGAAATTAGAAAAAGGCTTTGCGGAAGAATTGTAGGTGTGAGTAGTATGGATTTAAAATATAGTATTGAAAGATTTGAGTTTCATGATTTAAAAACAAAACAATTCATTACCATTGTCGGCTGGTGCTATCAAGAAGATAATGAAAGTGTCAATTATCGCATTAAACTGGATGGAAAAGAAGTTGATTTCGAGTTATTTCGACCAGGTCGTGAAGACATTATAAATGGCTATGATTTAGGTTTTAAGAATACGCATATTGGGTTTCGTTTGATTCTCGATTGTAATGAAGAACCTAAATCGATTGAAATCATTGCATATACAGATACATGTAGTGAAAGTATTTTGAATTATGATCAAAGAAAAATTAATAAATACAGAGACAAAAGAGAAATCAATACATATATTGATGAATTTACTTTCAATGAAGAAACAAAGACTTATCAACTAAAAGGTTGGGCTTATTCGTATGCGAAAGATCCAATTGAATATTCTGTCTTTGATTCAAATGGAAAAAAGGTGGATATTGAATTTCATTCAAAAGGTAGAGTGGATTTATATTCCTTATTCTTTGTGGGTGAAGACCAAATTGATTGTGGATATACAATTAAATGGAAAGGAAATGCGAAAGAAAAGTATAGTTTTGTGTTGAAAACTAAGAATTATCAAAGTAAAGAGATTCTTCAAGAAAAAACGCATAGTCAAAATGTACTTTCAAAAGTTCCTAAATTATTTAAAATGATGAGTTATCAACATATTAAAAATGGTTTTAGAATTCTTAGAAAAAAAGGTTTTTCTGGTGTTATTGATCGTATTGTTCATGGTTCAAGTAATTGGGCAGAATACGATGAATGGTTTAATGCCACTAAAGTAACGGAAGAAGAATTAGAAAGACAAAGAAATACTAAATTTGAATTTGCTCCAATGATTAGTATTATTGTTGCGACATTTAATACAAAAGAAGAATATTTAAAAGAAATGATTGATTCTGTACGTAATCAATCGTATTCTAATTGGCAATTGTGCATTGGTGATGGAAGTACAAATGATTCGGTAGAAAAATATGTGAAAGAACATTATGGGGATGATTCAAGAATCGTATTTAAAAAATTAGAAAAAAACTATGGTATTTCTGGAAATATGAATGGTGCCTTGGAATTAGTTACAGGTGATTATGTGGGCTTATTTGATCATGATGATTTATTGACACCGGATTGTTTATATGAATTTGTAGCTTCCATGCAGGAAGTTCATCATGATTGTGTATATTCGGATGAAGATAAGTTGAATGATAAGACAAAGAAATTTGAAGATCCGCATTTTAAACCAGATTTCAGTATTGACTTATTGTGTTCTCATAACTACATTACACACTTCTTTGTTGTGAATATGGATATTGTTCGTAAAGTGGGTGGAATGCGTAGTGAATATGATGGATCACAAGATCATGACTTTATCTTTAGATGTGTAGAACAGGCTAATAGTGTACACCACGTTCCGAAGATTTTGTATCACTGGAGAATGCACCCATTATCAACGGCTATGGATCCAGAAAGTAAGATGTATTGTTACACATCTGGTAAAAAGGCCATTGAATCCCATTTTAAACGTGTTGGTATTGATGCGACTGTTGAAATGTTGCCTCGTCCTTTATATGGAATGTATCATTGTAAATATACAGTAAAGGATCATCCGTTAGTATCTATTTTGATTCCAAACTACAATCATAAAGATTTATTAAAGGGTTGTATTGAATCGTTAATGAATGTAAATACATATTCAAATATTGAGATTGTGATTGTAGAAAATAACTCGACGGAACAAGAAATATTTGATTACTATAAAGAATTGGAAGAAACATATTCAAATGTAAAAGTTATTTATTATGAGGGTGATTTTAACTATTCAAAGATCAATAACTATGGTGTGAAATACACACATGGTGAATATATCTTGTTCTTAAATAATGATACAAAAGTCATCGAACCAGATTCCATTGAAGACATGCTAGGGGTATGTCAAAGAGAAGATGTGGGTGCTGTTGGAGCTAAATTATTGTATGAAGATGATACAGTACAACATTGTGGTGTCGTAGTTGGATATCATGGTTATGCGACAGCTGCATTCTCATTGATTGACAGAAATGATTTTGGTTATATGGGTAGACCTCGTGTTTCGTGGGATGTATCTGCAGTAACAGCCGCATGTTTAATGACAAAACGAGAAATCTTTGATGAAGTGGGTGGATTTGATGAAGATTTTAAAGTTGCATGCAACGATGTAGACTTATGTTTAAAAATTAGAAGCTTAAATAAATGGATTGTTGAAGATGTGTTCTCTGTTTGGTATCACTATGAATCTAAATCTAGAGGATTAGAGGATACACCAGAAAAACAAGCGCGTTTCCAAAATGAAATTGCTCGTTTCCAAAAGAAATGGCCAGAAATATTAAAGAATGGAGATCCTTTCCATAATCCTAATTTTAATTTGGATAAAGGACCATTCACATATCCTAAGGCTTAAAAAAATCACAAAAATATGATATAAATATAAGAGCTAGTTATGTAACTAGTTCTTTTTCTTGGAATGAGGTAAGTGAAATGTTAGATTATATATGCGGTTTTATATATTTATTTTGGATACTATGTCTTTGTTATTTTTTAGGTACAGCCATAACAAATAAAAAAAGTTTTACGACAAGTTTTCTTGTAGGGTATATTGGATATAGCTTTGTTTTAGCAATAGGTTTTATAATTATTCAATTCCTAGGACTACCTTGGATGGTAGCTTTAATATATTTTATATTATCCATTCTAATAATGATTATCTTTATCGTTTATAGAGCAAAAAAGAATGAGCTTAAAATTACTAAAGGTGAGATTGTAAATGGATTTAAAAATAATTATGCACTATTTATTATTGCTTTTATATTATTGATTTTATCATTTGCAAATGTACATATCATGTGGTTGAACAATCATTTAGATGATGGTTACTACATTGG